>Ga0185317_100138_pt1 | contig 25552 bp, 27 predicted proteins | sample DevilsHole_FD_128020 | JGI IMG/M metagenome (GOLD analysis project Ga0185317, IMG submission 128020) | Groundwater microbial communities from Devils Hole, Nevada to study Microbial Dark Matter (Phase II) - Devils Hole (SPADES assembly)... | ecosystem: Environmental > Aquatic > Deep subsurface >...
GAATAACTTCCTCGTTTAACGGCAAGCCGAAGGCGACGGCGATCGGCCAAGTCCGCGCGACCCACCGTCGCCTTCGGCTTGCCGTTAAACAAGTGAAATCGGGAACTAATTCCTGACCAAGTACTAAGTCGCGGCGTCGCTTCGCGGCGTGCGCGGCGATGAATTCGCAATTGACTCAAACTCCGCGTCGGCGGTAGCATTCGCTCGTCCGGCGCCGTAGCCAAGTGGTAAGGCAGCAGATTGCAAATCTGTTATTCCCCGGTTCGAATCCGGGCGGCGCCTTTTCTCATCTCTCTCCGCTCGCCGATCGTCGCCAAAGGTCCGAAGTCGTAACGGGTTAGCCTTCCCTTCAGGCCCTTGCCCCGTCTGGTCGCTTTCGCCACCGTCACCGTCGCCGAGTCTGAATCCAGATCGAACGATTCCCGTGTCAGGGTGCGCAGTTCGTTCGCACGAAAACCAGTCCCGGCCGCCGTCGCGTACAGCATCGCGCGGTCCGGGCCGAGCATTTCAAAAGTCGTCGGGCCACGTTCGGCCGCTTGGATCAGTCGGGCGAATTCGTCGGGCAGCAAGTCGCGTCGCTCGCGTCGCCGATCGGTTTCGGCGTTGTAGCCTTGCAAGTGGGCCAGCGTGTCGCCGGCCGCTCGCCCGTCGCGCCACAGCCAGCGCGTGAATGCCTTGATCGAAGTCAAATGGGCGTTGCACGTCCGCAGACTCCGGCCCTTCTGGCGCAGCCGATTGCCGATTGCACGGCCGATGCCGTCAGGTCGCTGATGTACTCCGCCTTGCACGCTTCGATGATTCGGGCAATGTGCGTCCGTGTGTTGTTGACGTAGCGCGGTTCCCGGCCCTTGTCCGTCAGCGCGTGGCGGAAGCCCACAAACTCGCGAACGATTCTCCCGTCGGGCAACTCGCGTTCGATGCCGTCAAGATGGTGCGTCAACGGCCGCCGGTTCTCTTGGGCGAAGCGCTCCGCCTTCGGATCAATCAGGCCGCGCGAGCGTTCCATTGCTTCCGTTTCCAGCTTGTTCGCCAGCCGCTTCGCCGCCGTCGTAGTCGCTGGTCTTGCTCCCCACCGAACGGCGTTTGCCCGTGTGGTCAAAGTAAGAAATCGTGTACCACTTCGCTTCGACCAGCACGGCCGCGCCGTCGTCACTCAGCGGCGACGATTGCTTGAATCCCGTCTTCGGATCAATCCACGCGGCCGCGCGCCGGCCCTTGCGCTCGAGGATCCTCGCGCCGGCCGGGATCGGTTTGCGTCGGTACAGTTTGTAGATGCTCGCCACGGTTCACCTGCCTTTCGACAAAGTTGGTTGTCACAATCTGTGACTTCCAAACGCCGGATGCCTTCGGTCATTCCCTGGGGATGCCGTCGAAACCAATCTTCCCTTTCTTCCGTTCCGGGGGCGGTTCCATCAGTTGGCGTATCGCAACCACCAGCGAACGAATCGCGTCATCGTGGCCGGTGATAACGTCGGCCGCCACGCCCGGTTTTTGAGGTGCCAACTTGGAACCTCAAATGGTCTGGGTTCTTTGAGGCGCCAAATTGGAACCTCAAAGAATCCGCTTCTTGAGGAGTGAGTTGAAACACGAAGTCCGGTGGGAATCGGTGCTGATTGCGCTTCACCGCGCGGTCTAGTGCCTTCGTCGCTACTCCGTACAACTCTGCCAGGTGCGAATCGAGCATCACCCGCTGGCCACGGATCAGCAGAATCCGCGGCTCGATTTCTTCGACCAGCATGATTGCTCGCGACTCCGCCACGGTTCACCTGCCCTTTTTCTAAGGTCGCAAATGGCGACCTTAAAGGATGCTGGCGATGCTCAATCCTCCTCAAGGCCATCGGCCAGCGTCGCTTCCCACGCCTTCCGTTCGGCCTTTTCCTGTTTCCATGCTTTGCGATCGCGCCGCAGCGCGACGAACTCCGTGTTCACTTCTTGCAAGAACGTCTGCCGTCGAAACGCTTCGACCGCCTTGCCAGAATTGCGGGCATCGGCTCGCCAAGTTGCTCCGACAACGCTCGTAACGTGGCGCGCGTATCGGAGTGAATTCGCACCAGATTGGCCATGATCCACCTGCCCGTTCGCCATTTGGCGTTGCTCACTTGCCCTTGCGTTTCGGCCGGGGCTTCGGCTGTCTCGACAATTCTCTCACCGCGCACGCTTCGGCCAAGACCCGCGAGTTCCAATGAACGTAATCGACGCATCGCTTCAGATCGTCTTCGTCTCGCACGGTGTGCTCCCAAAACCGCCGCTGCCAAATGGCTCGTTCCGCCTTGCGCTTGCCGAATGGGGCATTTGACCCTCTCGGCCGCCGCCAGCAAGGTAATTGCGAGTGAACGCGCCCTTGAGACGCTGGAGGCGCAGCGAGTAGTTCACGTCGCCGCGCGGCAGTTCCCACACCGCATGCAGGTGCTCCGGCAAGAGGACGATCGCCACGATGTGAAACGGCCAGCGTGCCTGGATCACTTCGATCGCCTCGCGCAGACAGCGCCGGCCCAATTCGCTGGTCAGAATCTTCCGTCGCTCGTGCGTCACGAGCGTGAAAAAATATGTACCGCCCGGTACTCGCCAGCGAAGGTACCTGCGCATCGGTCACTCGACATGTAGGCTGGGTGCGGCACCCAGCCTACCTTTGGGTGCGGCACCCCGTCTACGCTCTGGGTGCGGCGCCCAGCCTACTTGTCCGAATCGCTGCGCGGCAGCAGGGCTTTGAACTCCGGCAGATCGCGGAGAACCGCCAGGTCGGGGTTCTTTTGCATGTGGGCGAAATCTTTCCAGCCGGCCGCGATCGCTTCACGCAGAGTGGCCAGCGCGGCGGCGATGTGCTGTTGCCGCGCCGCCGATTGCTCGGCGGGTAGGCTGGGTGCTGCACCCAGCCTACCCGCACACAGACTGTAGACGCACGCGGCGTTGTAGAGTTGCCCCGCCGTCGCCGTCTTCAGTTCCCGCAACTTCGCCACCGCCTGCACCGCGTCGCCGATCCGACCCTCCTTAACGAACTCCGTCCCACGCATCTCCAGCAACACCGGCAGTAACTCCGCCGGTTGTTCCACAAGTGTCTTCCAATCGCCCAACGCCGTCGCCGCGTGCCGGCACTGCTGAATCGACCGATCCGGCATACCCGGCATGTCCTTGTCCTGCGGTGCCAGCCGGGCCGCCTGCTGCATGGCCTTCACCTTGTCCCGCGCCTTCTCATACCAGGCAATCGCCTTCTCAAACTGCTTCCCCGCCTGTTCTGCCTCGCCAAGCTTGTAGAAGCTGACCGCCAGGTCGCGCTGGGCCTGGGCGTCGCTCGGATCGGCCGCCGCCAACTTCTGACTGATCTCCAGACCCTTCTGATACGACCCCAGCGCCTCGGTCACCTGCCGGGACTGGAGCTGCACGTCGCCGAGCTTCGAGTACGAGATGGACAGGTCGCGCTGGGCCAGGGCGTCGCTCGGATCGGCCGCCGCCAACTTCTGACTGATCTCGAACGCCTTCTGATACGACCCCAGCGCCTCGGTCACCTGCCCGGACTGGACTTGCACGTCGCCGAGCTTGTTGTACGAGATGGACAAGTCGCGCTGGAACTTCGTATTGCGTGGATCGAGTTGCACTAGCCGCTCGTCGATTTCCCTCTTTCGCTCGAAGTAAGCCCGCGCGTTTTCCAACTTCCCAAGCTGCTGTGAGGCAACACCCATGCGCTCTAGCGAGATCGACAGAGCATTCTGGGCCTGGGTGTCGCTCGGATCGGCCGCCGCCAACTTCTGACTGATCTCCAGACCCTTCTGATACGACCCCAGCGCCTCGGTCGCCTGGTCGGACTGGCACGTTGGCGGGCTTCAGATCGCGATGCACCACGCCGACGCGGTGAGCATAGTCGAGCGCGTCGGCAATGTCGGCAATCAGTTCAGCCGATTGGCGGAACGTCGGCCGCTGCCCGCTCAGCCATTTGTCGAGCGACACGCCGTCCACGAACGGCGAAACGATGTACGGCTGGCCGTCGGCGTCACCGACTTCGAGCAGCGGCACGATGCCGGGATGGCGCAATTGGGCCGCCGACTTCGCCTCGCGCCGGAAGCGTTCCGCCCCCTGCGGGCCGCCCACCTGTTCGGCGCGCGGCACCTTGCGGGCCACCACGCGGTCCAGCCGCGTGTCGTGGGCCTGGCAGACCGCGCCGAATGCACCACGCCCGCATTCGCGCAGCAACTCGAATGGACCCAACCGCCCCACCCCCTTCGACGGCGCGGCCGTGCGCGTGGCAAGGCCCCCGCTCGCGTCGAACAAGGTGCCGCACGACGGACATGTCGCCTCGCGCGAGCCGTCGACCACTTCGATCGGCAAATGACAGTTCGGGCAAGGGAGTCGCACGGTATGCCCCCTGGGCGCGTCGCGGGCTGGTTGCTTTGGCACAAATTGTAGGCAATCATTGCGGCGAAAGCCACTGCCGCGTACCTTACGATATGGCCTCGCGAAAGGTGTGGTGTGCGACGCACTTTGCGCAGGCGCTTCGTTTATGCCGCACGCGGCCACAAATGGGACGTTTTCGTTTGGCGCCGAAGGCGCTCGCAGAACATGGCTGAGATTGAGCATCTCCGGTCGCCTGCGGCTCCGCGTTAAACGAGTCACCTGCCGCGTGCGGTATGAACGAGGCGCCTGCGCAAAGTGCCGCACACCCAACCGCACCATGCTCACCAAACCCCTGTTGACCGCTGCTCAGGCTGTTCGCGCGGTGCGCGACGGTATGACCCTACTCGTGCCGGGTTTTTTGGCGTGCGGCACTGCCGAAACACTCATCGATGCGATCATCGCTGCGGGCACAAAAGGGTTGACCGCCGTGTGCAACGACTCGGCGTATCCAGATCGCGGCATTGGCAAGCTGATCCGACACGCGCGGCTGCGCCGATTCATCACGACGCATCAGGGAACGAACTCGGACATGCGAAATCAAGCTGGCACAGGGCCGATCGATGTGGAACTCGTGCCGCAGGGGACGTTGATCGAACGTCTGCGCGCCGGCGGGGCTGGGCTGGGTGGGGTGCTGACGCCCACAGGGCTCGGCACGCCCGTGGAACAGGGCAAGCGCAAGATCGACGTCGGCGGCCGCGAGTTCCTGCTCGAAGTTCCGCTGCGCGGCGACGTCGCACTGATCCGCGCCGAGACGGCCGACCGCGCCGGCAACCTGATCTATCGGCACACCGCTCGCAACTACAACCCGGTCATGGCGACCGCGGCAGATTGGGTGATTGCCGAGGTCGCCCGCATTGTGGACGTAGGTGAACTCGACCCCGACCGCGTCGAGACGCCGGGAGTCTTCGTCGACGTGCTCGTACTACGGAGTTGAAACCCCAAATCGCGAGCGCCAAATCACAAACGAGTCCCAAGAATCAAACGGGCGATGCAGTACCGCCAGCGGTTTTGGGATTTCGAGTTTGGGATTTGTTTGTGATTTGGTGCTTGCGATTTGGGATTTGAGCAGTTGAACCCCATGCCAACAGACACGTCCGATATTCGCGTTCACATCGCTCGCCGCTTGGCCAAGGAACTGTGCGGGGGGCAGGTCGTAAACTTGGGCATCGGGTTGCCGACGCTGGTGAAGAACTTTTTGCCGCCCGGCGTCGACGTGCTGCTCCAATCGGAAAACGGCATGCTCGGCCTTGGTCCTGAGCCGGCGGCTGGCGATGTCGATCCTGAGATCACCGACGCCGGCGGCCGACCCGCCACGATTCTGCCGGGCGGCTCGTTTTTCGACACGGCCACATCGTTCGCGATGATCCGTGGTGGGCACATCGATGTGTGTGTGCTCGGCTGCTTGCAGGTGGACGCCGCGGGCAACCTGGCCAACTGGATCATCCCCGGTCAGTTCGTCACCGGCATCGGCGGCGGCATGGACTTGGCGACGGGCGCGAAGAAGATCCTTGTCGCCACTGAGCACAACACCAAAGACGGCCAGCCGAAGATCGTCGAGCGATGCTCGTTGCCGCTCACGGTCGTGGGGCGAGTGAGCACGATCGTGAGCGAACTGGCGGTGCTGGATGTCACGCCACGCGGTCTCGAGGTGCGCGAACTCGCGCCTGGAGTCGAGTGGATCACGGTTGTGCGCCGCACCGGAGCGCACATCGTGCCCGCCGACGGCCTGAGTCGCAACGGGCTGTCGGGCGCGTCCTGATCTGACCTCAACCAAGCGAGCTTTGCAGTGTGGTGGCTTGACACCGCCTTGGATTGTTTGAGTTTTTCGCGTGGACCGACCCAAAACGGTGTCGAGCCGCCGCACTCCAAGACTTCGCTCGGCCACGATGAATCGTCGTCGATTCGAGATGGGCCGAACGAACTTCGCTTGTGCCACGACTGCCGACAGCCCTTCTTGCTGCTACTTGCGGGGTCCCTTATCAGCGTTCGCGTCGGCCGCCTTGCCGTTGTAGAACTCGACGAGGCTTTGGCCGGTGCGAGCGGCCTGGCGGGCTTCGGTCGCGCCGGTCAACTGCACGGCTTCGGTCGTCACCTTCTCGCCGAGTACTTTGGTGTAGACCTCGGGTCCGACTACAGCCAGCGGCTCGAACGCTCGAGACTTGAGCAGCCTGTGGACCTGTTCGCGCTGTTTCAGCCCGGCCTGCTCGATGCCGCGCAGTGCGGGATCGGGTGATGGTTGGTGATGGACCAGTTCCAGACCGGGCGCGGAAGCGTTCGGTTTCGTGATGAGTTCCAGCGCCGTCGCGTGCGCCTGGCGCAGCGCGGGAGTCACGCGAGGCACTTGGCCCGACTGCATCGCCGCACTGCCGAGTCCACGCTTGCCGACGATGTTCGTGTACGCGGCGACCGCCCACTTGGCCTCGGCCAGAAACGTCTCGGCGGTCCGCGGTCCGGCCACGGCGTGGATCACGTAGCCCGACGGCGAACAGAAGAACGCAGCCACGTTGCCCCCGTCGCGATTCGCCGTCTTGCCGTCCGGCCCGACGTTGACTTTGAACGTACCGACCTTATCGTAGACCGCCACGCAGTGTTGCGTCAGGAAGTCGCCGACTTCCGGCCTCGCGAGCGCCTGCACTCGCAAGGTCTGAGCGTTGTTTCAGGTGAAGAACGGGTCTTCGAAGTGTCCGGCGACGGCCAACACCATGAGCAGTTTGTTCTGCCGGCTGGCCTTCTTGGAGGCCTCAGCGATCGTGGTTTCCCACTGCAAGGCGGTGCCGAATGAACGGTCGGCCTTCTGCGGATTGGCCTGCTTGGAGGTGGCTGGATCAGCAGCCCAGACGAGGCTGGCGCTTGCAAGGACGCCCGACAACACGATATGACGGACCATCATGTTCCCCTTTTCGATCGGGCGGAGCGGCACCGTGAAGGGTGACGAGAGTGTCTCGCGCGGAACCATGAACGTCAAGGGCGGTTTTGTATGGCAACTGCCAGATCAACGACGGCTCGATCGCTGGGCGTGTTCGCCAAGCTGCCGACGCCGGGTCAGGTGAAGACGAGGTTGGCGGCGGCGATCGGACCCGATGCGGCAGCGGCAGTGTATGAGGCGATGCTGCGCGCCGTCGTTCACCGCCTGCAGGCCGTCCGTGCGCGGCGCGTGCTGGTCTACACGCCGGCGAGCGGCGGGGCGTTCTTTGCGGCGATCGGCGGCCAAAGGTTCGAGTTGGCGCCCCAGATGGGTCGCGACCTTGGCGATCGCATGACGGCGTTCTTCGACGTCGAGTTCGCCCGCGGGTCACGCCGCGTCGTGATCGTGGGCTCCGATTCGCCCGACCTGCCCATCGAACGCATCGAGCGTGCATTCGCCGCGCTCGACCGGCATGACGTCGTCGTCGGTCCGTGCGACGACGGCGGCTTCTATCTGATCGGCCTTGCCCAACCGGTACGCGGCCTGTTCGACGGAGTCGCGTGGAGCCGCCGTGACACCCTGGCTCAGACGCTCGTGCAACTTCACCGACTCGGGCTACGCACGCACACCATCGACTCCTGGTACGACGTCGATGCGATTGAGGACCTTCACCGATTGCGCGACGCGATCATGCGAGAATCGCTCGCGGCGGACGAGTTTTTCCACCTGCGCCAGACAGCCGAGTTCCGGGAACACGGGTGATGTTTCTTTTCCGTCTCACACTCTTGAGGGAGAGGGCAGGGCGAGTCAGTGAGTCAGACGACCGAGGCGCCGTACGGCGGCTCGAATCATGACCGATCGTTTTCTGCTGCGTCCCCTTTTCTGCTGACCCCTTTTCTGCTGAAGCGATCGTACCAGAGCTGGAACATGAGCAGGGTCCAAAGGCCCTTGCGGTTGTTGCGGCGGCCGGACCAGTGGTCTTCGAGCAACCTGGCCACGGCCGATGGCTGGAACAGGCCCTGGCGGCGCAGGCGCGACTCGCCGAGCAGATCGCCGACGAGGTCGCGCAGATTCGTGCTCAGCCAGCGCGCGACCGGAATGCCGAACCCCTTCTTCGGACGGTTGAGCACCGTCGCCGGCAGCCGAGCCGCGGCCGCACGACGCAACACGCGCTTCGTCTCGGAACCGTGCAGCTTGTATGGCGACGGCAACGATGTAATGAAGCTGACCAGATGCGGGTCCATGAACGGCGCACGCAGTTCGAGACTCGCCGCCATGCTGGCCCGGTCCGCCTTGGTCAGGATGTCTTCGGCCAGGTAGGTGCGCGCGTAGATTCGCGTCAGCAGCTCGACCAGATCTCCGCCCGGTTCGTCACGGGCCAGTTGCTCGTGTTCACGTTCGACGCCCGGCTCGTCGCTGCCGGCTAGCAGATCGGGGTTCAGCAGCGAACACTGCTCGGCGCCGTCGAACGATCCGAGCCAGATTTGGTGAGCAAGCGGCGGCGCGGCGGCGGCGCCCTTGAGAAACTGTTTCAGCTTGAAGTCGAAACTGAAGTTGGCATGGCTCACCGGCAGTTGCCGACCAGCCCAGGCGGCGAGCCGTTGCAACGGCCGGGGCAACGCGCGGAACACAGCCGCCGCGCCGATCGCCTGAAACGTCGGGTAGCCCGCCATCAACTCGTCGCAGCCGTCGCCGCCTAGCGCCACGGTGACTCGCTCGCGCGCGAACCGACTCAAGAGGTACATGGGCAGCACCGATGCGTCGCCGAACGGCTCGTCGAGGTAATCGGCCACCTCGGGCAAGAGTTCGAGCAGACGCTGGACCGAAAACACCTCTTCGTGGTGCCGTGTGCCGAAGTGCCGTGCGACTTGGCGGGCCGGCCCCGACTCGTCGAACGACGGATCATCGAAGCCGATGGTGAATGTGTCGATTTGTTCGGGCGGCATGAGCGACGCCATCGCCGCCACGACGCTCGACGAATCGATGCCGCCGCTCAGGAACACGCCGAGCGGAACGTCGCTGACCAGTTGCGATCGCACCGCCTCGCGAAACCGATCCCAAAGTTGCTCGGCAGCCTGGTCAAGCGGCGGGGCTGGGCCGGCCTCGTCAACACGACGGGCCTGCCAGTAGCGGTCGATCCGCACGTCACCCGACTCGTACACCAGTCGATGGGCGCGCTCGAGCTTGTGAACGCCGCGGTAGATGCTCCATGGAGCCGGCACGTACTCATAGAACAGGTAGCGGCGGAGACTGGCCGCATCCAACGCCGCGTCCACGGCCGGGTGGGCGAGCAGACCCTTTGGTTCCGAGGCGAACGCGATGCCGCGACCGATCCGCGTCCAATACAGCGGCTTCTGACCCATGCGGTCGCGCAGGAGCACGAGCCGCCGGCGCGGTGCATCCCACAGCGCGATCGCAAACATGCCGTTCAGGTGATCGACGAACTGGTCGCCGTGCTCCTCATAGAGGTGCACGATGACTTCGGTGTCGCTTTGCGACCGGAACCTGTGTCCGCGCGATTCCAGCCCACCGCGCAGTTCCGCGAAGTTGTAGATCTCGCCGTTCAGGACGACCCAAACAGATCCGTCTTCGTTCGAGATCGGCTGACGGCCTGTCGCCAGATCGATGATGGAAAGTCGCCTCATTGCCAGGGCGACCGGCCCTTCGACGAGATATCCCTCATCATCCGGTCCACGGCGACGCAGCCGCTCGTTCATCGCCGCGATGATGGACCGTTCCGCCGGTTCGTCCGTGCCGGTGATAAACCCGCAGATTCCGCACATTTTGGGGGAAATTCCAAACCGCAAGCACCAAATACCAAACAAAGCCGAGGCCGAAAACTCCACGTCTCAAGCGATGAATCCCAAACGATACGGAACCATCAAAGGCGGAAATGCCTCACTTCGCTTTGGCGATGATCGCTGAGAGTATCTTGGTGAGCTCCACGCACTCATTGATCAAACTATCACGCGTTTGGTCCAGGTCAGACCTGCCACGGGTATCGAGAAGGCGCAGCCAGGAACGACTCTCCTTGGACTCCTTGCGGCTTATCTTGACCCGCATTGCGAAGTCCTTCTTGCTGAGTGACTCGTTGGCTTCGATGTAGTTCGCCCCCACTGATCCCGACGATTTCACAAGCTGTTTGACGTCCTCAATGTTGCAGATCGTTCGGGGCAACTTCTTCACGAACGCGCGAACGCTCCGCGCAAACTCGAACGTCCGTTCCTCCAGATCGAACGGTTTGGAGTTTTGGTTCTTTTCCATTGAGAGTTGTTTGGGATTTGGTGCTTGGGATTTGGAGCTTACTCCACGATTGTCGGCGGAGGTGTCCACGAGAAGAGCATGCTGACCGACTCGTTGCGGTAGATACGTTTGATGGCCTCGCCCAAGAGCGGGGCGACGCTGAGCACCGTCATGTTCGGCAGGCGCTTCTCGGGCGGCAACGGAATTGTGTTGCAGAGCACGATGTGGTCGATAGCCGACTTGCGCAAGAGCTGCGTCGCGTCGCCACAGAGCACTGGGTGCGTGGCACAGACGTAGATCTCGCGCGCTCCGTAGCGCTTGACGATCGCCGCGGCCCCGGCGATCGAGCCGCCCGTGGTGATCATGTCGTCGATCAACAGAGCAACTTTGCCGTCCATGCGGCTGCCGATCAGATTGGCCTGCTCGGTGCGTGTGGCGCTGGCCCGGCGCTTGTCCACAATCGCCAGCCCGTCGGCGAGCCGCTCCTGGTGCGGGATACAGCGCTTGATCGCACCCTCGTCGGGCGACACCACGACCAGGTCGCGGCGCGGCAGCTCGAGGTTCAGGAAGTAGCCATTGATCACGGGCGCGGCGATCAGGTGATCGACCGGCACATCGAAGAACCCCTGGATCGCGCCCGAGTGCAGGTCCATCGTTACCACTCGATCGACGCCGGCATTCTCGATCAGATTGGCGACGAGCTTCGCGGTGATCGGCACGCGGCCGACGTCCTTGCGGTCTTGGCGAGCGTAGCCGAAATACGGCATGACCGCCGTGATCCGGCCGGCCGAGGCTCGCTTGAAGCTGTCAATAATAATGAGCAGCTCGACCAGGCTCTCGTTCACAGGTGGGCAGGTTGGCTGCACGATGAACACGTCACGGCCCCGCACGTCTTCCTCGACGCGCGCGAGGATCTCGCCGTCGGGAAAGTTCATGATCGACATCTTGCCGAGCGGGATGTCGAGATAGCTGGCGATCTGCGAGGCCAGTTGCGGATGCGCTCGGCCGCTGAATAGCTTGAGTTCGCCGTTCATGATCGTTTCGCTTTACGCTAGAGGGTTTTCGTCGCGCCCGCGTCCAGCCGCGTGCCCGGTTGGACGTGCGCGAACGGTCCGACGCGGCATTCAGGCCCGATCTCGCTCGGGCCCTCGATGCAACTGAACGGCATGATCACGGTATCCGGCCCGATCGTCGCGCGCGGGTCGATGTACGTGTTACGCGGATCGACGATCGTCACGCCCTGGCTCATCCAGTGCAGATGGATGCGTCGCTGCAGACACTCGTGGGCCTGAGCCAGTTGGGCGCGGCTGTTGACGCCGTACGATTCCTCTTCGTCGAAGACCTGCAACGCCCGCACCCGCTTTCCTTCGCGAAGCAACACCGCCGGGCAATCGGTGAGCAGGTACTGTTTCTGTTTGTTGTTCGGCGTGATCTGAGTCAGCGCGCGGACCAGATCGGAGGCGTGAAACACGTAGTACGCCGGATTGATCTCGTGGATGGCTCGCTGTTCGTCGGTGGCGTCTTTGTACTCGACGATGGCCACGAACTCGCCGTGCGAGTCGCGCACGATGCGACCGAGGTCGGCCGGGTTTTGCACCACGGCCGTGCCTAACACGCAAGACGCTTGGTCGGCCGCCTGGTTCTCGACCAACTGGCGCAGCGATGATCCGCGGACCAGCGGGGCGTCGCCGGCCAGCACCAGCACCGGGCCATCGTGTCGGGCCAGGTGGTCGCAACACATTTGAACGGCGTGGCCCGTGCCCAGTTGATCGGCCTGGACGGCGAACTCGACGTCGTGCTGCCTGGCCAGCGCCGCTTGGACGTCGGCCGCGCCGTGGCCGACAACGACGATAATCCGCTTGGCCCCGGCTTCGCGCGCGGCGTCGAGTGCGTAGTCGACCATCGGCCGGCCACACAGCTCATGGAGCACTTTGGGTCGGGCCGATTTCATCCGCTCGCCCTTGCCCGCCGCCAAGACCACCGCCGCCAGACTGCTCACGAAGAACCTTCCTGTCGGGAATCGCGATGTCGGTGAACTGAAGCGACCGAATTCTAGCGTTGCCACACGCCGCCGACTACACCCGACGCATGGGGAGCGGCAAGTTTTCAGGATCTCCGCCAACTTTAGGGAAACTTGTGGTGTGGCCGCCGCGGCCGTCTCACCACTGGCGGATGAAACAGCAGGCGAGACGCCTGCGCCCCAAACTTGGCGGAGAGCCAGTTTTCATTTTGCCCCGCGCGACCGGTCGCCTACCATGTAGCCATGAACGCGAGCAATGAACTCACGCGGGTCCCACGGCCGCGCTGGGCCGTCGTCGTGGCCATCGAGGCATGCTGCATCGCACTGTCGCTGACGACTGTGTCTTGCCTGTTGCAGGTTCCCAGTGTGCTGCGACGGACTCCGTTTGGCCTGGCCGAGTTGATCACGCTGGTGATCGCGACGGGTGGCGGGTGCGTGGCGTGGTGTTTCTTTCGGCTGCTGGCCGACGTGGCGCTGTGGACCGATCTGCGGGCGCTGCACCCCGGCCGGGTGGCGGGCTGGCTGAGCGGCGGCGTGTGGGTCGCGGCGGGTCTGGCGAGCGAGGCCAGCTTGGACGCTTCGACGCGCAGCTACGCGGTGTTCGGCTCGCTGCAGCTTGGCACGCTGGCGGCGGCGCCGCTCGTGGTCGTGTTGCTCGGGATGTCGTTGCGTCGCCAGGAACGGCGGCAGGGCGACTGGCGATCGTGGGCCGGGTTCGTCGCGGGCTGCACTCTGCCGGCGCCGCTGGTGTTGGGGTGGCTTCTGCTGTTGTGAGGGGTCGCATGGGCACGCGGTCGCACAGCGAATCGGAGCATTCGGCAGAGCGAGCAGCCGCCGGGCCGTCCGCGGAATCGGCCAGCGTGTTCGCCGAGTTGCTCGGGACGCGTCCGACGCCACGACGAGTGACGATGACGGACCTGATCGGGTTGGTGGTTGGGTTCGCGTGGGCGGGCAAGATTTTTCGCGACGCCCTCGGCGCCGGCGAGACTGGCGGGTTCGGCCGGGTTGTCGCGCTCGGCGTCGGGTTTGTGTGGTTGGGGTTGGCGATGGCCGGACCGATCGTGTTGACCATGCGCCGCGTTCAGCACGGACGTCGCATGCAACTGACGGCAGGCGAGACGTTGTGGGTTGCGCTGGGTGGGCTATGGTTGTTGGTCGGCGCGTGCCACACGTTTCAGGACTTCGATCCGACGACCCTGGCGAACTTGGCCACACGCGCCGCGGCAGCGTCGGCCGGGATTGGTCCGATCGCGTTGGTGATTCTCTGGCACTCACAACGGCGACGCCCGGAGGCGGCGCAGTACACCTGGTGCCATCGCGCCGGCGTCGTGCTCGGCGCGGCGTGGCCGGCGGCCTGGGTTGCCACGCTGCTGATCATGAACGGGTGACTCGGGCCTGCAGGTCGCGGGGCGCGGCAGGATCAGTTCCGGCTGCGCCACTGTTGGGAGGCCCATGTGTCGCTGGGTTGGATGACGAACTCGACGCGGCGGTTTTTCGCCTTGCCTGCCGACGAGTTGTTCGCGGCGATTGGCACGTTGGAGCCGAACCCGGCCACATAGAGTTGATCGCTGGGCACGCCGCCCCGCGAACTCAGGTACTCGTACACCGCCATGGCGCGACGTACCGATAGTTCGTGGTTGTCTTTCCAGTTGCTCTTGCGAATGGGGTCGCCGTCGGTGTGCCCTTCGATGCCCACCAACTGCCCTGCGTAATTGCTGCGAATCGCCGAGCCGACCTGATCGAGCACCTTCGATGCGCCGGGCCGGAGCGTCGCCTTGCCCGGATCGAACAGGTTCGCCCCGGTCACGCGGATGCGCACCGCGTTGCCATCGCGATTCACCTCGGCACCCGATACGCTGGCGATCGGCAACCAGCCGCCCGCCGAGTCGCTGTCACCTCGACTGGGAGCGCGTCCAGTGCCGCCGCGAGCCGGGCCAAACTCCTTCGGGTCGTCGGCCCAGTCCTGGTTGTCGTCGTCCTGCACATCGCGCGGGCCGCCCATCGCGAGCGTGTCGCGCCCGTTCGACGCTCGGCGGTTTGTCGCTTGTTGTTCCGCGAGCATGCTCTGGAGTTGTTCGTTGTCGGCGTCTACTTCCTGAACTTTCGTGCGGTAGTCGGCCACTTGCCGCTGATACTGTTTCATGGCGGCGCGGAGTCGATCGTTCTCGCGCTGCAGCGCGAACGGGTTCAGTGTCTTCTGCGGTGCGGCGCAGCCGGCCAAGCCGGCCAGGGTGACTAAGGAAGTCCCGAACATCAGCCGCAGACTAACGGTCTTCACCTGCCGCCTCCTTTCCGGCCCCGCCGGATTCCGTCGTACCGGGTTCCTTTCGCACGTCGTGGACGGCGTGGCCCGCCGATCGTGCCTCGCTCGTCGCCTCCGCGGCTCGTTGCTTCTCCGCCCGCGCCTCGCGCCACGCGAACCGAAACGTCAGCACCAGCCAACTCGCCGCCGCACCCAACGCCGCACTGATGAGCATCACCCAGCCCGATTTGCTGTCGATGCTGCCCAGCAGCGGAAACGTCACTCGCACCGGCTCGCGGTTGCTCGTGACAAAGAACAGCGCCAGGCCAAAAATCACGGCCAGCGCAACGAGCCGCCGGAATATCCATAAGTTTCGGATCATTTGGGGCAACTTCATCAATCTTCCTTTTCGGAAAAACCGCTAGGATCGATTCAGTGTGTTATTCGATTTGCATGCCGATCGCTTTCGCGGCCCACGGCCCTCGCCGTAACGGACTGGCCGCAAACACGTAGCGAGTTGGGGAATGATCGCGACCGCGGGCGGTTCGCTCAATCAGGGGCCTTCACGAGGCACAATACGATGACCGGCACGATAATGAAGATCGCCGGTTCAACGGGCACCAGTGCCAACATGCCAAAGTGATTGGCGACCACCGGCCAGATCTGCTGCCAGCCGAGGAGCGTGACCGCCGCCGCGAGACTGAGGTACGGGCCGTACGGCAATACCCGCTCTCCGCGCACCAGCCACTGAACGAGGCCCACGACCAGCCCCAGGAACGGAGCCATGAAGAACACCAGCACGGTCGGCTGCCAACCGAGGAACGAGCCAATCATGGCCATGAGCGTGACGTCGCCGAACCCCATCGCCTCTTTGCGCAACGCGGCGGCACCGATCACGCGCACGACCCAGACCAGGCCCGCGCCGACCAACATTCCGATCAGGCTCGTCGCGAGTCCCTGCACTCGCGGGTACGCGGCAACCACAGCCGGTGCGGGCAGACTCAAACCCAGCACCGCCGAGTGGCCAGTAAGGAACACTAGACTCGCCGCCAACAGCAGGACCTCGGCCGAGCCTGGCTTCATCTTGGACCAGCGCACCTGCCACACGAGCGCGTATGCCCACAAACCCCAGCCCACTAGAATCGCCGCCGCGCGAAGCAACTTCTCGCCGTCGGCCATCAGGTTCGGATCGCGGGCCGGCACAGTGACCGGCAACAGGTGGAATCCGCCCATCAATCCGCCCCCGACGAACCCGCTGATCAGGCCGACGACGATACCCGGCGTCGTGACCGAATCGGGGATGATCTGCAGGTCGAGATCGATGACTGTGGCGGCGATCAGCGCGGACAGCAGGAACATCCACGAGCCGTACTGGAAGTAGCCGGCGAGCGCGGCCGGCCGATTCAGCCAGAGCACCAACACGAACAGGCCGGCCGTGAGTGCCTCGATGAGCATGTAGCGAGCCGAGAACTGCTCGCCGCAGTCGCGACACCGACCGCGCAGTACAAACCAGCTCACGACCGGAATATTGTCATAGAACCGAACGGGGTTCAGGCAACGCGGGCAGTGCGACCCCGGCCAGAGAATGCTCTTCTCCCACGGCAGTCGATAGATACACACGTTCAGAAAGCTGCCGACACAAGCGCCGAACAGGACCACGAACAACCACGCAATGATCTGAGCACCCACTACATCACTCCATGGGCGGGGAAATCGGGCGCGCCCGAGTCTGCCGCGGCATCATAGTGCACTCGCCAAAGCGTCGATAGACGAGTCGCGTGCGTCGCCGGGGGACAAACTCTTGTGCTTTCCCGACCACTCGGCTATCGTTCCGCCGCGCGCCGTCAGCCGTGGCGCCAACTTGGAAGGGAACGGCCGGCAGGCTGAGGGCCCGTCCCGCTCACGTGGCGTAGAGTCTCACTCGGCAACATGCGCGCGCCGTGCGCGCATGTTCGTGGCCGACGCTGCCAGCGTCGGCGCCGGACGCTGCCAGCGTCCGCCACGTTGGGTTGCGGGCGTAGCCTGCGTCAGGAAAGGAATCCGATGACCTCGCGAGTTCGTGTGCTTGGCGTCATTCCCGCTCGACTCAACTCGACCCGGTTGCCGCGCAAGGTGCTGCGGCTCATTTGCGGCAAGCCCATGGTGCAACATGTTTACGAGCGGGCGCGGCTGTGCCGAGCGCTTGACCAACTGGTCGTGGCCACCGACGCCGACGAAGTCGCCGCCGCCTGTCGCCGCGCTGCGATCCCCGTCGAGATGACCTCGCCGCACCACGCATCGGGCAGCGATCGGCTGTTTGAAGTCATGGGCCGGCGCGACGCCGAGATCATCGTCAACATCCAGGGCGACGAGCCACTGCTCGAGCCGAGCCATGTCGACTCGTTGCTGCGACCGTTCGACCAGCCGGATGTGCAAGTCAGTACGCTGCGGATCGTGATCGACGCCGCCGAGGCGCAAAACCCGAACGCCGTCAAGGTCGTGTGCGACGCGGCCGGTCGCGCGCTGTATTTTTCGCGGTCAGTCGTTCCCTACGACCGCGACGCGAGCGGCGACATTCAGTACTTCAAGCATCTCGGCTTCTACGCCTACCGGCGCGACGCCCTGCAACTGTTCCATCGACTGCCGCCGTCGCGTCTGGAACAGGCCGAGCGGCTCGAACAACTCCGCTTCCTGGAAAACGGCGTGGCGATCCACGTGGCCGACGCGCCGGTTGCGACGGTCGGCGTCGACACCGAAGACGACCTGCGCCGCGTCGAAGAAATCCTGCGCCAGCGGCTGGCCGCGTGAAACCATGTGAGTCGCCGTGCATGTTCGAACTCATTCGCCGAACCAAGGGCCGCACGCCGCTCGCTGATGTCGACGCGCGGCGAATCTGCCTGATCAAGCCGAGCGCCTTGGGTGACGTGGTGCAGGCGCTGCCCGTACTGAGCGCGCTGCGCGGGCGATTCCCTGAAGCGCACATCGCGTGGGTCGTGAACCGGTCGTACGCCGGGCTATTGGCCGACCATCCTCATCTCGACGAAATCATCGCGTTCGACCGCGGCGCCGGCGGCATGTGGAGTCGGGCGGCGCGGCGCGGATTTGCCGAACTGAACGCGAGCCTGCGCGAACGGCGGTTTGATCTCGTGGTCGACTTGCAAGGGCTGCTGCGCAGCGGCCTGATGGCACGAGCCACGGGGGCGGCGCGGCGGGTCGGCATGAGCGACGCGCGCGAAGGGGCGCGGTTCTGTTACACCGACGTCGTGCCCATGCCGGCGACGCCGACGTCGGCCGTGGAGCGGTATTGGCTCGTCGCCGCCGCCCTTGGTGCGGGCGACGGGGGCAAACAGTTCGTCATCGGACTCGGCGCACCGGACCACGACTGGGCCGCCCGCGCGGTCGGCCGATCGAGCGGCTTGCGCGTGGCGATTCATCCCGGCGCGCGGTGGGCGACCAAGCGCTGGCCGGCGGCGCACTTCGCCGAGTTGGCTCGCCGGATTGGCCGCGAGTTCGGGGCCACGTTCATCCTGGTGGGCGGCCCCGAAGAAACGGCGACCGCCGCCGAACTCGACTCTTCGCTGGCGAGCCGAACGATCAACCTCGTGGGCAAAACCTCGCTCAAGCAACTTGCCGCGGTACTCGGCGATGTACACCTTGTCATCACCAACGACTCAGGTCCCATGCACTTGGCCGCGGCCCTGGGCACGCCCGTGGTCGGCATCTTCACGTGCACATCACCCGATCGCGCACGCCCGTTCGGTCCGGGGCACTTGCTAGTCAGCCCGAACATCTGGTGCGCGGCGAGCTACCTGAAGTGCTGCTCGCGCATGGACTGCATGGCCGAACTGACTGCCGATCGCGTCTGGCCGGCGGCGCGAGCGCACATCGCCGCGCTTCGCGGCGCATTGCCGCTCCCCGCGTGATCGTAAGTTAGCGAGTAGGCTGGGTGCCGCACCCAGCCTACTCGCTGTTTGCCGGCGCGCTCGCCTGCGGCTTGCGGTTAGACGAGTTGCCGACGCACGGTGAATATCCGGGCTATCTCACTCAAACCGCTTGCGTCTGACCGGGCACTGCGATCGCGTACTCGCCGCCCGCGTTTGGCATCGTGGGCGGTTCGGCGTCCCACGCGTAGGTCTTCGGCGCCAGGCTGATCTTCGAGTTTAGCGCCGCTTCCCACGTGACCTCCTTGCCAGAGTACGTGGCCATGCGACCCATGACCGATGTCAGCGTGCTGTACGCGCCGTAGTCGCCTTCATTCAGCGGTTTGCCTTCGTAGATACTGGTGTAGAGGTCCTGATGTTCGACCACGTATGGGTTCGGGTTCGGGCCGCGGTAGCGCCACGTCTCGCCGCCCTTTACCCGGATCGTGTGGCCGCTGATGTCGGCGGCGCCCTTGGTGCCGTGCACGTGTTCCGTGACGCTGTTCCAGCAGCCGGGGATGTGTCGGCACTGGCTGTACATGCGCGAGCCGTCGGCGTACTCGAACTCGACGCAGTGGTGATCGTAGATCTCGCCGTACTTCTTGTCGGTGCGGACCTCGCGGCCGCCCATGCCATTGCACTTCACCGGGTAGGCCTGCTTCACCCAGTTGATCACGTCCAGGTTGTGGATGTGTTGCTCGCAGATGTGATCGCCGCAGAGCCAGTTGTAGTAGTACCAGTTGCGCATTTGGTACTCCATCTCGCTCTTGCACTCCTCGCGCGTCTTGCGCGGGTCCCACACGCCGCCGCCGTTCCAGTAAGCTCGGGCGGCGATGATGTCGCCGATCATGCCGTCGTGCAGCCGCTTGACCGTCTCGAGGTAACTCGGCTGGTGATGGCGCTGCAGGCCGACGCCGACGCCGAGGCTCTTTTCCTTGGCGATCTTGTTCGCCTCCAGAACTGTGCGGACTCCGGGTGCGTCGACGGCGACCGGCTTTTCCATGAAGACGTGCTTGCCCGCCGCCACAGCGGCCTTGAAGTGGATCGGGCGGAATCCGGGCGGAGTTGCGAGGATCACGAGATCGACGCCGGCGCCAATGACCTTCTCATAGGCGCCAAAGCCGGTGAACTGCCGATCGGCCGGCACATCGACGCGCTCGGCGAAATCCTTGAGGCCGCGGAGACTGCGCAGGCTGCCCTGCAGGCTGTCCTCGAAGGCGTCGCCCATCGCGACCAGCTTGACGTACGGTTTGGCTTCGAGTGCGTCGCGAGCGGCGCCAGTGCCGCGCCCACCGCAACCGACCAGGCCGATCTTGAGTTCGTCGCGGCCTGCCGCATGGGCCGACCGCTCCACGGCGAGACTGCCGGCGATCGTGCCGCTGACCGCCGCCGCCGTCGATGCCTTGAGGAAATCGCGACGCGACGCACTACTGAGTTGGGGTTCAACCTTCTGATCACTCATTTTGTCGGTCTCCGTGTCTGGGGGTTGGGGAAGTTGAAGAGTTGAAAGAGGTGAAGAAGTTGAAGGAGTTGAAAAGCCGGCATCCTTGGCTCCTTCAACTTCTTCAACTCTCCAACTCTTTCAACTCCAAAGAGCTATTTGTCCTTGTACTGTTGAATCTTGTCGGGCGCGAATCGTTGCTTCTCTTCGGCGGTCGGCTCACGCAGCGGCCGCACGACGCGGAAGCCGAGAAACTGGGCGTCGGTAAAATACCACTGGCTCTGCGGCAACTGCGGGTCCTGGCGTTTCCATTCGCGGTCCGAGCCGCGCCGGGCCGCACTGCGGCATCGTTCGGGGTCGTCGTCCCACGAGCCGCCGCGCACCGCTCGCGAGTACAACTTGGTCGGCGCCACGAACGGATTCCTGGTCGGCGCGTCGGCGGCGAGCTTCGAGTAGCGATCGGCCTCGTAGCCGTCGAGGCACCACTCGGCGACGTTGCCGTGCATGTCGTACAAGCCCCACGGATTCGGCTTCTTCTTGCCAACCTTGTGATAGCCCTCGCTGTTGTCGATGAACCACTCGTGCTCTTCCAGCTTGGCCGCGTCGTTGCCGAACCAGTACGCGGTCGTGGTGCCCGCGCGGCACGCATACTCCCACTCCGCCTCGGTCGGCAGCCGGTAATAGCGGCCGGTCTTGGTGCTGAGCCACTCGCAGTATTTTTTCGCGGCGAGTTGCGTCATGCTGATCGCGGGGAAGCCGTCGCGGCCCATGCTGAAGGTCATGTCGGTGTACGGCCGCGTCGGTCGCGTGACTGCGTCGGCGAGCAAGTCAAGCTTCGTCGGCTGGTACTCGATGACTTTGCGCCGGGCGAGTTCCAGGCTGTACGCCCACTGCTCGTACTCGTCCCACGTGACTTCGTGTTTGCCCATCCAGAACGCATCAACGACGATCTCGCGTTGCGGTCCTTCGTCGTCGCTGCGGCCGGCCTCGCCGCTCGGGCTGCCGATCAGGAACTTGCCGCCTCGAATCGGCACCATGCCGAACGACGCGTCGGTGCCGGCGAGCGGTTCGGTGTACGGCTTCATCTCGGCCTCGGTCTTCGCATCGACGTCGGGCACGCGCGCCGGCGCGGCCGCAGGTTGTTCGCCGCAGGCCCGTTCCAACGCCAGCCCGGCAGTCAGCGCAGCCGCCATCGCGCACAGGCCAACGAGCGCGGCAGGTCCGAGCGTCAGTCGAGTTCGAGCGGTGTTGAGCATCGAACAGTGTCTTCCTTCACGTAGTGCGGGCTGTTGTTACGCCGGGTAGTCGTGGGGCAGGCTTCCAGCCTGCCGATGTCCACGCCGGCTTAGGCGCCACACTGGAACCCCGCCCCACGGTCAGTTCCTTTGTGGCCGGTTCCAGGCGAGAAGATTGTAAGCCTTGGCCGCCGCCTCTGCAAACTCGGCTATCGCCGGACCGCCGTAGGACGGGACAAGGAGGGAAAGACGGCAGGGCACCCTATCGGTCTTATTGAACAGAAGGCAACAGAGTGAACGGAGGCTCTATTATCTCCGTTGGCTGCTGTTCAAGCCTGGACGTGCGAACTTGGTCACGTCTCATTTCCGAATCGCCCACAGGGCGTCGAACGTTCGCAGTTAGAGAGTGCCGTTCGACGCGACCGGCGACGCGGTGAGCGTTTCGCCGAGGTCGTTTTGGGCCACGAGTTCGTACTTCGCGCCGGCCCTAACGACGGAGACGCGGCCGTCGAACGCGGGCATGTACACGTGGCCGTTGGCGTAAATCGGCGACGCACGATGCCGAGCGCCGTGCACGCGCTCGCGGTACACCAGTTCGCCGGTCTTTGCGCTGAGGCACGTGAGCACGCCGTCCTCGCCGACGAGATAGACGAACCCGCCGTACACGAGCGGCGACGGAACGTCGGGCGTGCCGCGCGCGAGCGTCCAGACTTTCGCGTCCTTGTCGCTTGTGGCGTCGCCCGCGAGGTCGGGCCGAAGCGCGAGCACGTTACCACGTTTCGCCGACGGCACGACGATCATGCCCGGCGCGACGACTGGCGATGCGACGAACCGCAGCGTCGCGTTGTAGCCGGCCGGGCCGGCCCTGCCCGCGGCCGACTTCTTCGCCGGCGCCTGCTCCGCCGCGCCTGCCAGCTTCTTCAGTTCCGCGACCGTGTACGTTTGTTCGGGATCGAGCTTGTGCTGCTCGGCGAACCGATCGAACATGCGGCGAGTCGGCCCTTCGGGAATCTCGGCCCGCGCGACCTTGCCGTCCTTGTTCGCGTCGAATCGTTCGACAAGCCCACCGCCACTGCCGCCGGGCGTCGCGGCGCTGCCGCCCGGCCCGACCGCGCCGCTCGGCGCCCCGGAATCCGCGGAGCCGGAATCGGCCGGTGGATTCATGCCGCCGTGCCGCCAAATCTCCGCCCCGTCCGTGAGCCGGTGCGCCATCACGTAATCGCCGCCGTGCGTGACGAGAAACCTCGTCGCGCCGTCGTCATAGACCACGGGCGAAGCGTACGAATGCTTGCACTCGAAATCCTCGCCGGTCTTGCGGTCGCGTTTCCAAATCTCCTTGCCGGTCGTGGCGTCGAAGGCGACGACGTACGCCGGCTCCGCGTCGCCGCGCATCGGGCCGTGAATGATCTGCAAGTACAGCCGGCCGTCGTGCAGCACGGGCGTCGAGTGGATTCCGAATTGGATGTCAAACGCGCCGTAGCGCTGCTGCAAGTTGATCTTCCACTTTTCGTTGCCGTCCAGGTCGAGGCACGCGAGGTCGCCCGTGCCGAAGAACACCCAGACGTGCTTGCCGTCGGTGCTCGGCGACGGCGACGACGACGACATGTTTCCCTCCGCCGCACCCAGCCCGACGTCGCGGTTGCCCGTCGCCAGCTTCCGCCGCCACCGCTCCTTGCCGTCCGTGCCCACGCACAAGAGCAGCAAGTCCGACTTGTCCGCCGCGGTCAACAGAATCCGGTCGTCCCACACGGCGGGCGTCGAACCGGCCGTACCCGGCAGCGCGAGCCGCCACGCGATGTTCTTCTCGCGGCCCCACTCGGTCGGCAGATTCTTCTCCGCCGACACGCCGTCGTCTTTCGGGCCGCGCCACTGCGGCCAATTCTCGGCCGCAGCCACGCCATGCGGCGAGATTGCGTTGCTCAAGGCGATGGAAACACACAGGCCCGCAAACGCGCGAAACCGTCTCGACCTGCGCACCGACTCGGCAAACCAAAGATGTAGCTGCATGGGCTGCTCCTTTCGAGTTCGGCGACGAGTCTACAAGGTCCTAACCGGCGCCGCAAATGCCCTTGCCCCTGTGTCGGAGGGAGCTGAGCCGCACCGTGGACTTGATGATTTCCCGGTCATGCCTGAAACTACCCCATCATGCCGGAAACGCCCGCGAGTTTGCTGGAACAACTGCGCCGGTCGCCGACGCCCGACCACTGGAACCGGTTCGTCGAGCTGTATGCACCGGTCATTCATCATTGGGCGGTTCACACGCGCCTGCAGGACGCGGATGCTGCCGACCTCATCCAAGAAGTGTTCCGCGTGCTGCTCCAGAAACTTCCTCAGTTCGAGTACAACCCGGCCCTTCGATTTCGAGCGTGGCTGAAGCAGGTGGTCGTCAACGTCTGGCGAGCGCAGACACGTCGCCGCCGTGGCGTTCCGTTGGACAGTGCGGGCGAAGTCGCCGTGGCCGACCCGGCCGAGGAGTTTTGGGAAACCGAGTACAAGCGTTCGGTCGCGCGCCGTGCCTTGCAAATCATGCAGCGGGACTTTGAACCGGCGACATGGCAGGCGTGCTGGGCGGTGGTCGTCGAAGGCCGACCGGCTGCCGAGGCCGCTGCCGAATTGAGGCTCAAGGTCGGTGCTGTCTACGCCGCTCGATTTCGCGTGCTCACTCGGCTCCGGCAGGAACTCGACGGGCTGTTGGATTGAGCCGATCGCAACACGCCGAGGGGGAGATTGTCCCAGTTGTCGTTGAAATTCCTGGTGGCGGCTGGATAGCCGGGGCAGCTTACGCGGCTGCCTCCTGAGTTTCAATGCCTCGAAGGGCGGCGATTACCAGCGGCAACTCGCGGTAGCCCTTCACGCGATTACAGCGACGTTCGGATTCTTGTAGCATCGTTCCCGCCCAACGCTGTGCCATCTCCTCGCTGCGCCAACGCTTCACGTTGTGGCACAGATCACGCGTGGTCGAGAAGCAACTCTCGATCGGGTTCGTACTCCGAAGCGTGCGACGCAGCGACTCTGGAACGCCCAAACGGTGCAGCGTCAGCGTCTCCTCCAGGGCTTCTTCCAAGCTGCGCGACGCCGACACGCTCAACTCCGCCAGGTACTCAACCAGTTTCTTCAAGGCCGCACGGGCGTCGTCATAACGTTTCAGCCCCCACGCCGCCCGCAGACGCTGACGCACCGTCGCGTGATATTCCGGCGGAAGATGCGCCAGCACGTTACGCTCCTTGTGAACCTGGCAGCGTTGCACCACCGCGCGGCGGCCGAACGTCGCCTCCACCGCCGTGCGCAATGCCGCCGCACCGTCCAGCACGAACAAATAGTTCTGGTCCATACGCAAGCCGCGACGCACCAAGTCAGCTAACAGCGACTTCGCCACCTCCGTGTTCTCCGTCGCGCCCGGCCAGAGACCGAGCACGTGTTTGCGTCCGCCCGAGTCGATTCCCAAGGCCACGACCAGCAGAAAACCGTGGAATTCGATGCCGTCGATCAGGATCGCCACCAGATCCAGTTCACCGAGCGGCCGCTCCATGAGCCGCCGCAGCTCGGCCAGACTCGCCGCCTTCCAGTGCCGACTCACCGAACTCTTCTCGATGCCGTAGCCGTCGCACACCGCGTCGATCGTCGCGCGGTAATCGCGCGTGGAGACGCCCGCGAGCACCCGCGGCGCGACCGCGTGTTGCATGCGGCCGTTCGCTTGAAAGAGTCGATAGCGATCCAGTTCGACCTCGTGTCCGTCGCGGTCGCGCACCCGTTGCCGCTGGAATGCGACCTTGCGGCCCGCGAACACGACGTGCCCATCCTCGCGTCCCCAGCGCACGCCGGTCCGATCGGCGGCGTGGGCATAGCGTGGCCCGACGCGGCGCTCGACCTCCTCGTCGATCAGGGCTTTCATCACCAAGAGCCCGGCCTCGGCGGCGAGCGATTCCACGGTGTCGGGGATGCCGGCGAGAATCTCCGCAATGGGCAACTGCAACTGCACCGACGCCTCATCCCGCGACACAATCTTGCCTCGCATCCGAGCCGGCGACTTCCTTCTGGACCTGCGCGTCTTCTTCGTGTACTTCTTTCCCATGGTGGCGGTTCCTTTCTCAAGGATTTGGAAAACCTCCGATTGAACACACGAAGGCTATCCAAGCCGCCACCATCATTCAAAGAATCTCAACGGGAAGAGGGACATGCTC
>Ga0185317_100139_pt1 | contig 25472 bp, 21 predicted proteins | sample DevilsHole_FD_128020 | JGI IMG/M metagenome (GOLD analysis project Ga0185317, IMG submission 128020) | Groundwater microbial communities from Devils Hole, Nevada to study Microbial Dark Matter (Phase II) - Devils Hole (SPADES assembly)... | ecosystem: Environmental > Aquatic > Deep subsurface >...
TGCGGCTGCGGGTTAAGCGAGCGACGAATGCAATTACAGGTATGCACCCAATGCGGCTCATAGCCACTTCTGGTAGGCCGCCACCGCCATCTGGTCACACTCTTCGTTCTCGGCGTGCCCGTCGTGGCCGTAGACGTGTCGGCACTTGACGCGGTGAAACACGCACAGTTCATCGAGCCGTCGCCATAGGTCTTCGTTCTTGACCGGCTCAAGTCTGGGACCTTCGCGACGTCGCCAGCCGTTCGCCTTCCACTTCGCGACCCACTGGCTGAGCCCCTTGGCCACGTACTGGCTGTCGGTGATCAGTTCCACCTGGCAGGGCCGCTTCAGCGATTCCAGCCCGCGGATCACCGCGACAAGTTCCATCCGGTTGTTCGTGGTTGTCTCCTCGCCTCCCGACTCCTTCTTGCGTTTGCCTGTCGGCAGATGTTCGAGAATATAGGCCCACCCGCCCGGTCCCGGATTGCCGGAGCAGCCGCCGTCGGTATAAAGTCGCACTTCCGCCTGGCTCATGGCCGGAGCGTACTCGGTTCACCGGCGGCCGACAATATCGCCGGCACGTTGCGAAGCGGCCGACGAGCGGCATGACGACAGAACAAGCAGACGATCGAACAACGCAACGGCGCCCCCTGCTCTTCCATGGCGGTGCGGTGATCCTGCCGCGCGAGTTGCTGCCGGACGGAGCCGTACTGGTCGACGGCGGTCGCATCGTCGCGGTCGGTCCCCGACGTTCGTTGCGGGCGCCGCCGAACGCTGAGCCGATCGATGCGACGGGCGGCTACATCGCGCCGGGTTACGTCGACCTGCACGTGCACGGCGGCGCGGGGGCCGACTTCATGGACGGCACGCGCGAGGCGTTCGAGACGGTGACGCGGGCGCACGCGCGGCACGGTACGACCAGCATCGTGCCGACCACCACCGTCGCACGACACGAACAACTGCTCGCACTGCTGCAGCTCGTGCAGTCGGCGCGAGCGAGCGATCCCGTCGGAGCGCGGGTGTTGGGCGCGCACTTCTATGGACCTTACTTCGGTTACGAAGCGCGCGGCTGTCATCCTGCCGGCCCGGTGCGCCCGCCCTGCCCCGAAGAATACGACCAGTACCTCGCCTTCGCCGACTCGATCGTCACGGCGACCGTTGCCCCGGAGTTGCCCGGGGCCGAGGGGTTTGTTCGCGCGTGTACCGCGATCGGCGTGCGCACGAACGTCGGACACTCGCACGCGACGTTCGACCAGACGGCCGCGGCCGTCGCCTGGGGCGTTCGCCATGTCGACCATCTGTTCTGCGCGATGTCCGATCGCGCCCGACTACGCCTGACGCAAACCTATCCCATGCGCGGCGGCGTGCTGGAGGCCGCGTTGTACTTCGACGAACTGACGACTGAGGTCATCGCCGACGGTAAGCACCTCGACCGCGAATTGCTGCTGCTCGCGCACAAGATCAAGGGCCCCGATCGGCTCGCCCTGGTCACCGATTGCAACCGGGCGCTCGACATGCCCGATGGCCAGTACGTCTTCGGCCCGCTCGACGGCGGCGAACCGTTCGTGCACCGCGACGGCGTCGGCATCATGCCCGACGGCAAGAATCTGGCATCGGGTGCGACGGGCATGGACCACGCCGTCCGCACGTTTCATCGCTTGACGGGCGTGCCGCTGGCCGAAGTCGTCCGGATGGCGAGCCTGACACCCGCCCGCATCATCGGCTGGGACGATCGCATCGGCAGTCTGGAAGTCGGCAAACTGGCCGACGTGCTCGTGCTCGACTCAACCCTGACCGTACGTCGCGTGTTCATCGACGGGCGCGAGCAGTAGTTAACGACCGATAGTCCTAGACGAATGGATCTGTCACCTGCTAAATCTCTTCAGAGCTTTTCCATACCGAACCGAGAGTGGTAGAACTTCACGACTTGGTCGATCGCGGCCAAGCCCTTGGGATGATGGATATCGTTGCGGCGCGCGTAGAGGAAGTCGTGCAGGCCGACCTGGTAGTTGTGTTGAAAGGCCAAGTCAAGCCACAGGTTTGAATAGGCTTGGCCGGCAACGTAGTCGGGAATGGCCCGGTGGAAGTAGGGGATCTTGTCGATGCAGGTGTTGAGGAAGTTCCGTCGTCCAGAGACTTGCAGGTAGCTCTTGCGGGCGTGAAGCGGTCGGAGCGACGCCGCGAATGTGCCAGTTCAATTCCTCGCAGCAGACGACTGGCGTGTTGCAGCACATGGCCTCGTGAATGACGCGGTTCTTTCCCTCCACGAGTGACCCCATGACGACGACCTTCGCCCGGCAGTAGTACTCGGCCAGCGTCGGCAAGTGATCGACCCAGCCGACAAAGCGGATGTAGTCGCGTAGGTGGACCAGCGTCTCTTCCATCTGTCGCAGTTCGTTCAATTCACCAGCGTCGAGCGAACTGAAGTTCACGTCCAGGTCTTTCTTGCCGGTGACGAGTGTCATGCGGATGAGGGGCGATGGGTACTTCTGTCGGTAGACCTTCAGTGCCTTCGCCAGGAACGGGAGGTTCTTGACCTGATAGACGCTGGAGACGCACAACACGTCGATGTCCTTCGCCTTCAGCGGCACCGGGGCCATGGCGTACTCGTTGGTCCAATCGGCATCTTGTAGAGGGATGAAGCGCTTCTTGCCCCGGTCGGATTTGGTCCGCCTGAACCAATTCTCGCGGTGTTTGCTGTCGTACAGCGTGAAATACGCATCGGCCTGCTCGGACCAGGGCAGGCGCCACACATTGAGTAGGCCACGGCCAAGAAGAGTAGTTGTTGCAGGCTGGGATACAGCTTGATCAGGTAATCGACTGCTTGGCTGCAGAAGATTCCTTTGACGAATCGCCCCTCGTAGTACATTGGCGGCAGTGGGATGAACATGTCGATCTGGTCGTGGAACGGCTCGTCCTCGAAGAACTCGTGCGTGAAGGCATCAAAGTCGGCGTAGACTTGTTCCGGCGGCAGATACAAAGCCGGCGAAGCGAAGTGGTGCGTGGGGTATTTTCCTCGCGGCATGGCTCGCAATGCCCAGAAGGGTTCGTCACGGGGCTGCCTGAGCACGCTTCAGCGGCCACAACCTAACCGTGCTGTCGTAGCTATTACTAGACCCAGCTCCTCTCTTGTGTGATTGGTTACTGTCAGGCGTAACTTCACCAGCTCCCCGATCAGGTACTCAGATCGAGTCGAAATGACGTGTACGTCGCCATCGTTTTCCTTTGCTGTGGCCTGCAGCGTCAAAACAACCGCCAAAGCAAGGTCAACGGCAGTCGCGACTGTCGCGCCCATAGCTTGTCACCTCCCGTTCGGGAGCTCCGAATCTCGGATGTAATAGAGGTAATTCGGCGTGTATCGCTTCGACACCCGCGGAGCGATTCCATCTATCTGGCGAAAGACTGTTGTCGTAACAGGTTCCTCGTCCTCATAGTTTGAGATGTGGTGACCAATCTCGTGAACGACAGTCTCTTGCTCAACGACTCCCGCGTCCCACCCTTTGCTGCGAGCATATTCTCGAATGGGTTCCAAATACACCAGCGAGCCACCTTCGTCACACGTTTTGCCCATCCACTTCTCGTCGTCTGGGTTGACTCGGGAGGTCTCATCCGCAGGATCCCAGTCGTTTGCAGTATCATTCTGAAATGCTCCTAGGACATAGACGACCCAGAAGTCGGAGGCATTCAAGCCTCTGGATGTGCAGCTATCTTGGCGGTTCATTGTGCGTTGCACAGTGATGCACTCGTGTTCCTCCGCGACATTCAGCCAAAATGGGATGGAATCGTCGTTGTCGCCCACGTCAAAATACGGTCGGACGTATGCAAACTTCACGGCCGGCTCATCCCGGTTTGGCATTGGACGTTTGCACCATCTTGCAAGAAGTCGTCATCGTACAATTCGAACTTTCCACTCAACGCCGGGCGCGTGTTTGTACGGACGACAACCGTCCCGGTTTCCGCAGTGTTCTGGGCACCAAAGTGTCGCTCGGCTGTCGTTTGATAGCGGTCCAGTGTGATCCACGAGGTCCCCGCTGCCTCGGTCGGCGTGAATCGAATGGCTCCACCGGCCATATGCCACTGCTCGAACAGTTGTGGCTGGACCAGTTCATACACAGTCGCTTGGCCCACAGACTCGAACGGCAAGTCTGCCAGGAAGCTGGTCTCCGCAGCCGGTGCCGCGCCCTCGCCCGTGCTCAGGCCGACCAAGACGGCATCGGACGAGTCGTCCGCCGCCGCGACCGGACCATAGGCGAAAACGACCTCACCGGTAGGGAACAGTTGGAGTTGGACGGTATTCAGTCCTGTTTCAGACGCTCCGAACCGCGAAATGGCGGCCCAGGTAACGACCGCGCGGTCGCCGAGATCGTTGACATAGACCGTACCACCGCGGTCGGGCGCAAGGTCCGTCCAGAACGGCGCAATGTGCGGTGCGCCCGCCAGAAGTTCACCCAGATCGCTCCCACAACATCGGACTCCCCCATCAACCCCCAAAGCGACGAACCCGTTTGTAGAAACATGCACGCCTGTGGCGCCGGCGAGGTGCGGCTAATCGACTCCGTTCAGCCGCCCCGCAAAGAGCCACAGAACAGCACCCGCCCACGAGCTCAAAATTGACTGCACGGCTGTCCTCCTCGATGTCGTCGAGTGGTTCTTGCGAATCGCGAAACGGACCAACTGAGAAGATCCAGTGGCTTTACTGGCTTTACTTGTACTGCCGATTTGGCCAATGGCCAATGTCAACGCCGCACCACCGCACCAGAACTCACTCTGTCAATCGTAGCGACGAGGCCCTCTTGCAATGAGACTTCTCCAGCGATGGAATGTCCCGATCGCGCGAGAACCACACCGTGCAACGGACCCATTCAGAGACTCGACGTCCGCCAGGAACGCGGGACGATCGCCCCAAGGTCGGCCAGCGTCTGACGGTCGAGATCAACGACATCGCGCTGGGGGGCGAGGCGATCGCACGCGACCGGCAGTATGTGCTGTTCGTTGCCGGAGCGATTCCGGGTGAGCGAGTCGAGATCGAGGTAACCTCGACGGGCCGGCGATATGGACGCGGTCGGCTTGTGCGAGTGATCCACCCTGCCCCATCGCGCGTGCCTGCTCGATGCCGGCATTTCGGCGAGTGCGGCGGCTGCGCGTGGCAGCACATCGACTACGCCGACCAGCTTCGTTTGAAGGAGCGGCTGCTGCGGTCGACGCTCGAACACAATCTGCCGGGTGTTCATCTGCCAATCCGTCCCATGATCGGTCAGGCCGATCCGTGGGGCACGCGGAACAAGGTGCACTTCCTTGTTGGTCTGGACCGCGGCCGCGCCGCACTGGGGCACTTTCGCGCCCACAGCCGCGAGTTCATTGCAGTGACCGAGTGCCCGGTGCACAGCGCCGCCGGCAACCGCGTGGCGCGGACGATGCTGCACCTGCTGAACCAGCACGAGGTCGCTCCGTTCGACGAATCGGCCCGCAGCGGCGCGGTGCGCCACGTGCTGGTCCGCTCTGGCGGAAACTCCGACGAGTGCCAGGCGGTGCTCGTCGCGGCGAACCGCAAGCTCAGAGACTTGGCTAGGCTCGGCAACGAGTTGATCGCCGCGTGTCCCAACGTGGCGGGCGTGCACATCAGCGTGAACTCGGCGCCGGGCACGGTGGTACTTGGCTCACACACCGAGAAGATCGCCGGCCGCGATCGACTGGTCGAAGAGATCGCCGGCGTTCGGTTCGCGGTGTCGCCAGCGACGTTCTTTCAGACAAGTTCGGTCGGCGCAGCGCGGCTGGTCGAAACCGTGCTGCGTGTCGTGCCCGTGACGACGTCGGGGCCAATCCTCGACTTGTACGCCGGCGTCGGTCTATTCGCAGCGCCGCTGGCACGGCGCGGACACCGCGTGACCGCCGTCGAGGAGAATCCTCAGGCCGTGGCCGACGGAATCGAGACGCTGCGGTCGAACGGCGTCAGCGGCTGCCGATTTCAGTCGGGCAAGGTCGAGACGGTAATCAAGAAGCTCGCCCGCGGCGCCCCGTTCGACGTTGTCATCCTCGACCCGCCGCGCGAAGGTTGCCCGGACTGGGTGCTGGGCATGATCACTCGCCAAATCCGGCCGCAGCGCGTTATCGACGTCTCGTGCGACCCGACCGCGCTGGCCCGCGATCTAGCGGCGCTCACGCGCGCACGCTACCGCGCGATCGAGATTCAGCCGATCGACATGTTCCCGCACACGCCACACATCGAGTCGGTCGCCGTGCTCGACCGATTGAGTTAAGGACAGGAAGCTCAGGTCCAAACTCAGCATCCCTCGACGCGGCCGTTCCGTTAGAATACGTTTGTTCGTGGGCATTCGACGCTGTTGGAGATGGTGTGACAAATGGCCATAGCGACCAAACGACGCCTAGGAACGAGCGCAGGCGAGTTGCCCGTCATAGCCACCGATTTGCCTGTGATGTTTGAGGACGAAGGGCAGGAAGAGATGGGCGAGAACACGCTACACACGATGACCGACCTGATCCTCTACACAGGCGTGGCGGCGCACCTCGCGAGTCGGCCGGAGTTCTCGAAGTATCGCGTGTTTTCCAATCTGAACCTGATGTACCACCCAATCAAGCGGCGCGCCTACGTTTCGCCCGACCTGATGGTCGTCGTGCCGGCGCGCAAACTGCGCGACAACCTACGCTCATACCGCGTGGGCGCCACAGGCCCGGCCCCGCGCCTGACGGCCGAGATTCTCTCGGAACGATCGTATCAGCAGCAGGACTTCTGGAACAAACCAAAGATCTATGCTGATCTGGGCGTGCGCGAGTACATGCTGATCGACATGTCAGGCGAGTTCCTGCCCGAGTTTTTTTTGATGAAGCGATTGGTGCGCGGGGCATGGAAAGACGAGCGCGATGCGGACGGCGGCATCACCAGTCGGTTCGGCTTCCGACTGATCGTCGATGGCGACGGGCAATTGCGAGTGGTCGATGCGGGCACCGGCCGACGGTACGTAAGACCAGACGAGGCGGAAGCCGAGGCCGCAGCGCGGCAGGCCGAAGCCGCAGCACGACAGGCCGAAGCCGCTGCACGGATGACGGCCGAACAGCGTGTGCGCGAACTGGAAGCTGAGCTTGCCCAATTGCGGCCCGGTCCAACTCCACGACGAAGAAACCACACCTAGCAGCCCAGCCTGCCGCCACTGTCACTGGTCGTCGCCGCGCTGAATCAGCGGTCCTTCGCGAGCTGGAACTGCACGAACATCAGACCGTCCTTGTCGGCGGTGATGTACATGCCCTGGTCGGTCAGGTAGCGTTTGATGGTGTCGAAGTCAGGCAGGTTGGAACCGTCGAGCGCGTCGGCCAGTCGGGTCAGCCATTCGGAGTCGACCGGAAACGAACCGGTGATCGCCTCTTTGACCTTGCCCGCCTTGAGCATCGTGTAGGCGGCGCGAACCTCTTCCTCGTTGTGCGAGAAGCCGATGCCGCCCGCCTCGGAGGGCAGATGTCGAGCGATGGCCTTATACTTCGCGGTCCCCGCCAGACCCGGTCGTTTCTCGCCGGCGTGCAACAGGATCTTCTCGAGCAGCGTGGCATGTGCAATGAACAGTTGTCCTTCGGCCACGCAGATGCCGAGCTTCAGCGGCGGGGCATTCGGATCGATGTCGCCCCCCTGCCCTGCGGCGGCTAGAAGCTGGGCCGGCACGGTGACTTCGTGGATCGTGTGCCCCTTGAACTCGCGTTTGCCGACCAGCGGCCCGGCGAACGCCAGCAGCTTGCTGAGCGTTGCGGCGATCACGTCGCCGTCGTTCAGCGCCATGGCGAACAGCAGTCGCTGCGAATCGAGGTCGGCCGCCTTGGCGTAGTCGCTAACGAACGTGATTCGCTTACCGAGCGGCGTGATCAGCTCGCGCTTCATATCGAAGTCGACGCCCTGGGCCGCCAGCACCGCCTGCAGCACCGCGCTGACTCCGCCCGGTTGAAACTGCTCGACGATCTCGTCGATCACACCGAACAGCTCGCCAAACGAAAAGTTCACCGTCGAATAGCTGACCACGTCGTCGGGCACCCATGCCTCGGGCTCGAGCGCCGTCTCGGGGAAGTGAATCGCTCGGGTCAGTCCGCGCGGCGGCGTCTCGTAGTGCACCATCAGCTTGATGACGGTGTCGAACGCTCCTTGGCCGAACGCGACGCTGCCGCCAATCGCGCGGAACGAGTCGAGCCCAAGCAGTTTCAGAACTTGCTCGGCCTGCGGATTCTGGTCGATCGCTCCGAACGGCAACTCGGCGCTGATGAGCGAGGCGATGCTGGGCAAGTCGATGTAGAACTGAATCTGTGCATCTTCGCCGGCCCGCTCAAGCACGCGTTGGTACGTGGCCCGTTTCGCGAGCGTCTCGTCGGCGCCGCCGTCCCAGCGGCCGAGCACGTCGGCCACCGCGTCGCCATCGCTCGCCACGATCACGACCGAGTCGCGTACGCACCACACAACGTCCTGAGCGCTGTCACCCGCGTCGTCGCCGGGCGTCAGGGTCGTGACGTCGGTGCCCTGCACCTCTTCGACTTCCTTCTCGTAGTCCTCTTCGTCAACTAGTTTGGCCGTCATACGGTCCAGCAGATCGCGGGTCTTCTTCACGTTCGGTCCGACGTTGAACAGTAGCAAGATACTCGGCTGGCCCTCGTCCCCATCGTCCTCGCCACTGGGCGCGAGCACGGCCAAGGCGACTTCGCCGTGGGGCAAGGCAATCAACTCCCGAAACGACAGCCCAGCCTCTTTCTGAAACTCGACGCCGATTTCCTCGACGGCTTCGAGCACCGAGTCGATGAACGGCTTCATGGCCGGATCGGCGATGAGCCGGCCCATCTGGGTTTCTGCAACGGCGTCGCGCAACTTGGCGAAGTTCGAGACGCGGACGATCGCGAGCGAGTCTTCGGGCAGCAACTCGGCAAAGGGCGTCTGGGCCGCCGCCGGCGCCGCAACCGCACAAGAGCCGACAAAGGCCGCCACAACCGCCGTGACGGACCGGAAAACCCCACAAGTTTGGAACGAACGCATGCGTGTTTCTCCTTCTGTACTCTTGAGGCGCCGAGTAGTGTCGCTCCAGCGGACCAAAGACGCTTGCTCACGGACGCAGACGCTGTCAGTTCAATCTGGTACCTCACGGCCGCGCGGCCGGTTTCAGCGAATTCGTCGGCCCGTCCACGCTACGGCTTCTCGGTCGGCGTCGTGATCGACGGCGACTCGGTTCGGCGGCGGCGCGGCGCGTTCAAGTAGTGATGGCCACTGTTCGGGTTCGTCTTGTCGTACGCGAACGCCTCGCGGTTCCGCAGGAAGTCCTTCACGTAGTCCACCGGGATCGCGAACCCCAGGTTGTTCGCGAACAAGTAGCCCATGTTCGTGACGCCGATCACCTCGCCCCGCGAGTTCAGGAGGGGCCCGCCGCTGTTGCCGGGGTTGATCGCCGCCGTCGTTTGATAGTAGACCAGTCCCTGCACGCTACGGCTGCGGTTGCTGATGATTCCCTGCGACACGGTGCGCTCCAGCCCGAGTGGGTTGCCGATCGCGAACACCGAGTCGCCCGTCTGAACCGCGTCGCCGTCGCCCAAGTACAGCGGCGTGATCTTCAGTTCGTCAGGCTTGGCGACGCGCAATAACGCCAGGTCAAGGAACGGATTGACGGCGATGATCTCGACGTTCTCCAGACGACGCCGCACAAAATCACGCTGCGTCTTTTGAAAGATGACCACCGTAATCTTGGTTTCCTTCTCGACGACGTGGTGGTTCGTGACCACGTATCCTTCGCCATTGAGGAAGAACCCGGAGCCGAGTCCGCTGGGCGTCTGCACGAGAACGATGCCTTCACCAAATCGTTCGACGAGGTCCTTGATCGCCGCGGTTTGCAAGTCGCCGGTGCGGAACAGCGAGTCGGCCGATGCGGCCGGTCGCGAGCCGGTCGCCTTGGTCTTGGGGTCGAGTTTCTCTGCCGTGGTTCGTTGCGCAATCTGGTCTCGCGGCACGGTGACCACCGTGACCCCGATATCGACATAGATCGCGTCGGGCTTCTCCTTCAGCACTTCGCCGCGAATGACCTGTCCCGTCTTCAACTCGATAAGCTCATCGCCGTACGCGCCGGTCGCCATCAGTCCGGCCGCCAATGTCGCCAAAAATGCACGCATGAAGGTCGCTCCTTGCAGGGACTCCAGAACCGCGCCAATTGTAGCGGCGTGCGGAAGTCGATGCACGACCGAACGCGCGATCTCTTCGGGAGCTCGCCGCAGCAAGTGTCGACATCGTAATCCGTCGCGCGTATCGGCCTAGCCGTTCCTATCGTAGATTGGGAGAACTGGCGAGTTGTTTGGGTACCGAGTTGGGGGAACATTCTTGATGCCCCGACCCGACAGAACGGGCGCAGATTGCGGACCATGTGGTTCGCGCACCTGTGCTGACCTTGACTGTTTTCGTCATGGGGAGAACAATCCCGGCCACACTTGGCGAAGGTGTGGCTCTGGGTTTAGATCGATTGAGTGATGTGTGAGTCATCCTGCACCCAGCATCCCCTCGACCACAACCGCCGGGCAGACCATGAAAAAAAACCTGACTCGCGCCCAGCGCGAAACCCGCCCCAAACTCGCCAAGCCACAGGCTTCGAAGCGCGCGGCGAGTTGGCTTCGAAGAGTGCGGCAGTTCCAACGGCAATTCATCAACCGGCACGGCTACCTTCCCGATAGTACGCAATTGATTTCCCAAAACCGGGGGCGGTAGTGGACGTACTTTTGGATGCCAGCGTCCTCGCCAAGCTAAATGGCCTTGCGTGATCCTGGGAGTCCGCAGGGACAGTAGCCCGACGCGCCAGCGAGGGACCGGGCCTGATTTCTTGTGATTTCGCCATGTGCTCCCTCGCTGGCGCGTCGGGCTACTGTCCCAGAATCGTGCAAGGCTATTTAGTCCTACCCGAGCCCGATTCCGCACTCGCACACCGCCTCGTTGATGAAGTGATCGTCGCCAGTGGTGGTCGTCTGTTCGCACTCGACATCGCATTCTGCGAAGCCGCCAACGTCGTTTGGAAGCACCAAACGGGCCGCGCTGGCCGAGCCGCGGCGCGACTCAGCGAGGACGACGCCCGCTTTGTTGTTGCCGAACTCCGTGCCAGTCCCGTTGGCGTCAAACGGTCGGCCCGGTTGCTTGGCCCGGCACTCGATCTGGCCATGCGATACGACAAGACCGTTTACGATGCGCTCTTCGTGGCGGCAGCGGACGACTTCAACTTGCAGGCTGTGACGACCGACGAACCGCTTCAGCTTGCAGTGAAGGACGATTTTCCGCGCGTCGTCTTGTTGCGTGACTGGCAGCCACGCTGAACTGCTGGTCGCGAACCGGCCCTGACCAACGCGCCTCCGCCGCCCGTTGTGTCGCTTGAAAGGACGGAAGTCAAGCTTGGCTTAGGACGACAAACTCCCAGGGAAACAAAACGATGCGCTCGTCGGCGGGCGCGCGAGGCCCGCCGAAACGCGCGGACTCGGAGGCAAGGAGCAGGACATGACTGGACGAGTCGCCGGGGGGCGAATCGATGAAACGATCACTGAGGTTGAAGTAGATCGTGAATCGACTTCGGTCGTCCGCGCGGCCGCGGTGGAGGCGGATGAGCGATCCGCCATCAACGAGTTGGAGTAGCTCTGCGGAACGGGTCTGGAAATCGCTCAGCGCGGGCCAGTGGCGGCGGGCGGCGATGAGGTCGCAGTACAGGCGACGAAGTCCCGCCTGCCACGAACCTGCCGCCCACGACCAGGTCGCCTTGGAATCGAAAAACGTCGCCGACGCTTGAGGGTCGGGCAACTCGCATTGGTGGTTCGCCGCCTGAAATCGCTGACGGCGGCCGCGACGGACTGCGTCGGCGAACTGCGGGTCCAGGTACGAACAGAAGAAATGAAACGGCCGCGTCTCGCCGTACTCCTGGCCCATGAACAAGTGCGGCACGTGCGGCGCCAACAGCAACAGCCCGGCCGCCAGCCGCTGCTGCGCGGGCGTGAGCATCGAGCCGTAACGATCGGCCGCGGCGCGGTTGCCGACGTGGTCGTGCGTTTGGATCGAAACGACAAAGCGATCGCCGCTGTGGTCGCCCGCCGGCGCGCCATGGACGCGACCGCGGTAGTGACTGTACACGCCGTCGAGCACGAACGTCTGGTTCAGCGCCTTGACCAGGTGTTGCGGAGAGCCAAAGTCGGCGTAGTGGCCGTCGCGCTCGCCGGTCAGCACCGCGTGCACCGCGTAGTGAAAATCGTCGCTCCACTGAGCGTCGAGGCCGTACCCGCCGCGATCGGGCGAGTCGAGCAGGCGCACGTCGTTCAGGTTGCTCTCGGCGATGATGTGTACCGGCCGGCCGAGTCGCCGGGCCTCGTCGTCGGCCGCCGCCTTGATCTCGGCGAGAATGTGCCGCGGGCTGGAGTCGACCATCGCGTGAACCGCGTCGAGTCGTAGCCCGTCGACGCGATAGTCGCGGACCCATTGTCGCACGTTGGCCAAGACAAACTCGCGCACCGCGTCGCTGCCGCTCTCGTCGAAGTTCAACGCGCTGCCCCAGGGCGTCGCGTGTCCGCGCGCGAAATATGGGCCAAACTCGCCGAGGTAGTTGCCCTCGGGGCCGACGTGGTTGTAGACCACGTCGAGGAGCACGGCCAGCCCTGCAGCATGCGCCGCATTGACGAGACGCAGCAGACCGTGCGGTCCGCCGTAGCTGTTCTGCGGCGCGAACAGGTGAACGCCGTCGTATCCCCAGTTGCGATCGCCCGGGAACTGGTGTACCGGCATCAGTTCGATCGCGGTCACGCCCAACTCCACCAGGTCCGGCAATCGGTCCACAACCGCATCGAAGGTGCCCTGCCCCGTGAATGTGCCGACGTGCAACTCATAGATGACGAGTTGCGGGCGGCGCACGCCGGACCAACCGCGTTCGGCCCAGCGGAACCGCTGCGGGAAAAACACCGCCGACGGCCGATGGATGCCGTCGGGCTGCCAGCTCGAGCAGGGATCGGGCCGGGCCGGGCCGCCGTCCAGTCGAAAGGCGTAGCGCTGGCCATCGGTCGCGTCGTGTCGCGGCGCGGTAAAGTATCCCAAACCTTCCGGCTGCATCGTGCAACTCGCCCGCTCGCCGCCGCCGTCGAACAGCACCAACTCAACCGTTCGAGCTTGCGGCGCCCAGACGCGCCACAAGACGGTGCCATCCGGTTGAAGAGTCACTCCGCAGGGTCGCGGTTCGAGTGGGTTGTTGGGGGCCACGGGTGATGCAGTGTGTGGGCGGTCAGTTCTTGTTCAGAGCAACCTCGCCTCATTGTCCGTACTGCGAGGTCCTGAACAAGCGCGGCTGGCTACCGAAAAGAACAACCGACACGGACCTATTATCGCACCTTGGCCTTGAACCAGACGACTCCGCTCTCGCCGCCGGCGATGGGATCGGAGATGTCCCAGCGCAGCTCGTGCGACTCGGCGTCGTTGGAGGTCGCGGTGAACACGCCACGGCGGTCGGTCTGAGCCGAACCGGCTATGTATTCGAGCCGGCCCGACAGGCTGTCAAGGATCGAGACGCTCTCAACCGGCAGATCGCCCATGTTGCGGTAGAAGATCGCGAAGTCGACCACGTCGCCCTGCTGAGCGTTGTCGGGTGTGGCGATCTTCAAGAGGTAGAGTTCGCCGGGCGACCGACGGCCTTCGCGCACGTGTACGACTTCGCCGGTGCGGGCTTGGCCGGAGACTTGGGCGCCGCCCTCAGTGAGCGCGGTGTAGGCCGGAAACTGCGGGCGGTTCCAGACGCGAGCGGCGTCGATGCCCGCGGCGATCCGTGGGTCGTCGGCCTGGCCGAGTTCGTTCGGGCCGGTCTTGCCGTCGAAGCGGACCAGGCCGCTTTCGCTGTGCATCCCATCGATCACGCGCAGTTCGTCGACAGCCCCGAGCGGTTCGTGCATCGCGAGCCGACCGAGTTGTTCGCGGCGTCGCAGCGATCGAACCTGGTCGGCCTTCGAGCTCTTGGCCAGCGACGTCCGCGTTTCGAGCGATTTGCGACGCAGTTCATGGCTGACTCCGCGCGGGCCTTCGGCATGATCGCTGCCGATGACCTGCACGGTCGATCGCACCATGCCGAAACGCGGGGCGTAGATGCACGCCTGGTTGCTCGTCACGACGCGCGGCTTTTCCTGGCCCGCCCGTGTGAACTGGGCGGTCGTTTCAGTCGGCGCTAGTCCGGCCACGCTGCCGGGGCCGGTGAAGTGGACGTGCGGGACCTGATCGCCACCGTCGCAGATGTATTCGTCGCGCGGCATGCGCGGATGAATCTTGTACGGTTCTCGCACGGTCGACGGCGTCGCACAGATCGCCTCAGACGATTTGCGATGCCCGAAGGCCGCCGGCACGAGTGCGCCCAACCGCGCGGCGTGCTGCCAGGCGGCCGCCTGGCGAACCGTCGCCGCGGCGCCGGCCGGTTGCGTCGAACTGTCGGGCAACGAAATGAACGGCGGATCGTCCGCGGTCCCCTCGAAGACGTCGTCGATCGGCACGCGGTTGCCGAGCTGGATGAACGCGATCGGCCGGCCCAGCTTGCTCGCACGTTCGAGTGCATCTTCGCCCGGTCGGATGTCGACGATCGGCAGCTCGCCGCGCGGGAACGCCATCGGAAACGCGCTGTTGGGGTCTTCCAGGTAGACCACGTTGCTCACGAGCCGACCCGCGGCCGCATCTTCGATGTCGCGGTCCAGGATGTGAACCGGCGTCGGGAACGCGAGCGGATCGACGTTCGCCGGCGGCACGGTGTAACCGATGGTCTGCAGCGTCGGGTAGATCACGTATTGGGCTTTCTCGGTGACATATCGGACTCGCAGACAATACACCTGACCGGTCGCGAGCGCGACCTTGGCTTTCGGTTTGAGCTGCACGACGCCGCCGCTCGAAGCAATTTCGATTGTGGCCTCGGCCGGCGCGTCGAACTGGACGACCAGCGCCCGGCCCGTCCGAATCAGCGTGTAGAGGTCGGCGACATGGGCCACGCCCGGCGGCGGCGCGACCGGCCGCTCGCCCGCCCGACTGTTCGATCCAAATAGCAAGCACGCGATGAACGCGATCGCAGATTGCAGACGTTTGGCGGACATGTTCGGCTCGTCCCAAGCACGGATGTCTGTGACGCTGGTTTGTGCGTTGGCCCGTGGCCAGTAGTCCCCTGCGGCGGACCACTGACCACGGGCAACGAGTGTGTTGCGGTGAATTGGCCGTGGCCCGGTTACTGCCGCGGCATCATCGGGTGCATCGGGTACATCGGCTGCATCGGATACATCGGGTGCATGCCGTATTGCCCGAAGCTCGCCGGCTGGACGCCTGGTCCGGGGACCGGCACGAAGTTGTCGGGCGGCATGCCGGGGGCCGCGGGGGCGATCGGCTGAGCCTGAGGCATTTCGAGGTCGATGCCGCCGAGCCGCACGATGGCCAGGATCGTGCCACGGCGATCGGCCTCGGCGATCGGGTCGACGCCCGGATCGAGCCGCGTGGAGACCAGAGTCTCGACGCCGGCGATCGCTAGTTCCTGGTGCTGCGGATCGGGCAGGTAGATCACCTTGCTCACGAAGTTGCCACTCGACACCTGATCGAAATCTTCGTCGGTGAATTCGATCGGTATCGCGTTGTGCGTCAGGTACGGGTCGGTTCGCGAACTGGACGGGGCGACTTCGAGCGTCGGATAGAACGGCACGCCGGGGTGCGAGGCGACTTCGGTGATCTTCAGCCGGTAGATCGCTCCCTGCTCGAAGTTGTACCGGCCGGGCACCGTGAGTTGCGCGGGCATGAACGTGCGCTGTCCGGCCCCCATCGACGTTTCCCAGCCGACCTTCATGCCGACCGGCGCGACGAACGCGATTTGCGACCGCACGTTTGGAAAGCGGCGCATCGCGCTGGTCACCGCCGCGGCGTCGGCCTCGGCCGGTTGGTGCGAGTGTGGCGATGTGTTCAGATTGTGATGGCATCCGAGCACCAGTGCCAACGGCAGTCCCATCCATAGCGAGCGTTTCATCGTGTCTCCTCGGCCCGTCGGGCTTTTTCCAAGAGAATTAGCCGCCTTCGCCGACTTCGGTCCGCTTGTCTGAAGTCGGTGCTACCGATATACTCGGCAAACTCCTTGTCGTATCTTTCAAAAAATCGGCAGAACCGTCAAATGCGTCAGACTCTCATCTATCTTGCCCCGCTTTTCGTGTCGGTTTGCGTCGGCGTCACCGCTCAACCTGACAAAAAGACCGCCCCTGTCGACGCAACAACCAGTCGGCCAGATGCTTCGGACAAGCCAGCCGTAAAGCAGCCGGCCGCGAAACCCAACGCCAAGCCGTTCGACCCCACCAGAAAGGCCGCGGTCGAAGACACCGAATCCGACAAGCTGCTCGACGAAACGATCAAGAAGATTGAGGCCCTCAAACAGTTTCGAGCTGAGGTACGCCAGGTCACTGAGATGTTTGGGTACAAGTTTGCTGCCGACGGCCAGTATGCCGTCGGGCCTGACTACCGCATGCTGTTTGAATTGAAGGTGCGACTGACCGACCCGGACACGTACGGGACGATGAAGGAGGTCTGCGACGGCCGCGTCCACTGGCGCCACCAGCAGGTGCTCGACACGTCGAACCTGACGCGGACGGACTTGAAGCGACTGCGCGAAGTGCTGGACAAGCCGCAGTTCAACAAGGACCTGCGCGATCAACTGGTGCGCGGTTTTGGGTTCAGCGGGATCGTGCCGTTGCTCAAGGGCCTGCGCGACACGCAGCGGTTCACGAGCCACAAGGAAGACAAGCTCGACGACGCGGACGTGTACGTCCTTGAGGGCGGCTGGAAAGAGGACGTGATCGGCCGCACGGTCTTTCGCGGCCAGCAATTGAGCATGGGCAACCTGCCGTCGTACGTGCCGAACAAGACGACGCTCTGGATCGGCCGCGAGGACGGATGGCCGCACCGAGTGCGGATGGAGTCGGAGAAGAAGACGCAAGGGTCGAAGACAGTGGTGACCCTCGAGTTCTTGAACCCGCAGATCGGCGTCGATCTGCCGGAATCTCTGTTCTTCTTCGAGCCGCCGAGCGGCGTTCGACCCGACGACCAGACCGAAACGCTTTATCAACAGCTCAACACGATCTTGCAGCAGCAACAGTCGGCCCCAGCCAGTACCAAGCCATCGGCCGCGCCGGCCATTCCGCCCGCGACGCTCTCACCGCCCGCTTCAACCCCGGCCGATCCGAAGAAGCCGTAGCGTCCCCGAATCTAGTGATCGCAGAGAGGAGTCGATCAATGCCAGTGCGGGGCAAGATCAAGAACGGCAAGGTGCTGCTTGATGATCCGAGCGTGTTGCCCGAGGGCACGGTGGTCGAAGTGCGTCCGGCGCAAACGCGCCGGCCACATCCCCGACCGAAGCAGCCAGCAAAGGTCAAGAGTCGCCCGCGGTCGCTGGCGGAGCGGCTCGCCCCGTTTATCGGCAAAGCGACGGGGCTGCCGCCTGACATGTCGGTTAACCTCGACCACTACTTGTACGGTCGACCCAAGCGGAAATGAAACCCGTCTTTGCAGACACGTCCTTCTACATCGCTCTGTTGAGCAAAACCGACGAGCGGCATGACGACGCCATCGAGTGGAGTGAAACAATCTTGGGCCGCCAGGTGGTCACGGAGTATGTTCTCGTTGAGTTGGGCAGCGCCCTTGCGGACGTTCGTGATCGGCGCCTCTACGTCCCGTTTGTCGAACACTTGCTCTCCGCAGAAGGCACCGTGTTCATCCCCGCGTCGGCCGAGCTCTTTCGCCGCGGCCTGGCGCTCTTCAACCAGCGGCCGGACAAGGAGTGGTCGTTGGTGGACTGTATTTCATTCGTCGTCATGAAACAACGGCGTCTCACGGATGCCCTGACCACGGACCACCACTTTGACCAGGCAGGGTTCAGAGTGCTGCTGAAGCAGTAGCGTCAGACCAGGCCTTTCCACTTGCGCAGCGTCCATTCGGCTACGAGTAGCGCGACGAAGGCGAGGAAGAAGTACCAGTTGTCCCAGAGGCGGACTTGCGTGAGTCGCTCGACTTCGAGGTGCAGGTCCTTCTCGCGGAGCGATTCGAGAAACGCCGTCAGACGTTCGGGCGGCACGTATTCACCGCCGGTGATCGTCGCCATCTGCTCAAGCAGCGCGATGTCGGCGGCCGGCGCGCTCAGTTCCGAGTCGTCCTCGTACACCGTGAACTTCGCCAGATGCGGCGCACCGAGCGGCTGGCCGTTGCGGCGAGCGATCAGCGAAACCTGATAATCGCCCGACCGTTTGGTTTCGTGGAAGGTCGCGAGCACGTGCTCGCCGCGCTGGGCGAACTTGAGCGGCAGCGGCGGGGCGTCGTTCGGAGTCACCGTCGCCTCGAATTGCACGTCGCGAAGCGGGTTGCCCTGTTCATCCTCGGCGCCCGCCGTGACGTTCAGCCGCTCGCCCGCCGCGAGCCGGCGCTTGTCCAGCTCCACCCACACGCGGTCCTCGCCGGCCTGGTCCTTGCGCGCGAGCCACAGGACAACCTGGCGCCAGAAGCGACGGTGGTGGCGCGAGCCTTGTTCGCTCTGACGATACCAATGCCGCGTCGTGTCGCCGGCAACGGCCATGGTTCGGCCGCGGGCGAAATCCTGCGCGATCACGAGCGGCACGCGGTCGGGCGACTCGGCCAGCACGCGGGCCTGGTCCTTGACGTCGCTAAACGACGCGGCCCCGTCGAGCGGGTGCAACGACTCCCAAATCTTCGGCGTATCCTCGGGCGATCCCAGGCGCATGACGAAGTGGGCCACGCCTTGGGCCGTGGCGCGCACGGGCAGCGGGCGCTGAATCTGGCCGTCGCCTGGATGAATCTGCACCGGCAAGAGAGCGGCGATGGGCGTGTTCGCATAGCCGCCGGGTCCGAAGCTGCGCCGGCCGCCGATCATCACGAACCCCGCGCCCGACTCGACCGCCTGACGCAGCCGTTCAAGTGCGGCGTCGGCGATCCAGGCCCGCGGCACGTCGCGAATCAGAAAGACGTCGTATCGCGCCGGATCGAACAGCGTCGCCGCGTCGCGCAGCGCCTGATCGTCGCGCGGCCAGACGAAGTCCGCCTGAACGTCGGGCGACTTGTCGAGCGACCAGCGGATGTATCGCGACTCGAAACTCTCGGCGCCGCCGTCGATGATCAACACGCGCAGGCCGCCCTTGAGCACAGTCACGAACGTGCTGATCGTGTTGTTGCTCTGGACCAGTTCGCCCTTGGGCGGGTCCGGCTCGGCGACTTCGAGCGTGACCTTGTGCTCGCCGGGAATCGTGGGCACGTGGCCGAGTTCCACCTTGATGCGAGCGTCGTCGGCCGGCACCTCGACGATGCGCTGGTCGGCGTTCATGCCGTCGAACAGCAGCTTCACTTGTACGGAACTGCCCCGAAACCCACGCGATTCAAGCTCGCCCGTTACGACAAGTCGGTTCTTTTCGAACACGGTTGGTCCGGCCGTGATCGTGCGCAGCGCGAGATCGCGCGAGGCGTCGACCGCCGACGGCTTGCCGAACCCGACGGTGTAGAGCGGCACGACCGAGTCCTTCATCGTCCGCGCGACGGCCAGCGGGGGCGGGTCGGTGCGGTTCGCGCCGTCGCTCAGCAGGATCACGGCCGCCACGCGCCCGCGGGTCTTGTCGAGCGCCTCGCGCAGCGACTTGCCGATCGCCGTCTGCTGGCCGTCGGGCGGCGCGTCGAGCTTCATGGACTCGGCGATCCCAGCGTCGAACTGGTACTCGCGGACCTCGATCAGTTCGCCAAGTTCCTTGAGGGCCGGCCGCGCACGGGTGACAATCTGATCGAGCGCCCGCCAGCGCGGCAATCCGTCCCAGGCGTCGGCCACGAGCATGCTACTCGATCGGTCGTAGAGCATGATCAGCGTCGCCGACTGTTTTTTCGTCTCGGTGAACACCAGCGCCGGCCGGAGCATGGCGGCCAGCGCGAGCACGAGCGCCGCGCCGCGCATCGCAAACGCCGCCCAACGCAGTCGGTCCCATTGCCGCACGCGCGAGCCGGCAAAGACCCCGACGACGATCGCGGCGAGCAGCGCGCCGCCGATCGCCACGAGCGGCCAAGGCCAGGTTGGTTGAACCGAAACGTGCATGGTGCAATTAGACGTTGAGCGTGGAGACGTCGAGACGTTCAGAGGGCGAGTCGGGGGCCGATTCATCGGTTGCGACGGCGCGACGCGCTCGCCGCAGGCCCGATGTTCGGCCTTCAGCGTCCTCGCCATAGAACCGGTTCGCGAGCCAGTGTTCGAACGCGAAGATCAAGAGGATCAGCGGCATCAGCCACGGGAACAGTTCGCGGCCGATGCGCACATCGCCCATGACCTCGCGCAGTTCGTCGGCGGTGCGAGCAACTGCGAAGTTGCCCTCGCCGAACACGGCCGACAGTTCGCTGTCCGAGAGTCGCTGGAGCTGGCTCTCGGCCGCCCGTGCGTTCAAGCTGAATCCCTTGCGGATCGGCCGATCGCCCTGCCCTGCCGTGACCACGTAGTTGCCGAGCGGTTCGGGGCGCGCGACCACGACGGCGTTCAGCGCCGGATCGGCCGTGCCGCGCGTCGCTTGCTTCGAGTCGGGCGTGGCGAGCAGATACGGACCGAGCCGCTGGTCGAGGTCGGCCCGCAGGATCACGTCGTCGCCGACCGTGTAATTGAGCTGCGCCTCGGCGTGACCCGCCAGATACATGATGAGGTGGTCGGCCAGCGGCACGAACAGCTCCGCGAACAGCGGCAGGTCATTCCAGCGGTTCTCGCGTGCGCCCGCGCCCGAAACCGTCGACGTGAAGACCACAACCTTGCCGGGTCGATCGCCGCCCACGGTTCGTTCGGCAAGTGCGACGCCGCCGTCGGTGAAGTTCAACACCCGCCAGGCGTTCTTCTCGGCGAGCTCGGTCGCGATGTACCGCTCGACCACCGTCTGACCCAAGGCCGCCTTGTCCCACGCCTCGATCTTGGCGACCACGGCGTGGCTGGCCGCGGCAGGTTGCAGCGCGACCGGCCCGGCCGGTGCGATCGCCTTGCCCAGTTTCAGCGGAATGAGACCCTGGGCGATCTCTTGGTTGTAGTTCTCCGCCGAGACGCGCGGCCCGAGGAAAACGGCCAGGCCGCCGCCGGCCCGCACAAACGACTCAAGCTCCTGCCAACGCGACGCCGGCAGCTCGCGCACGTTGACCAGACAGACGACCGAGTAGTCGGCCAGTCTCACGTCGCCCAGCCGAGCGGCGGAAACCCACTGGCACTCGTGCCGCGCGATCTGCTGTTCCACGAACAGCGGCGGCGCCAGCGCGTCGCGCAGCCGCGCCACGTCGCGCTCGATGTCCGACGCGACCAGTACGCGATTCACCGGCCGAACTTCAACAGTCAGGAACCGCTCGTCGTCGAACTCAAGTCCACCGCCGTTCCGCAGGATGAGCTTGCCCTGATGTAGCCCCGGCGCCAACCGCGGCAGCGGGAAGTCCAGGTTCACGACCTTGTCCTTCTCCAGCGAGATCGTCTGCTTGCCGCGGGGCTGGTCGTCGAGTTCGAGTTCGATGAGCACCTCTTCGCCCTGCCCGTAATCGGCGACGACTACGTCGACGACGGCGTCCGTGTTGACCGGCACGACGTCGGCGGACAGGGTTGCCCGGTCGATGCTGGCGTTCTTGGCCGCTTCGACTCCGACGTCGAGCACGTACACGGCGACCCCCGTCTTCACCTCGGCCATCGCCGCTTGGATTTGCTCGGCGCCGTCCACGGCAAGACACGTGGCCGCGCGGTCGGTGAACAGGTAGATCTCCTTGCGGCTGCGGTCGCTGTCGTTGAGTGCGTGGCAGGCCTCGGCGATCGCCTGGTTCAACGCGGGCGCGGCCGGCCGTAGCCTAAGCGACTCGACGCGCTGTGCGGCCAGGGAAACCTGCGGGAAGAATCGGGCCGAGGTCTCGGCGGCGTCGAGCACCATGACCTCGCTGCCGTCAGGGAACTCTTTGAGCAACTCGCCGGCGATCTGCTGGGCCGCTTCGAGGCGCGTGCGGCCCTGCTCGCGGTATTCCATGGACAGGCTGGTATCGAAGATCAGCGCGGCCGCCACGGGAGCCTGCTGGTCTGGGATGAAGCTCGCCCCATGAATCGACGGGCGCGCGAGTGCCAGGGCCATGAGCGCGATCATGAGCATGCGCATCGCGAGCAGCAGCCAGTGTCGCAGCCGCAGCTTGCGGAGGTTGACCCGGTGTCGTTGCCGCACCAATCGCAGCGCGGGAAACGGTTCGCGCCGTGGCTTCTGCCGCAGCACGAGGTGCAAGATGACCGGCAGCGCCGCCGTCGCCGCCCCGGCCGCCAGCCCGGCGTGTAACAAATGAAACTCCATGGGCCTCATTGAACCATGAAGAAATCGGCAGCGAAAGTCGTTTCGCAATCGCGCAGGAACACCGAGTCATCCGACCCAAGTCAGGCCACGGTTTCGGGGAATCACATTCTGAGACACAGAGGCACGGAGATCACAGAGGAATCACGCAGCGCCCTCCGTATTCTCTGTGCCTCTGTGTTTGCGAACTCACGGCGGGTATGAATCACTCACGATAGTCCGGACGCGAGGGAGGTTGAAGGACGAGTCGGCGGGTTACGTTGATTCGGATCTGCGTGCCTTCGTCGCTGGTCCGCACCCACGTGCCCAGCAGGCTTGGACTGGGCTGGGCCTGGTTGGGATCTGAGATTGGATTCCTCGACGTAACGCACTCGCGACACGAGGTAAGCGCGAGGCACGAGACAATGAGTGACAAGACGCGGAGCGTTCGCCGTGTTCCATACGAAGCAGGCCAAACGTTCATGAGTCGTTCCTTTCTTGTTACTCGGACTTGCCCCCCGTGCCCAGCCCGCACTGGCCGAGCCTCCATCCGATGTACCGACAAGAGCCGACGCGACCCGCCAAGAAACTCTTGGTTTCGCCTTTCCCAACGAACCTACGACCCCTACACGCTTGCACTCCACGCGGCCGGCCTCTAGATTAGTCGCGATTATGTTCTGCTCAGGTATCGGCTAGTGGGCGATCGGCTCGATATGTGGCTCGCAACCCACGAGGCCGTGGATCAGGCGATCCAAAGCGGCAAGGTCGGCGGACACGTGAGGCGCGAGAGTGATTTCACCAAACGGACTGTGCCCGGCGCTGAAGACAAGATCATCACGGCCCACCTGACCGACTCGACGCCGAATCTGTTTCGTTTCCTCGAAAGCGGTGGAGGTGATCTGCTCTACTCCGGCGAGCCGGATTACGTCTACACCCGACTCCGCCAGCTCGCGGAACGGTAAACCACGTTCAACGGCTGTTCACAATCGCGTACAATCACGCGGCCAAACTGACCAAGTTCAGGTTTCGGTTTTTCAGCGAGTGTGAAACACAGAGGCACAGAGATCACGGAGGAATCGAACAGCGACGACTCCGTGTTCTCTGTGCCTCTGTGTTTCCACTTTCGAGCGTTGAGTAGCGATGCGATAGTTTTGAAACATGGGATCAGCCAGCCAGTCCGACGAGCCAAGCCGTACGCCCGAACTCGCGCGGCACTTGCGCGCCGGGACCGGAGTCTCGCTGGTTGCCGTACTCGCGATCGTGCCGTTTCTGGGTAAGGCGTTTCACATCGACGACGCGCTGTACCTCGCGGTCGCGCGGCAGATTCTGCGCGAGCCGCTCGATCCGTTCGGGGCCGAGGTGCTGTGGGAAAAACGGCCGGAGTCGCTGTTCGACGCAGATTTCAACCCGCCGCTGTGGAACTACATGATGGCCGCGGTGCTGGCCGTGACCGGCGAGCCGACGATCGAAACGACGCCCGACGGCGAAACGGAGTTCGGGACGCCCAGGTACCGCGTGCAGTCGCCGCGCACGCCAGAGATTGCCCTGCACCTCGTCGAGGGTGCGTTCGTCGCGGCGGCGATCGCGGGCATGTACGTGCTCGGCCGCCGGTTCGTGCGCTGGCCACTCGCCGCGACGGCTCTGGTCGCACTGAGCCCCGCCATGTTGCCCGGCATGAACGTCATGCTCGAAGGACCGGTGATGGCGTTCTGGATCTGGGGCGTGTGGTGCCACCTGCGAGCGATCGATCGTGACGACGTTCGTTGGGCGTGGGCGTCGGGTGCGCTCGCGGCGCTCGGCGTCATGACCAAGTACACGAGCGGCGTGGTGATCTTGCTGCTCGCCTTTGAGTCGCTGCGACGTCGGCACTTGCGCAGCCTGTGGTTTCTCGCCGCGCCGGCTGCTGCGCTCGCGCTGTGGTCGCTGCACAACTGGCTCGTCTACGAACGTCTGCACGTGCTGGTGATCCTGAGCCGCGCACAGACGGGCGAACATCGTCCCGTCGGCATTCAGTTGTCCGAGTCGGCAGGCAGGGTCTTCGCCGTAGTTCGCGCGGTGGGCGCGATCAGCGCGCTCGCGCTGCCGGTCGGCTGGATTGTGGGGCGGCGGTTCGGCACGTGGTCTGTCTTGTTCTTGATTACGGCGAGTGCGGGCGTCGGCTTCGCCGGCGAGTGGGACATGCGACGGCGGCTCGACGATCGCGGCCAGAAGCTTCAGGAGCCGGGCCGGATTCACGCGGTGATGTTCGGCTCGCTGGGCGGTGTGGCGCTGGGTGGTCTGGCGTCGGCCCTGGTCGTCGGGCGTCGCACCCGCACCAGCACATGGGTCGGACAAGATTCGCTGCTCACGACCTGGCTGGCAGCCATAGTCTTGTTCGCCATCTTCGGCGTTCCGTTCCTGGCGGTGCGGCATCTGTTGCCCGCAATGCCGCCGCTGGTGTGGTTGGTGCTGCGCGAACTGGAGGCGACTGCGCCGGCCGGTCGCGCGGCCACCAGGGAGGCGTGGGTTGTGTGGCTCACGGTCCTGATCTCGTCGGCGTGCGGTTTCCTGGTGGCCAAGGCCGACTACGACTTTGCGCATTGGTACCGTCACATGGCCGTGAATCGAGCGGCCCACACGGTTGCCGTCGGGCGGATGTCGAACGTCGAAGTGTGGTTCACCGGCCACTGGGGCTGGGCGTACTACGCCGAGCGGGTGGGCATGAAGCCGTTTGTGCCGGGTCGCACGACCATGCGGGCCGGCGACTTGCTGCTGATGCCGCTGATTCAGACGTGGGAGAACATCCCTGAGGAATTCCGCTCGCACGTTCAGGGGCGCATGCAGACGATCAAGCCGCGGCCGTTGCTCAAACGCCAGACCGGCATCGCCGCGATCGACCGCTGGGTCGACCTGATGTTGAACAGCGTGCGGTCGATCTCCACCGAAGTTCATTACTACAGCGGCGGCACGCTCAACTTGCCTTGGCAATTCTCACGCAAGCCGCTCGACGACTTCGCCGTCATCGAGGTGATCAAGGACGTGACGGCCGACGAGTAACTCGGGGATGTATTTCCGTAGCTGCGCCTCGCTCGTTTAACCCGCAGCCGCAGGCGAGGTCGTGTTTGATCCGTGCAATTCGCACGATGCCGACCTCGCCTGCGGCTGCGGGTTAAGCGAGCGACGAATGCAAT
>Ga0185317_100140_pt1 | contig 25058 bp, 18 predicted proteins | sample DevilsHole_FD_128020 | JGI IMG/M metagenome (GOLD analysis project Ga0185317, IMG submission 128020) | Groundwater microbial communities from Devils Hole, Nevada to study Microbial Dark Matter (Phase II) - Devils Hole (SPADES assembly)... | ecosystem: Environmental > Aquatic > Deep subsurface >...
GAGGCGGTGGAAGAAGTTTGCGCCTATCTGAATAAAAAAATTTATTTTCGCCTGACCTTGGCTCATTGGCTGGCGGAAATCTTGATTGTGCTGTTCCGAATTCAGCTCGCTCCCTGGGACAGGTTCTGCCTGAACTACCGGCATTTCACATACAAAAATCCTGTTAGCCCAGCAACATTTGGTCTGCCGGTTTACTGCAGGACTTTCACAGACGTGCTCAACGAGCGCGGCATTCCCGACCGGCGCACGACTCCCACTCAGCTCGCACCGACCGAGCAAGAGTGATATAGTAGGGTGCGTTCCCCAAGGGGAGCGCACCCTACTTCTTAAAGAAACCAGGTTTATTGATGTTTCGTTTATATGTGCCGGCTTACTTATAGCGTTTCTCCTATTAGTGAGGTACTGAGAAACCCGGTTTCTTTAAGAAACCGGGTTTCTGGGCCGCAGCTCATCCAACTGAGAAACGCTCTATAATTGCGCTCACCGCATCGCCACAGCACCTTGACGAAATTAGCCTAAAAGTTTCGCCACCTGGAGGGCAAATTACAGCTAACCCTCATCTCCGGCGAAAATTTTGCGACACTAACCCTTAGCCGCCATCGCCAGAATCAGGTCGATCATGCGCATCGAATAGCCCCACTCATTGTCGTACCAAGCGATGACTTTGAAGAAATTGGAGTTTAACTCAATCCCAGCACCGGCATCAAAAATGCTAGAATGAGTGTCTCCCGTGAAGTCTGAGGAAACCACATCGTCTTCGGTATATCCCAGAATCCCTTTCAGCTCCCCTTCCGATGCCGCCTTCATAACAGCACAAATTTCTTTGTAGCTGGTTGCCTTTTCAGTGCGGAAAGTCAGATCCACCACCGACACATCGGGAGTGGGCACGCGCAATGCCATGCCGGTGAGCTTGCCTTTCAGTTCTGGCAGTACCAGAGTCACAGCTTTCGCCGCGCCGGTGGAAGCGGGGATGATATTCTGAGGAGCGCCGCGCCCGCCTCGCAAGTCTTTTTTACTGGGCCCGTCCACTGTCGGCTGCGTGGCAGTCATGGCGTGGACAGTAGTCATCAGCCCCTCAGCCATGCCAAAGTTTTCATGAATCACTTTAGCAATAGGAGCGAGACAGTTCGTTGTGCAGCTGGCGTTGGAAACGACCGTGTGCTTGCTGGGGTCGTATGTGTGATGGTTGACACCCACCAGCAGAGTTGGCACTTTGTCGGGATCTTTTTCTTTTGTGGGAGCGGAGATAACTACCCGTTTCGCTCCCGCCTTCAGGTGCTTTGAGGCCCCTTCATAATCGGTAAACAAACCGGTAGACTCAACTACATACTCCGCGCCGTATTTACTCCAAGGCAGTTCCTCTGGGTTTTTGACTGACACCACAGGGATAAACTTACCGTTGACCACAATCCCGTCTTCTTTGGCTTCAACGGTGCCTTTGAAACGACCGTGCGTTGAGTCGTACTTCAACAAATAAGCGATACTCTCTGGTGGCACTAGGTCGTTAATGCAGCAAAACTCGATTTCTGGATGTTCGAGTCCGGCACGGAACACCAGTCGCCCGATGCGACCAAATCCATTGATGCCTACCTTGACGGTTGCCATGAAACAAGCTCCTTTTGGTTTTTTTTGACAGCGCTTACCTGGGAAACAGACAATCTTTCTCCGGCAGCAGAGCCGGCAAACAATGCTGTCCGTTTTCTCGGGCAATAACCTCGCCTCAGCTGTGGCGATACGGCATACAGCTGTCAGGGAGGAAGCAGTCATCAAGAATGATAGCTTTACTGATTGCGGTCAAAACCAAGCCCAAATGCCTGCAAAGCAAGTCAGGGTAAAGCTTTTGTCGCGATTGGCTCACCCGTGAAGCCTTTAGGAAAGTTTTAGTTTCTTTGAAAATAGGGGGCGCTATTAACTGTTCAGCCAGATTGTGGGCCACAAGCCGGTTCAGAAACCGGGTTTCTTCGCTGACGCACCCCACCGGCTTTCTAACCGCCCGATTGTGGGCCTGAAACCGAGCCTCTTGCGGTGGGAACACATCTGAGACAGATGTACCTGCTGCCGGCGGAGGGGGTTGGGCTCTCGTTGTCCACAAACCGCCGCGCCACATCCAGGCCGGCGATCAGCGTCTTTATCGCTGCCAGTCTGTCTCCCCTAGGATTTCCCCGGGGGCACCAGGCACCGCCTCCGGCAGCAATATCTTAAATATAGGGTGGGGGCGGAACTTCACCGCCTGCAAATGGCCATTGAGGGCCGCACTCACCATCGCCCGCCTATATTTTAACCCGAGTTGCTCCCCAGACGGGGCGTTCACAAGGGGCCAGAAATCGGGTTACTTCGCCGAAACCCGGTTTCTCCGCTCTCACAACTCAAATAGAAACGCTATAGCCATAACTAATATTGTATAAAACGATACCGAACCCCCAGCTAAAAAAAGTAAAAAACTTTAAATTTTCTCGAACTCTGACCTAGAAAACTTTACATTCGTGAGAGTTCGACCGGCTCGCTTAAACATTAATACTATGGAGAGCGCGGGAATAGGGCACCATGCGGGTGCCATTTGGCGCTCTTACTGAGGGGCTATCCGCACTGTCCGCACGCACAATCTCTTGGGAGCAAATCCAGTTATAGCTAGTTTTGGGTTGCTCCCTGTACTGCTTTGATTGTAGCTCTATCTGGCAGCCGCAAGATTCTCGGTCTATCGCGCACCGGCAGCCGGTCGGAAGGACGGTGAATTGCCCCTGGCAGCGCCCCCAAAAACTAATAGCTTATAGATAAATTCAGGTAAAAAAAGCCCGCACCGGCGGGCTTTGTTCTTGGGAAAAGCAGAATCGCGTCTGATTTATCGCGTCTAATTTCTCGCGTCTAATTCATCGCGTCTGAGTCAGGTCATCTAACTAATTGGACTGTGCCAGCACCGGCAGGCTTGCCGGCACCTCAGATTCCGCACTGTCATCCAGGATCTCCTCCTGCGGGGGAGTGTGATACAGAGCCGACTCCACGCGACAGCCACGGTAAGCCAAAACGTACAGTTCCTTGAGATCCCGAATCAGCGGATAGCGAGGGTTCGCGCCGGTGCACTGGTCGTCGAAAGCCTGCTCTGCCATCTCTTCGACTTCTTCGTAGAAAGCTTTCTCCTCTTCCGGCAGAGCTTCCTTAATGGTCAGCGGAATATCCAGCTCGCGTTTGAGATTTTCTACCGCCTCAACCAACTTCTCAACCTTTTCTTCCTCAGAGCTCCCACCCAGCCCCAAATAATCGGCAATCCGGGCGTAGCGCCATATGGCGTTAGGATACTTGTACTGCGGGAAAATCGCTTGCTTCAAGGGCGCGTCCGTAGCGTTGTAGCGGATGACGTGAGAAATCATCAGCGCGTTCGCCAAACCGTGCGGGACGTGGAAAGTAGACCCCAGCTTGTGCGCCATTGAGTGGCAAACCCCCAGGAAAGCATTGGCGAAAGCCATGCCGGCAATCGTGGCGGCGTAGTGCACTTTCTCGCGAGCCTTGGGATCGTTCGCGCCGTTTTTGTAAGAGCTCGGCAAATACTTAAACAGCAGGCGAATCGCTTCCAGCGCCAGCCCATTAGTGAACTCGGAGGCGCACACGGAGACGTAAGCTTCCAGCGCGTGAGTCAGGGCGTCAATTCCGCCGTAAGCGGTGAGCTTCTTGGGCATATTGAGCACTAACTCCGGATCGACAATGGCCATATTCGGCGTCAGCGCGTAATCGGCTAAGGGGTATTTAATCCCCGTGCGGTCGTCTGTGACCACAGCAAATGGCGTCACTTCCGAGCCGGTTCCCGATGTTGTGGGAATCGCGACCATCATTGCTTTCGCACCCAAAGCCGGCAATTCATACACGCGCTTGCGGATGTCCATGAACCGCATTGCCAGCCCTTCAAACTCGATATCTGGATGCTCGTACATCAGCCACATCACTTTGGCGGCATCCATTGGCGAACCGCCACCAATGGCGATGATCGCGTCGGGTTTGAAGGCGTTCATCGCCGCGAGCCCTTTGTTGACGGTCGTCAGCGACGGGTCGGGCTCTACTTCATAAAAGACTTGGCTCTTGACGCCAATTTCATCCAAAACGTCGGTAACTTTCTTCGTTACCCCCAAGTCAAAGAGCGGCTTGTCCGTAATCACAAATGCCCGCTTCTTGCCCTCCAGCTCCCGCAGCGCCACCGGCAAGCAGCCGTACTTGAAGTAGACTTTCGGCGGGATGCGGAACCAGAGCATATTTTCCCGCCGTTCGGTGAGGGTTTTGATGTTCAGCAGGTGTTGGGGACCGACGTTTTGCGAGACGGAGTTGTCTCCCCAGCTGCCGCAACCGAGCGTCAGAGACGGGTCGAGGCGGAAGTTGTACAGGTCGCCAATGGCACCTTGAGACGAAGGCGTATTAATCAGCACCCGCGACGTTTCTACTTTGGATTCAAAGTATTTGATGTGTTCCGTGTTCGACGGCGCGGTATAGAGGACTGAGGTGTGACCGTGACCGCCAAAGATAATCAGTTGAGCGGCTTTGTCTGTAGCCTCGTGAAAGTCTTTCGCCCGGTACATTGCCAAAATGGGCGACAGTTTCTCGTAGGAGAACGGCTCACCGGCACCGATTTCTCCCACTTCCCCAATCAGGACTCGGGTGTTGGCCGGCACTGAAATTCCCGCCAGCTCAGCCAGCTTTTCCACCGGCTGCCCAACTATCTCAGCATTCAGGCGTCCGCCGACGATAATCTTGCTCGCCAGCTTTTCTCTCTCTTCGGGCGTCAGGAAGTATGCGCCCCGCTCTGCAAACTCTTCCTTGACTGTCTCGTACACATCATCGACGACAATCACGGACTGCTCGGAAGCGCAGATCATGCCGTTGTCGAAGGTCTTGCTCAGCAGGATGGAAGAGACCGCCATTTTGATGTGAGCGCTGGAATCAATCACGGCGGGGGTGTTGCCTGCTCCCACACCCAGGGAGGGGTGTCCTGAGGAGTAGGCGGCTTTCACCATTCCCGGACCGCCGGTGGCCAGAATCAGCTTGATGTCAGGGTGCTGCATCAGCGCTTGAGACAGCGGTACGGTGGGCTCGTCAATCCAGCCGATGATGTCTGCCGGTGCGCCGGCTTCCACCGCCGCTTTCAGGACGATTTTCGCGGCTTCAATGGTGCTGCCTTTCGCCCGGGGGTGCGGGGAGAAGATAATCCCATTCCGGGTTTTCAGCGCGATCAGAGCTTTGAATATCGTCGTCGAGGTGGGGTTGGTTGTCGGCACGATCCCCGCCAGGATACCCACCGGCTCGGCAATTTTCTGGAAGCCGAAGGATCTGTCTTCTTCGATTACGCCGCAGGTCTTGTCGTGCTTGTATTTGTTGTAAATGTATTCCGAGGCGAAGTGGTTTTTAATCACCTTGTCTTCCACCACGCCCATGCCGGTTTCTTCTACGGCCATCTTGGCGAGTGGGATGCGAGCGGCGTTCGCAGCCAAGGCTGCTTTTTTGAAGATGACATCCACCTGTTCTTGGGTGTAGGTGGCATATTTGGCTTGAGCCGCCTTGACTCGCTGCACCAGCGCTTCCAGTTCTTGGAGATTTGTAACGCTCATCACTCTTTCTTTACGGTAAACTCTATAAAACCTGTCAGAACAGCGCCAGCTGTTAATAACCCTTCAGAAGCCCCTGATTGCTATTCTCTTGGGGAGCATCCCATTTTTGTAATCCCCCTCACCCCCAATCCCTCTCCCACAAGGAGAGAGGGGGGAGACGGGGGGTGAGGGTGACAGTCTTTGCAAAAACGGGATGCTCCCGTTCTCCTGCTTGCTAATGACTGAAAAACCCAAGGAATTTCCCCGCCCATCACCGTGGGGCAGAAATCGTGCGCTCCCCGGAGGGGGGGGAGAGGGTAACAGGGGGGAGCGGAACGCGCTTGATTTTGGTGGAGTTGCATCATTGGGGTGCTCCCGACGTTTCTTCCTCACTCTGATTATACCCTACTTTTTTGCTTTGTGTCATTTCTTGCGAGCTAGCACCCCTTATTTTAACAATTCCTAATATTTGCGGCAGCTCGCAGGTGCGTTCCGCTTCAGGAGGGCGCGAGTGCCGTACAGACTCTTCTGAACGCGAAGCTCCTAAGGGGGTGTGCGGGAGAGGTTGGGCTTGTTCCGGGAACGAAAGCCGGTCGCACTCCCGGAGGTGCGTGTCAAATTTTGTAAAGCACCGGCAACAATCCAGGCGCGATATAGTGGCCCCAGAAACCCGGTTTCTTTAAGAAACCGGGTTTCTTAAGCTTCACTGGACTTTCAGCCCATAGCGTCTAAAAATGTCTGCGGTTTGACGCACTAATTCTGGGGAGGGCGGCTCTGTCTCCTTGAGCTGATAGTCATATCCTAGCATATCCCACTTGTATTCGCCCATTTTGTGAAAGGGCAGCACTTCCACTTTTTCTACATTGCGCAAACCGGCAACAAACTGGGCCAGAGGCTCAACGTTTTGCGGGCCGTCCGTCAGGCCCGGAACCAATACAAACCGAACCCACACCGGCTTGTTAATTTCACTCAGGTACTGGGCGAACTTGACCGTGGGTTCCAGAGCCACGCCCGTGACCTTTAAGTAGGTTGCCGGCTCGAAAGACTTAATATCCAGCAGCACCAAATCCACATATTCTAGCACATCTCTCACCAGATGCAAGCGGGCGAAGCCAGAAGTGTCGAGTGCCGTGTGGATGCCCAGTTCTTTGCAGCGCTTGAAGATTTCCCTGACAAATTCAGGCTGCCTCAAGGGCTCACCGCCGCTGACTGTGACCCCCCCGCCGGAGAAGCGCATGTAGGAGCGGTACTTTTGAATTTCCTCAATCAGCTCGTCAGCTGTCACCTCCTTCCCCCCTTCGCAGTTGCGGGAATCGGGATTGTGGCAGTAAAGGCAGTGCAGGGGACAGCCCTGAGTGAAGATTACAAATCGCAGACCTGGCCCGTCTACTGTTCCGCAGGTTTCTATGGAGTGAATTTTACCCCAAACCTTGCCAACTTGAACGCAAGGTTGCGAGTTCGCGCAGCGCTCTAGCAGCGCCCGATCAGACTGGGAGATAGGAGAGCCGGTTAACATGAAAAATTCTCCTGCTTACCTGTAGGTGGAATTGCTCTGTAGGTGATATCCAGAAACCGGGTTTCGCCGAAGTTACCCGGTTTCTTCGCTCAAAGAAACCCGGTTTATTGTGGCCTCAGTTATGGGTTGTATAGCACTAGCCCTTTAGGTTAGGCCCGGCGTTAGCGTTAGCGCAGCGGCTGCGTGACTCAGCTAGCGGCGCGGAGTGCGCTACGCCGTACCTACGTCTATACCTCGCAGGACAGGCGTCTCGCCTGTCCCTGTGTCCTAAACTGACTGTCTATTGCTATAACCCCTAGAGCCGCTCGTGGAATGTCCGTTTAATGACATCCAGCTGCTGCTCTCGCGTCAGCTTGATGAAGTTAACGGCATAGCCAGATACCCGAATAGTCAGCTGGGGATATTTCTCAGGATGCTCCATCGCTTCTAAAAGCGTTTCGCGATTCAGAACGTTGACGTTCATGTGATGCCCGCCCTCGTGGAAATAACCGTCGAGTATCCCCACCAGGTTGTTGAGTTTGTCCTCCTCTGTTTTGCCCAGCGCCTGCGGCACGATAGAGAATGTGTAAGAAATCCCATCCTGTGCGTGTTCGTAAGGGATTTTGGCGACTGAGGCGAGGGATGCAATCGCGCCCTTGGTATCCCGTCCGTGCATTGGGTTCGCCCCCGGCGCAAACGGTTCACCGGCTTTGCGCCCGTCTGGCGTGCTGCCGGTTTTCTTGCCGTACACGACGTTGGAAGTGATCGTGAGCACCGACTGGGTTGCCACCGCGTTGCGATAGGTTTTTTGCTGGCGGAGTTTGTTCATAAAACAGCTTACCACATCGCTGGCGATGCTGTCAACCCGGTCATCATTATTCCCGTACTGGGGATAGTCGCCTTCGACTTGATAGTCAACCGCCAACCCGCTCTCGTTGCGAATCACTTTGACTTTCGCATACTTGATCGCTGACAGGGCGTCCGCCACCACGGACAGACCGGCAATTCCGCACGCCATCGTCCGCAAGATATCCCGGTCGTGCAAGGCAAATTCCAGGCGTTCGTAGCAGTATTTGTCGTGCATGTAGTGGATGACATTCAGCGTGCTGACATACAGGTTGGCCAGCCAGTCCAGCAGCCGGTCAAATTTAGCCTTCACCTCGTCATAATCCAGGTATTCCGACGCCACCGGCGCAAACTCAGGCCCAACTTGTTCGCCCGATTTTTCGTCTTTCCCGCCGTTAATGGCATACAGCAGCGCTTTTGCCAGGTTAGCTCGCGCACCAAAAAATTGCATCTGTTTGCCAATGCGCATGGCGGAGACGCAGCAAGCGATCCCGTAGTCATCGCCGTAGTAGCGCCGCAATAACTCGTCGTTTTGGTACTGGATCGAGCTGGTGTCAGCCGAAACTTTGGCGCAGAAACGCTTGAAGGCAGCCGGCAAGTTTTCTGACCACAAAACGGTTAAATTGGGTTCGGGTGCCGGTCCGAGGTTGTACAGCGTGTGCAGGAAGCGGAAGCTGGTCTTGGTAACCAGCGCTCGCCCATCTTCTGTCATGCCGCCAATCGCTTCTGTCACCCAGGTGGGATCTCCTGAAAACAGCTCGTTATAGTCCGGCGTTCGCAAGAAGCGCACCATGCGCAGCTTCATCACAAAATGGTCGAGAATCTCCTGCGCCTCGGATTCTGTCAGCGTGCCGTTTTTCAGGTCGCGCTCGAAATAGATATCCAGGAAGGTCGAAACCCGTCCCAAGGACATCGCCGCACCATTCTGCTCTTTGACTGCGCCCAGGTAAGCGAAGTAAGTCCACTGTACCGCTTCTTTGGCATTTCCTGCCGGCTGGCTGATATCAAATCCGTAGCCTGCTGCCATTTCTTTGAGCTGTTTCAGGGCGCGAATTTGCTCGCAAATTTCCTCCCGCAGCAGGATAACCGCCTCGGTCATTTCTTCGACTTCCAGCGATTCCAGCTGCTGTTTCTTGTCGGCAACCAGCCGCTCTATTCCGTAGAGTGCCACTCGCCGGTAGTCGCCAATAATCCGACCCCGACCGTAGGCGTCGGGCAAGCCGGTGACGATCCCGGAGTGGCGCGCTTTTCTCATCGGGCGCGTGTAAGCGTCGAAAACCCCTTCGTTGTGGGTTTTGCGGTACTTGGTAAATATCTCTTCCGTCTGCGGGTCGAGTTTGTAGCCATAAGCTTCCAGCGAGCTTTTCACCACGCGGATACCGCCAAACGGCATGATGGCTCGCTTCAGCGGTTTGTCTGTTTGCAGCCCAACGATCTGCTCTAGCTCGGGCGCAATGTAGCCTGGCCCGTGAGAGGTGATGCTTGATACGATTGTGGTGTCGGTATCCAATACCCCTTTTTCCCGCTCTTGCTGCATCAAAAATTTTACTTTATCCCAGAGCGTTTGAGTCCGGTCTGTTGGGGCTGCCAAAAACAATTCGTCGCCTTCATAGGGGGTGCAGTTCTTTTGGATGAAATCCCGCACATCGATCGCTTCCATCCATTTACCGCTAACAAAATCTTGCCAATGTTCTTGCATTGTTCTTTATGTCCCCTTATTTAGGGCACAGCTCTCTTTTCCTCCTGTGCCACTTCTATTCTACGCAGCCAAGAGGAGCAGTTGCAGGATTTTTGGCTTATTTTTATATTTCTTTACATTTCTTTACATGGGGTGGCCGCCTGACACAAACGCAGGCGGAAAGCAGACTAAAGCAATAGAGAGGTTGTTTGAATGGCCGGCTATTGCTATGTTTGAGGAGGGATATCCGACCCTTGAATTGAACTCTTAATAGAAAGTTTAGTATAGAATTAAACAGGGGGTCTGTATTGTAGATAACAAAAGTTAGACCTTTTCTGAGCAAACTGATGAAGTTTATTGATGAGTACCGCGACGCCGGCACGGCGCAACGCTATGCGCGAGCGATCTCCGAGCTGGCAACCCAGCCCTGGACAATCATGGAAATCTGCGGCGGGCAAACCCATTCTATAGTAAAATTCGGGGTGGACGAGCTGCTGCCCGATACTGTCACCCTGATCCACGGCCCGGGGTGTCCGGTGTGCGTGACGCCGGTGGAGCTGATAGACCGAGCGGTGGAACTCGCCAGTCGCCCCGAGGTGATCTTTTGCTCCTTTGGGGACATGCTGCGGGTGCCGGGAACCGAAAAAGACCTGCTGGCGGTTAAAGCGAAGGGTGGGGATGTCCGCATCGTCTACTCGCCGGTGGATGCCGTGAAAATCGCCAGCTCGAATTTGGATAAAGAAGTAGTGTTTTTCGCTGTCGGGTTTGAAACTACAGCACCGGCAACCGCAATGGCTGTCCACCAGGCGCACCAGCAAGGGGTGAAAAACTTCTCCCTGCTGGTGTCTCACGTGCTCGTCCCACCGGCAATGGAAGCGCTTCTCTCCTCCCCCGCTTGCCGCGTGCAAGGGTTTTTGGCTGCCGGTCACGTCTGCACTGTGATGGGCTATACCGAATACGAGCCGATTGCCGCCAAGTACCGCATCCCGATTGTGGTGACGGGATTTGAGCCGGTGGATATTTTGCAAGGCATTTATATGTGCGTCAAGCAGCTGCAAGAAGGGCGGGCGGAAGTGGAAAACCAGTACAGCCGGTCTGTGCGCAGACTTGGCAACGAGCCGGCACAAAAGCTAATTCAGGAAATATTCGAGATTGTGCCGCGCCAGTGGCGGGGGATTGGCGAAATTTCTCATAGCGGCTTGGGGTTGCGGGAGAAATACGCTCAATTTGATGCATTGCGACGGTTCGATCTCAGCGGAGTGCGCAGCGCGGAATCTCCGGAGTGCGTCAGCGGGCTGGTTTTGCAGGGGGTGAAGAAGCCTCACGAATGTCCCGCTTTTGGCAGCCGGTGCACCCCGGAACACCCCCTCGGGGCTCCGATGGTTTCCTCGGAAGGCGCTTGTGCTGCATATTACAGATACCGACAGCAAACCTCTTTAGCCGGCAGTTGCTAGGCCGGTTTATTTTAACCGTTTAGCCCAAAAGGTTCGTAGTTGGGCATTAGCCCAAAAGGTTCGTAGTTGGGCTTTAGCCCAAAAGGTTCGTAGTTGGGCTTTAGCCCAAAAGGTTCGTAGTTGGGCTTTAGCCCAAAAGGTTCGTAGTTAGGCTTTAGCCCAAAAGTTTGTAGTTGGGCTTTAGCCCAAAAGGTTCGTAGTTGGGCTTTAGCCCAAAAGGTTCGTAGTTGGGCTTTAGCCCAAAAGGTTCGTAGTTGGGCTTTAGCCCAAAAGGTTCGTAGTTGGGCAAGAAACCCTCCAACAGATCGACGAGTTACAAGCCCAGATCCGAGCTGACCGTGCCGAGAAGCCCTTCGACCCACCCATTGATGAAATTATCCACCAAATGCAGGAGGAACTAACGGAAGAACTCATGCAGGCTTGCTCTGCGCAGGAGGACGTGAATTGCGCACACCGCCACCAGTGAAAACTTGCCTTGGAGGCAGGGGGAGCTTTTGGGCGTGCAGCCCAACTACAAACTTCCCAGCCTGTAGCCGCAGGCTTCCCGTAAGGGTGGCTGGGAACGAGAGGAAAAGGGTAACAGACAAGGCAGATTCTTACTTTTTAGCAGGTTTGCTAGGCGCTTTTAAAACTTTATCTTGCACCATGCTATCAATCACTAAAGCGCTCATTATTCTCGCACCGTGTGCTGTGAAATGTACGCCATCACTGACCCTTACATATCCCTTATAACCTGATTTGTCTGCGACAATTGGAGCGTATTTAGCACCAACAGAAAAAGCATTCCAAGAGTCAACAAATTCTATTTTTGGATAATTTTTGGCTGCGTCTCTGTAAATCTGATTGATGGTATAAAAAAATCGGTAATAGCGAACATTGCTCGTTTTGGGGTGCCCTACAAAATAGACTTTTCTGATGGAGGGCGAGGCGGAGACTAATTTGGCATACCTGTCCACTCTTTCTCGATAAGCCTTTTTCCAGTCGTCTGTAAGGATAACTCGGTATTTGCCCTGAAAATCTCGGATGTCTTGGTTGTCATTCCCGCCAAACATAACCACAAGCACATCCGGTTTGTAAGATTTGAGAAGTTTGCCGGTTCTCGCATACCAGTCGTAATAATCTGTGCGATTCAATCCTGTAGATACTTTGTAAGCCAATTTCGTATGACTGATGTTATAGGAGTTTTGCAGGCTGTACTGGACTGCGGTAGCCAGGTCAAACATGATGGAATCTCCCACAAATAAAAAGCGAGAATAAGGTTTCTCCGGTTTCGCCTTGATTTGGGCCGGCTGGGGCTTTTTGTTTTCAGTTGGTTTAGGGGCTACCGGCTGTTTTTCTGGCTGACTATCCGGCATTTTTTCTGCCGCATCAGGTTCTGGATCTTCCTCGTCCCTGTCAAAGTTAACAGTTTTAATGTCGCTCCAAAACTCTTGTTCGCTTTTTCGGAAACCCTCCAGCTTAACTTTCTGGGCTGCTTCTTTAATTGGGGGGGGAGCGAACTGACTTGAGGCCAAGTTCTTGAGGAATATAGGAAAATTGAAAGATATCAAACCGAGCGTAACTAAAACAGCGAGAAGTAGAAATTCGCGATCTCTCATGGCTTTCAATGGCTTTCAGAAGTTAAAGTAGATAAACGGGGGTACGGTACTCGGGCCGAGCATGAGTATAGTGTACAGTATCGCTGCAACAAATGCAACTCTCCATAACAAATTATTAACAGAGAAGAGGCGAGAGAACAGTGAGCTAAATCTGTCCCCAAAAAAATTCATGGCCATGAGAGTGGCCAGCACCGCGTACAATTGCCAAAAATTGAATTGGACGGTCTGGACTTTGTTCCCGGCGACAATACCGCCAATGAACGTTGCGGCGCTATCCCAGGTTTTAGTATTGAAAAAAATCCAGCTAAAGGTGATAAAAGTAAAAGTAATCAACCAGCTGGATGATTTGAGGGCGGCTCCAAAAAAATAGCCCGGTTTAAGCCGAATGGATTTGGTTAAATCTTGAAAAAGATGGTTGGCCACTAATCCTAAGCCGTGCAGCCCGCCCCACACAATAAAATTCACACCGGCACCATGCCAGAAGCCACCTATCAGCATGGTTAAAAGTAAATTGATATATTTCCTCAATTTACCCGCTCTGTTCCCACCCAAAGGAATGTACAAATAATCCCTCAACCATTCCGAGAGACTGATATGCCAGCGCTTCCAAAACTCTTGCAAACTCAGCGCCTGGTAAGGCATATTAAAATTTGGGACAGGTTTGAAGCCGAGCAAACTTGAAATTCCATTAGCCAAATCTGAATAACCGCTAAAATCTGCATAAATCAAACAGGAATAGGAAAGTGCCGCCAGCAGCAGATCGGTGCGGCTGTATTGCAGGGGCAAACTGAAGGGGGATTGAGTGAAGTCAAATAGAAAACTCGACAAGGTGTACTTTTTGAACAGTCCCGACAGGATCAAGGTGATGACCTCTCCTGTATGATAGTCATATTTACGCGGGCTGTTCAGCTGAGCGTAGAAGTCTTTGGCCCTGGCAATTGGGCCAGAAGCAATTTGGGGGAAATAGGTTATGTAGACGGCATAATCCAGAAAACTGGGACAGGAAATTTTACTCTTATAGAGGTCTGCCAAGTGAGATATCATTCTAAACGTATAGAAAGAAACCCCAGCCGGCGCAATGATTTGTAACGCTTGGAAGCTGGCTTGTATATTGAGCGAGTTGAGCATTGAGAAGAGAGAGTCCACAAAAAAGTTGTAATATTTGAAGACGCCCAAGTAAATCAGGTTAAAAGCTATACCGGCAAATAGTATCCTTTTTCTCAGCTTGCCTTCACTCAAAGATATGGCCCGCAGCGTCAAGTAATTGACCGCAGTGTCCGCCAGCAGCAATCCCAGAAAAGTCGGGCTCCAAAAGGAATAGAAAACTAGGCTCGCTCCCAGCAATAACCACTTGTAAACAGTCACCTTTTCTTTCAAAAATATGGCGGCGCTAAAAACAATCAGGAAAAACACCAAAAATTGATAAGTTGGAAATAGCATGGACAAGCTCTACTGATAATTGAATAACCAAAGTTGCAACTTTTGGAGGCAGAGCCTCTAAAGTGGCGTTCCCAGGCTCCGCCTGGGAACGAGGGGAAACTTTTGGAGGCAGAGCCTCTAAAGTGGCGTTCCCAACGAAGGGAAACCCGAAATTGCGCGGGATAGTGGGGCGAAGCATCGGGTGAGCCGCCTTGGAATGTGGGTATTATCAGATATTTTGCAGCAAAATGTCAATATCATCCTATCTGAAAGCTGTCCGCCCCACAACCGGGGGAGCGCCAACAATGGAAAACATCGCAGACTTTACCCTATCCTGTCCCATCCCAATTCAGCAATATCCCAACGTCCTGCTGGCGCACGGCGGCGGCGGGAAGCTGATGAACCAGCTGATTGAAAAAATGTTTCTGCCGGCATTTGGCCAGTCGGGCACTGTCCCGCACGACTCGGTGGCGCTGACTCTGCCGGCAGGCAAAATTGCCTTCACCACTGATTCCTATGTGATCCGCCCCCTGTTCTTTCCCGGCGGCGACATCGGCTCCCTGGCTGTCCACGGTACAGTGAACGACCTGGCCATGAGCGGGGCTCGCCCCCTTTACCTGAGCGCCGGCTTCATCCTGGAAGAAGGGCTCGCTATGGAAACCCTCTGGCGCGTCGTGCAGTCCATGCAGCGAGCTGCTGAGAGCGCCGGCGTGCGAATCGTTACCGGCGACACCAAGGTGGTGGACAAAGGTAAGGGGGATGGCATTTTTATCAATACTGCCGGTGTTGGGATAATAGAACACTCGCAAATCATAGCGCCTCAAAGCGTGCAGCCGGGGGACGTGCTGCTGCTCAGTGGGGACATTGGGCGTCACGGGATCGCCATCATGGCAGTCAGAGAGGGGTTGGAGTTCGAGACGGCGATCGAAAGCGATTCCGCGCCGGTGGCCAGTTTGGTGCTCGAACTCCTCGATGCCGGTGTGGAAATCCACTGCATGCGGGATCTGACGCGCGGCGGTTTGGCGAGTGCGCTCAACGAGATTGCCACAGCTGCCGGTGTCACCATCCAGATTGAGGAAAGTGCGATCCCCGTGCGGGAAGACGTGCGGGGTGCTTGCGAGATTCTGGGGTTCGATCCCCTGTATGTCGCTAATGAGGGCCGGTTTGTGGCCTTTGTGCCGCCGGCGTTTGCCCAGAGGGCGCTGGAGATAATGCTCGCCCACCCCACCGGCACCGACGCCAGCATTATCGGCATGCTCACAGCGACCGGCAGATCCCAGGTGAATTTGCGGAGCTTGATTGGTGCCGGTCGCATCGTTGACATGTTGAGCGGCGAACAGCTTCCGCGCATTTGCTGAAAAGCTGCCCAGCAAGCGCCCAGGCAAATGTGTAGCTTTGTGTAGAAATTCAAAATTGTGTTTGATTCGGCTATCCGAACCAGTCACCGCAGGGAGAAAACATATAAATTGAAAGAGTATCAAAGCGGAGCGCGGCTGGGACATATGGTCAGACTCACCCAGCCGCACAGCTCCGGGAGGAAATAAAATGGTCAAAGTTACGCAAGGCTCTCGCCAGAGATTCGATATCAGTCTCCCGAAAAAGTCCCAGCCATCAAGCCGGGGAGTGATCCCGACTCTGGAGGAGCGAATCGAAGAAGCTCGCGAGCACGCACGCTTGGTCACTGAAACCAGAGGCGTGGTGTCTCCAGAAGCAGCTGCGGCTTGGGATGTGGTAGAAGAGTTGCTCGCTGAAGCCGCTCACCAGCGAGCCAACAAGCCCAAAACCAATTTCGATCTCTACTGTGAGGAGCGTCCAGACGCCCTCGAAGCTCGGATTTACGACGTTTAGGCAGATTGAGAGCTACACTCTCATATCATTTCGCCCAAAACCGGCACGCATCACCCGCAACCGCACACTTATCGAGCGGGGCTTTAGGGGAACTGCCGGTGCGCCACAAAAGGGAGAAGGGAGAAGAGACACACAATACTCTCTTCTCCCTTTTCGCGTTTCATATCAAATCCGGTTCACTGTCGTATACGCCCTAACGCCCCAACCCGCTTCCCTTGCAGGAGAGGGGGCGCTGGCAGCCCTAAAGGGGGTGCGGTTCTTGTTTAATCTATCTCTTCATTATGCCCTTTTGGGATGGTCGTCTAACGGGGAAAATGTTAAAATATTATTAGGAAAAAAGTTTTAAATAAAATAGCACTTTGGCATCTTATAATACAGACAGAAGTGACATTTTATGCAGTCCGCACCTTCGCTTAAGCAATCTCTGCGTTGTTTTAAGTTATGTAAATCTTTGGCATCCAGGATTGACAAACCGGAAGGTTTCTGTATTAGTCTGATATAGGAAATTATCGGCACGCCTGGAAGCAGGCGCAGGCCAAACTCAGCTTTGTAACGAGAAGATGGCGGCTTCGCTTCTGTTCGTTACTGGTGCTTTGAGGTGAAGCGCGATTGACCGGCAAGGCAGCCATCTGCCAGTGGTTTTTGTCTGACTGTCTGGCGCGACGGTTTGACAACAAGGGGGTTGTTTTAGTAACCGGGAATGCAGCCGGCAAGACAATTTACATTTCGCCGAAAATACGTTATATTGATCAACGAGTAGAGAGGGAAGAGCCAGATAAGGCAGCGCCATTTAACCTGGAACAAGCCAGAAAGATAGCGATCAACGACCGCGAGCGCCAAATCGGGCTATTTTCAGAGAAGGTTCAGAGCCTCTTGAAAAAGTTATGATAGGGAAATTTTAGGGGGAAAATCTCGAATTCAACCCACTCCCAATTGACCCGACGACCAGTTCAAAGAAAGCCCCGGCGACGGGCGGCGCGAGAGGCAAGGCGCAAAGCTGTTTTGCAAGATCAGGAAGGATGAGAGACATGGAAACTTCCACTGCTAAACCGGCAGTCGAACAGAAACAGAAAGGAACAAAAGAAGCAGCGAAAGGGCATCCGAGCGGCGACAAACGCTTCCGAGTGCTGGACATGACAATGAAGCGCAACCAGTACCGCCCAGATGCGCTGATTGAAGTGCTGCACAAGGCGCAGGAAGCCTTTGGCTTCTTGGAAGAAGACGTACTGATTTATATAGCGCGGGGGCTGAAACTGCCGCTGTCGCGGGTGTATGGCGTCGCCACGTTTTACCACCTCTTCTCGCTGAAACCGGGTGGGGCTCACACCTGCGTGATTTGCCTGGGCACCGCTTGCTACGTCAAAGGCAGCGGCGAAGTCCTCTCGGCGCTGGAGAAGCACGCCGGCATCTCGCAAGGCGAGACAACCCCAGACGGACAGCTGTCAGTGATGACGGCGCGGTGTATTGGCGCGTGCGGCATCGCACCGGCAGTCGTGTTCGACGGCACGGTAGCGGGCAAAGTGACGCCAGAGCAAGCCATTGAAAAAGTCCAAGCATGGCTCAACAGCCCTCAGGAAGCAACCGTCAGCGGTTAATGGCTACGGAGACAGAGGAAAGAAGACTATGGATTTAACAGAATTGCGGCAAATTGCCCAAAAAGAGCGCCAAGCTCACAAGCCCATCCGCGTGCACTGCTGCACGTCCACCGGCTGCCAAGCCGCCAACTCCCTCGGCATCAAGAAAAATCTCGAAGCAGCCGTAAAAAGTGCCGGTTTGGGCGAGCGCGTGCAAGTTGTCGGCGTCGGCTGCATGGGCTTCTGCGGTCGCGGACCCCTAGTGCAAGTCGAGCCGCAAGAAACACTCTACGAGGAAGTCACGGTTGACCAAGCCGCCTCTATTATAGAAGCGCTCAACGGCGGCACCGCCACCGCCATCGAAGGCGATCCCCACCACCCATTTTTTGCCCGTCAAATGCGGATTGTCCGCGAAACCAGCGGCAAAATAGACCCTGAACGCATAGAAGAGTACATCGCCGAGGGCGGCTACGAGTCCCTCTACAAAGTCATCCACGACATGACCCCAGCTGAGGTGGTTGAAGAAATCACCAAAAGCGGACTGCGGGGGCGGGGCGGGGGCGGCTACCCCACCGGCTTGAAGTGGGCCACCGTGGCTAAAATGCCGCCCGGGCAGAAGTACGTGATCTGCAACGCCGACGAAGGCGATCCCGGTGCCTTCATGGATCGCTCCGTCCTCGAAAGCGACCCCCATCGCGTCCTGGAAGGCATGGCCATCGCCGCTTACGCAGTGGGAGCCTCAGAAGGCTTCATCTACGTCCGCGCCGAATACCCCCTGGCCATCGACCGGCTGCAAATCGCCATCAAGCAAGCCAAAAGATACGGCATCCTCGGCAGTCAAATCTTCGACTCCTCCTTTGACTTCAAAATAGACATCCGCATCGGTGCCGGTGCCTTCGTCTGCGGCGAAGAAACCGCCCTCATCGAGTCCATTGAAGGCAAGCGCGGCATGCCCAACCCGCGCCCCCCCTACCCAGCGGTGTCGGGCTTGTGGGACAAGCCGACCTTAATCAATAACGTCGAAACCTTCGCCAACATCGCCGCCATCATTCGCGAGGGTGCCCAGTGGTACGCCAGCATCGGCACCGAAAAAAGCAAGGGCACCAAAGTGTTCGCCCTCACCGGCAAAATCCGCAACAACGGACTGATCGAAGTGCCGATGGGCATCACCCTGCGCGAGATTGTCGAAGAAATGGGCGGCGGCGTCCCCGACGGCGAAGTCAAAGCCGTGCAAACCGGCGGACCGTCTGGCGGCTGCATCCCGGCTTCCCTGCTGGACACGCCGGTGGACTACGAATCCCTGATCAAACTCGGCTCTATGATGGGGTCAGGGGGCATGGTGGTCATGGGTCAGGACACCAGCATGGTGGAAATCGCTCACTTCTATATGGAATTCTGCCGGGGCGAAACTTGCGGTAAGTGCATCCCCTGTCGCACCGGCACCGTGCAGATGTACGGGGCGCTCACAAAAATCCTCAACGGACAGGCGACTCTGGCGGATTTGGACAAGTTGGAACAGCTGTGCTTGATGGTGAAGGCGACTAGCTTGTGCGGTTTGGGACAGACGGCACCGAATCCGGTGCTCAGCACTCTGCGCTATTTCCGCGATGAGTATTTGGCGCTGATTCACAGCAGTCACAATGGGAAGGGCGCTGGTACGCAGGAGCCGGTGGCGGTGAGTAGTTAGGTTATGGATATGAACCGCCATAGACGCAAGCTCCGTAAGGAGCGGTGGGCTTCCCGCAGGGTAGACGCCAAGGACGCCAAGAAGAGAAGAGGAGAGGGATTATGTCGGTAAAGACGCTGACAATTGATGGAGTGGATGTCGCGATTGAGGAAGGCGCGACGATATTGAAGGCGGCGCAAGAGAATGGGATTCGCATTCCGACGCTGTGCCATTTGGAAGGGGTTACGGATGTGGGGGCTTGCCGGTTGTGCCTGGTGGAAGTGGAAGGCAGCAATAAGCTGTTTACTGCTTGCACGACTCAGGTGGCGGAGGGGATGAAAGTCCACACCAATACCGAGCAGCTGAAGGAATATCGCAAGATGACTGTGGAGTTGCTTTTTGCGGAAGGCAATCACGTCTGCGCGGTGTGCGTGGCGAATGAACATTGCGAATTGCAAGATTTGGCTGTTGAGGTGGGGATGGATCACTCCCGCTTCCCCTACCGTTTTCCAGAACGGGATGTGGATATTTCTCACGAGCGTTTTGGGATTGATCACAACCGCTGCGTTTTGTGTACGCGGTGCGTGCGGGTTTGTGATGAAATTGAAGGAGCTCACGTCTGGGATATTTCCTATCGGGGCGCTGCAGCTAAGGTGACTTCGGGGTTGAATCAGCCTTGGGGTGCGGTGGACGCCTGTACGAGTTGCGGCAAGTGCGTGGAGGCTTGTCCCACCGGCGCGATTTTCCGCAAGGGATCTACGGTGGCGGAAATGGTTCACGATCGCTCCAAATTGGAATTTATTGTTACGGCACGGGAGAAGAAGCAATGGACAAAGTAAAGCTAGCCACGGTTTGGCTGGGCGGCTGCTCTGGCTGTCACATGTCGTTCCTGGATTTGGATGAGTTGCTGTTCGATCTCGCCGCTCATGCTGAGGTGGTTTACAGTCCGGTTGGTTGCGATTTGAAGAACTACCCGGAAGGCGTGGATGTGGTGCTGGTTGAGGGTGCTGTCGCCAATGAGGAAAATCTGGAACTGATTCATAAGGTGAGGGAGCGCAGCAAGGTGCTGGTTTCTTTTGGGGATTGCGCTGTGACGGCGAATGTGCCGGCGATGCGCAATATGCTCAAAGGTGCCGATCCGGTCCTGAAGCGCTGCTATCTGGAGTTGGGAGATGTCAACGCCCAGCTGCCAAAGGAAGAGGGGATTGTGCCCAAGTTGCTCGACCGGGTGCTGCCGGTTCATGAAGTCGTGCCGGTGGATGTTTTCTTGCCCGGATGTCCGCCTGACGCTGACCGGATTTGGGCGGCGGTTGAACCGATGCTCAAGGGTGAGAAACCCCGGATGGAAGGTCGGGAAATGCTCAAGTTTGGCTAACAGGACAGGGATTGGTGTAAAGTTACACCCGCGATGAAATCAGCAGACCTTTGCGGGTCTGTGTTGCCAGAACGCCAGAGAGGTTATGTCTGTGAAACGAAGAAAAAAACTAAATTTTTTACAACTCACCATCGCCGCGCTGGGGCTGATTATTCTGGGTGTAATTTTTGGGCAACCGGCCTTAAATTCCCAGGCTTCCCAATCTTTGCTGCCGGCTACTGTTACCAAAATAGTAGACGGTGACACCCTGGATGTCAGGATGGCTGGATGCCGGCTGCCCTCCACCGGCAGTTCGCAAGAGTGCAGGGTTCAGCTGGCTTGTATCGACACGCCCGAGGCGAAGGCAAAGCCTTTTTTCCAGCAGTCAAAAGACCGGCTAACAGCGCTAGTGCCTCCGGGAACAGCTATAATGGTGAGAGATACGGGAAACATTACCCCCGACGGGAAGCGGATTGTAGGTGAGGTATTTGTTAAGAACAAATCGGTCAATTTGCAGATGGTTCGAGAAGGGAAAGCAGTGATTTACTGCAAAAATCTCGATAATTGTGCGGGGGCGCGAAATTCCTATCTGAGCGCTGAAGCTGCGGCTAAGCGAGAGGGTCTGGGCGTGTGGAATCCCAAGCAACCGCTGACACAATTCAGGGAAACACATCCGTGTCCTGGTTAAACTTCTCGTAGGGTGCGTTCCGCAGATCGTAACTCCCTTTTTCCTAGTGCGCGTCTGCTTGTGAGGAACACACCGGCAAGTGGGCGAGTGGGGTGCGTTCCGCAGATCGTAACTCCTTTAATGCTTGTGGGCTTCCGCACCGGCGCAACTCTACAGAGGTTGAAAATAATGAGAGAGGAGTTATATGGGGAAAACAGTTGTAATCGATCCAGTCACGCGAATTGAGGGGCACGCCAAAATATCCGTGTTTCTGGATGACGCCGGCGAAGTTTCGGACGCCCGCTTTCACGTCGTAGAATTTCGCGGGTTTGAGAAATTCTGCGAGAAGAGACCGGTTTGGGAAATGGCGGGAATAACCGCCAGAATTTGCGGGATTTGTCCGGTAAGTCACTTGCTGGCTTCGGCGAAAACCGGCGATAAAATTCAGGCGGTCAAGGTCCCTCCTGCGGGCGAGAAGCTGCGGCGGATGATGAACCTGGGACAGATTACTCAGTCCCACGCCCTCAGTTTCTTCCACCTCAGCAGCCCTGATTTTCTGCTAGGATGGGATAGTAATGCCGCGACGCGGAATGTGTTCGGGCTGATGGCGGCTGACCCGGATTTGGCTCGCAGCGGGATTCGGTTGCGCCAATTCGGTCAGAAAGTGATAGAATTGTTGGGGGCGAAGAAAATTCACCCCGCTTGGGCAGTTCCCGGTGGCGTGCGCTCTCCCCTCCCTGAAGAAGGGCGGACGTGGATACGCGAGCGCCTTCCGGAGTCGTTTAATACGATCAATACCGCCCTCGCCTTGTTCAAGCGCCTGCTGGATCAGTTCGGCACTGAGGTGGAAGTTTTTGGGAAATTCCCCTCCCTGTTTATGGGGTTGGTGGGTAAAGATGGTGTCTGGGAACACTATGGCGGTCACCTCCGCTTTACCGACAGCGAAGGCAAGATTGTGGCTGACAATCTCAGTGAGGATGACTATCAGGAATTTATCGGTGAGGCGGTGGAACCTTGGTCTTATTTGAAGTTCCCCTATTACAAACCTCTGGGCTATCCAGAAGGGATATATCGGGTTGGGCCACTGGCAAGACTGAACGTTTGTTCTAAAATGGGGGTAGAGGCGGCTGACAAAGAGTTGCTGGAGTTCCGCGACCGCGCCGGTGGGGTGGCCACTTCTTCGTTTTACTATCACTACGCCCGCTTGATTGAGGTTCTGGCAGCTCTGGAGTACATTGAGCAGCTGGTGAATGACCCGGATATTGTCTCGCCCCGGACTCGCGCCACTGCCGGTATTAACCAGCTGGAAGGGATTGGCGTCAGCGAAGCGCCGCGCGGTACGCTGTTCCACCACTATCAGGTCGATGAAAATGGCCTGCTCAAGAAGGTGAATTTGATTATCGCCACTGGGCAGAATAATTTGGCGATGAATAAAACCGTGACTCAGATTGCTAAGCATTATATTCACGGGAATGAGATTCCGGAAGGGATGTTAAATCGGGTGGAAGCCGGCATTCGGGCGTTTGACCCCTGCCTCAGCTGCTCAACTCACGCTGCAGGTCAAATGCCGCTGCACATTGAGTTGGTTACGGCGGATGGCACTGTTGTCGATCGAGTCTGGCGCGATTAATTGGGCGCGGATTAAAGAAAGCCGTTTTCGGTTAAGAAACCGGCTTTCTCAAAAGAAAGCCGGTTTCTGAGATGGTTAAGAAACCGGGTTTCTCTTCCGGGAAAGACCACTTTGTCGGAGGGAAAGTCCAAAGAAACCCGGTTTCTGAGATCGGGCAAGAGTTGGCAGAGCCGGCGGTCAGCCGTTCCCAGCCTTAGGCTGGTAACGAGGGCACGAGGGCAAAATCACAAAGGAGAATTAAGCGATGGCCAAACAGAATTTGTATTTGTGCATGGGTTCGGCTTGCCATCAACTGGGAGTTTATGAAGTTTTGCCCAAACTCCAAAGCATGATCGGCGAATATCAGCTAGAGGATAAGGTTGAACTCAAGGGGTCTTTTTGTCTGGAAACCTGTAGCGACGGAATTGTGATGAAATTCAAGGATAAAATCTTTACCAAGATTAGTCCTGAGAACATCGAGCAAAAATTTATTGAAGAAATTTTGCCAAATATCCAGTAACAGAGAGGGGAAAAATTGTCGTGGAAGCCAAAGAGAGGAATTTGTGGCAGCTGTTATGGGAGTATGACCCGAATGGCTTGATTGTGCTTGATACTGATTTGAAGATAAAGTTGGTCAATCCCGCATTTTGCAAAATGTTTCAGGTGGAAGCGGAAGATATAATCGGCCAGCAGGCGGCACAGCTTTTCGAGGATGTTGAAGATTTTAAGAGAGTCTGGGAAAAGAATGAAGTGATCAGGGGCAAAGAGAAGGAATATCCGGCTCACAACTTGTATGTGAGGAGAGTCATTTTTCCGATTCAGGATGAAAATATTATCGCTTGCATCATGGTTGATATCACCCAAGAATGGCAGCGAAAGAAAGAAATGATGAAACTCAAGACGGAGACAGTGGCCAAAGTCAATGAGGTGGTGGACAATCAAATGAAAGTCGTGCAGGAGATTGCCGGTTTGCTGGGGGAAACCACTGCTGAAACCAAGGTCAGCTTGTTGAAAATCATCAAAATGGTAGACCACGATATTGTTTAGGCAGCGCCCGCTGGACAGAGCAGACGTTTGAGGAGGAAGCAGACAGTGACAGTTCTTAAGGATGTCAGGCATGCAGTTGCGACGGATAATTTTCTCGATATTTTCGACCTCAGTTTAAATAAGAAGGGAGAAGAGCTGTGCGGGGATAAGGTTAAATTCCGCAAAACAGAGGGGAAAACCACCATTGTGCTGTCCGACGGTTTGGGCAGTGGCGTGAAAGCCAATATTCTCGCCACCCTGACCACGGAAATTATCATCACGATGTTGAATGCTGATGTCCCACTGGAGGAAGTGATCAAGACGGTGATCGGCACCTTACCTATCTGTCAAGTAAGAAAAATTGCTTACTCCACATTTACCATCATCCAAATCAAGCACGATAACAATCAGTTTAAAGTCATTAATTTTGACAACCCTCCAGTTTTCTATTTAAAGAAAGGGAAGCTGGCCAAGCTGGAATCGCACACGGAAAATATCTGGGATAAAAAGATTACCTTTTCGGAAGGGTATCTGGAAAAAGGTGATTTTCTTGGCGCTGTCAGTGATGGGGTTCTCTATGCCGGTCTGGGGGTGGCCTTGAATTTCGGCTGGGGGTGGGAAAAGATTGCCAGTTACATCGAATCGGTTTTAAACCGGCAGAGTCACACCGCCCGCAATATTGTGCAGAGCGTGATTGCGGAAACCCACTCCCTTTACCGGGGGAAAATTGGGGATGATGCCACCTTTGTGGGCGTGTGCGTCAGGCAAAGAAACCCTTTGATGATTTTCACCGGCCCTCCCCTTGACGAAAGCAAGGATATCGTGTATGTGGAAAGGCTATTAAATTTTGAGGGCCGCAAGGTGGTGTGCGGGGGCACCACTGGAAATATTGTAGCCAGCTATCTGGGGGAGACGATAGAAATGGATATCTCCACGATGCGGAAAGAACTCCCCCCTATCGGGAAATTGAGCGAAATCGATTTGGTCACAGAAGGGATTTTAACGATTTCTAAATGCCAGGAGGTGCTGCGATCCTGTCACTTTGATATCTCCCGACTGCCGGCGGACAGGAACAGTGCGGTTTTGCTGGCGCAGGAAATACTGCAAGCGGACTCAATATTATTTTTGGTGGGCCAGAGCATCAACGAGTTCTATCAAAACCCCCTGCTGCCCAAAAACATTTCCATCCGGCGCAACCTCGTGGAAGACTTAGTTAACTTTTTGCGGCAAAAGCAAAAAGAAGTCACGCTAGAATATTGT
>Ga0185317_100141_pt1 | contig 24970 bp, 20 predicted proteins | sample DevilsHole_FD_128020 | JGI IMG/M metagenome (GOLD analysis project Ga0185317, IMG submission 128020) | Groundwater microbial communities from Devils Hole, Nevada to study Microbial Dark Matter (Phase II) - Devils Hole (SPADES assembly)... | ecosystem: Environmental > Aquatic > Deep subsurface >...
CCGCTATACAGCAGGTGCTGGGGGAAGATTCTTATAAAAAGAATGCCACCAGGCTGCAAGAAGCGATTCGGCGAGCCGGTGGGGTGAGCCGCGCTGCTGATATTATCGAACAGGTGATATCCACCGGCAACCCCGTCCCCAGCACTGATTAATCTCCCTCGCACTCCCGTTTCGTGACCTCGTGCCGGTAGCGAAACATCTCCTCCAGGCGCGACAGCACCCACATGCTGAGGAAAAGCTCAACCAGCCACCCACCGGGTAAGGCAAAATCAATGGCATCCGTCAGCTTGGTTTTGCCATTTTCCTCAGCAAATAAATGCCGGTGCGTCCAGCTGGCCATTGGCCCTTCCACCTGTTCGTCAGCAAACAGCCGGTTTTTTTCGCAGGAGGTGTGACGCGCCACCCAGCGCACGGGAAATGGCCCCAACCAAAGGCGAAATTCCGAAATAGCCCCCACCTCAAGCCCCCCCTCCCGGCGCACGATTTGCACCGGCTGCCACGGTGGCGTGAGAATTTTCAAAATATCCGGTCTTTCGTGGAAATTCCAAACCACTCCCACCGGCGCATTAATTAATACCGAACGTTTAAAGTGCAGCATCCCGATTTTAGATTTTAACCAGCCAATTTAACGAAGCGGCAGCCGACTGTATTTGCCTGCCCACCACTCCCAGGGAACGATCCTTAAACGCACCCCACTTCTGGAGAGACGCGACATGTCGCGTCTCTCAGCCTTTTCCAAATAATTTAAACTTACTCTCTTCCCGATTTTATCACCTCTTCCCTGCCGATCACCTTGCCATTCTGAGTGACCACTAGCTCTTCGGAATTGATAGTGTATGTCACATCCCCGTTCCTCGCACCAAAAGTGACACCGTCATAAGCTTCGATCGGCAAAGTCACGTTGCTCTTCGTCTCATTTCCCTTTTCCACACCGACGTAAGTACGCATTCCCGTCTCATTATTGTGGCAAATATATATCTTGTAGTTTTTTGTCTCGAACCACCGGATCGCTCCTGAACGATATCCGCAAATCGCGTCAGCCAGCAACACCGGCCTGCTACTCGGTGAAATCCCTGATGCCCCCGGCTCAACATTGCCCGTTTCTCCCGCCTCCAGGAAAGGAGCCGCAACACCGGCAGCGCCCCCCGTCACTCCAGCTGCCTTCACCGCAGGGGCGAACAGCAAACACGCCCCCGCACTCAATAGGACCAGCTTCATGGCCCGCATGCAATTCATTTCCCGTTTTGCCAGTGCCATACCTCTATCCGCCTTTAGCTCAGTGGTGGTGTTCAGCAGACATGAGGGAGCAACGCCCTCAACTGTTTTCTCTCAATTTTACCCCTCGGGCAGCGATTTGTCTCAGGCGTTAACTATTTCTTAATTATGGGGTGCCGGGGGCTGCTCACTTCACCCGGGACAGAGGTAGAATCAAGCGACTCTCCCCACTCCCCCTCGCGCGGAAGGGTAGAAACCCGGTTTCTTTAAGAAACCGGGTTTCTGGCCCATCACAGTTCTCACAAATCATTTATAACCGCTATAGCAGCCAGTTTGGCCAGCGCCGAAGCGCCGGCGCGAGCTTACTGGGGAAAAAGAGCCGTGGCAGCAGCTAGGTGCTTTTGCAGGGTGGCCACCGGCAGGGGGCCTTGCAAGTGGCTCCAGGGCAAAACTTGCTCTAATGACCAGTTGTCGTGGACATAAAAATCCATCTCGGGCAGTTTGCCGCGCAACTCTTTGAAAGCCCGCCGGTAACTGCCGAGAGACTCGCCGTAGTGCCGCACTAATTCTAACAAATGAGACAGCCGCCTGTCGCCCCTGGAAATTAATGCCTGAATCACTGACCAGTTGTAACTTTCCGGGCGAAAATCGGCACCGTCGCGCCGCAATTGTTTTTCCAGGAACTTCAGCCGCTTTTCCGCATCCCCGCTCACCCCAAACCACTGAAACGGCGTGTGAGCCTTCGGCACAAAAGTGCTGCAACCCAGCGTCAATCTCAATCCCGGCGCGGCTTTTTTAATGTCTCGCACCATCGCCACTGTTTGCTCTATATCTGCTGGCTCCTCCCCGGGCAGTCCCACCATTCCGTAAAGCTTAATACCGCTCAAACCTCCGGCTTTTGCATTAACAGCGGCGGCAAGAATCTCATCATTATTGAGTTTTTTGTTGATAATTTGCCGCAGTCTTTCGGAACCGCTTTCCACAGCAATCGTCAGAGATCGCGTATCTCGCTTAGCCAGAATTTGCGCTAACTTCTCAGTGACGGTATTTGTCCGCACCGACGCTAAACTCAGCCGCACGCCGTCATACTTTGGCTGGCTCAAATAATCCAGCAGCGTCTCAAATTCAGGGTGCTGGGTGACAGACGCGCCCAACAAACCCAGCCGGTCAGTTACCTGCAGCCCCCGCTCAATAGCAGGAATCAGCGAAGCTTCCACACTCGCCGTTCTAAACGGCAAAGTCAGATAGCTCGCCAAACAGAACCGGCACATTTCCGGACAGCTGCGCACCACTTCCACCATGTAGATGTTTGACCAAGCCGCTTTTTCTGTCACCACCGTTGAAGCAGAGAGAATATTGCCCCGGTAAGTTTGCTTTTGCACCTGCGCCGGAATCTCTGGTAATGCCGGCGCAATCGATTTGATAGCCCCATCCGGACTGTAATACTCTACTTCATAAAGGCTGGGAACATAAACTCCCGGCACTTGTGCCAGATGCTGCAGCTGAATTAACCTTTCAGCGTTTCGCACTTGCTTGTAAGCTTCGATGAAATCCCCCAGCAGGTTTTCCCCATCTCCCAGCAAAATCACATCAAAGAAATCTGCGAAGGGTTCTGGGTTCGCCGTCAACACCGGCCCCCCACCGAATACAATCGGATGGCTCTCAGTGCGATTCGCCGCCCGAATCGGAATTTCTAGGAATTCCAGCAGGCTGAGGATATTGACATAATCGAGTTCCCATGATAGGGAAAATCCCACTAATTCTGGAGATGCCGGCAGTTGCTCGCGGGTGTCTGTAAACAGCCGGCTGGTACGCACATCGGGGCGCATGGCTAAAGTTGCCCACACCACTTGATAGCCCAGGCTGGTTATGCCAACGCTGTACTCGTTGGGAAACGCAAAAATAGTGGGCACCGCACCGGCATCCGGGGTTGCCGGTGTGAATAGGAGTCGCTCAGCAGAAAATACGTCAGCCGTCACAGATGAGTTAGAATTGCATGCTTTACAGGTCTATCTGCAATTTTATCTTTTTTCCGGGCACCGGCAAGGGTTGCCCTTGCTTTTATCGTTTCCAGCCTGAGGCTGGAAACGCAAATATACAGGCTCTACCTCCTCTCAATTTGGGAGACGCATATATAGACGATTCCCCTGTCTCAAGTTCTTGCTGTAAATACGTCTGCCAGAGGATAATCATGCCTGGACATCTCTCTCACAGGCAGCGGCTTATTTGTATTTTATTTTTAGCCCTAATATTGTGAGGTTCAGCATCAAGGTAATCAGGTTAGCTAGAATTACGGGAACAGACTTTATAAGCAGGCCGTACACTAGCCACAAGAAGCTGCCGGTGCAGAACAGAACCAGCATTTCTAAAGAGACATCTTTGGCCTTGCGGCTTTTCCAAGTTTTCATTACTTGCGGAACAAAAGCTCCCGTTGTTAGCGTCGCCGCTGTCAATCCTAAAATGTTAATCCAATCCATCTACTTGTCAGGCATTTACCAGAGACTGGTGGTCAGTATAAGACAAATTTAGTAGGGTGGTCAAGGGGAGTTTTTTGGCAATAAATGACTCGCCGAAACGTGGATGTGGCACCCTCTGGCTATCCGGTGCGAAACGCAGGCGGCTCCCAAAAGTGAGCGCCGCTTTTTTCAGCTTCACTTACCGTCTTTTTCAGTTGCTAGGCAGTAGGATTTTGAGGCGGCAAAATGTTTCACCCCCCTTTGATGTTCTTTATAGGGCCTGGTAGATGCCTCGATTTCCGGTCGGTCGCTAAAGGCAGCCGTCATTTGGCGATAATTTTCACTATTATACTCTAAGAGGCACAGTGCGGCACCGGCAGTCCGGGATCGCGTTCGGGACCTTGCGGGGGCGCCAGATGTCCCGCCTGCACTCAACAGCTGCCGGCACCGGCACCCGATGTCCCCACCGCCTCATGGCCCCAAGCTGCAAGCACCCCTATCCCCACCCCAGCCACCGGGCGGCGGTAAGTCCCCAAAGGGCGTGGCGGAGTCAGGAGTGCCGGTGAGTGCCTGCTTGCCTTGCGCTGGCACACGGCGCTCGCGTCGGTGTCCCAGCCCGCGAGTCGTTAAACTCCATCAATGTCAGGTATAGTTGCCACATGGGGGTGCATCCTTTGACTTTACCTGAGAAACAGTTGATTGCTATCATCCAACAACGAGAGCTTTTCCAGGCTCTCCCCAAACCGGCAGCCAATTCAGGTTCAACCGGGGACAGACTAGCCCAACTGCCCAAAAGCAGATTCACTCACAAGCGCTGAAATCTATGAGTCCTGTTGTGAAAGTTCTTCAACCCTCTGGCCTTTTAGACGGTACTAAGGCCACTCAAGTGCGCCAAGAGATTGACGGCATTCTTACCCAGGGAGCGGATATCGTATTAATCGATCTCAAGGATGTCACCTTCATTGACAGTTCTGGTTTGGGTGCTCTGGTGTCAGCGCTCAAAGCCGTGCGCTCTGCCGGGAGTAAGCTGTTTATCTGCTCGATAAACGCTCAAGTCAAGATGCTGTTTGAACTGACAAGTATGGATCGCGTGTTTCAGATATTCCCCAACCAGGATGAATTCAAAAAGAAGGTTATGTCAGCAAATTAAGGGACTTGGTATCTGAGTAAGTCTAGAAGTTTGAACAGGGAATTTTGCCTTGAGAATTTTTAATGCTTTTCACAATTCCTCATTCAAATTTATCCCAACGTCCCTTGATTATAGCCGCTAACCGAAATTGATTTGCAGCAGAGAAAGATCGTCTTCTAATGTGTCTTTTGAGCTGATTTTCCGAATGTAATTTAACAGATGATCCACATCGGCAGTCTGTGTCTGCCGGCAGTGCGCCGCCAGGTCGATAAAGGCATCCATCCCCCAAAGCGTGCCGTCAGGTTGGCTAATTTCGTAAACACCATCACTAAAGATGTATAAGGTGCTGGAGGTGTCAATATCGCAAGAATCGCATATATATTCTGCTTCAGGAAACATACCTATCGGCAAGCCCGGTGTTTTCAGCTTTTTCACCTGGGTGGTGGCTGGCGGTTTGCCCGAGAGCAACACTGCCGGTGGGTGGCCAGCGCTGGCATATACCAGCCGCCGCTTGACTCGGTGATACACCCCATACCAGATTGTGAAGTATTTGTCAACGTAGGCAGACCGCTGGTGATTTAGCTGGAAATACTGGTTCAGGGCATTCAGGACTTCATTGGGCTGAGAAAAATTGGTGTCTGGCAGCGAGCGCGAGCGCAGCAGGTTGAGCACCAAAACTGAGAGCAGTGCCGGTCCCACACCATGTCCCGCCACATCCAGCAGGTAAATCACCAAACGATCTGGATCGAGCCAGTAGTAGTCAAAGCAATCGCCTCCCAGCTGTTTGGAGGGAATAAACTTGGCCTTGACACTCACCGGCTCTCCCTCAAAGGTCGATGGCAGCAGCGATTGCACATAGTCAGCCGCATCCGCCAAGTCCGCCTGCAAAATTTGCTGTTTGCTTTGCAAATCTTGATTGAGCTTTTGCAAATCTTGATTCAGCTGGTGTATCCGCAAACCCGCTCGCACCCGTGCGTTCAGCTCATTCATCTCAATCGGCTTCGACAGAAATTCATCCGCGCCGGTATCTAGCCCTATCACCCGATCCTCGATTTCCCCTCGCGCCGTCAGCAGAATGAAAAATGTCGCTGACAGCTCTGGATTCGCCTTCACCCACCGGCACACCTGAAGCCCATCCATCAGGGGCATCATCCAGTCACTAATAATTAAGGCCGGTCGCAACCGCTGCGCCTGCTCAATCCCTTCTTGACCATTTTTGGCCACTGTCACCTTATAACCCTGCTTTTGCAGCGCTTTAGTCAGCACCAGCCGAATCGTAGGGTCATCATCAATCACTAGAATTTGAGTCATATGGTAAAGCAACTGCAAGGGAGCCGCTTAAAAGTCGATAATAGCCTAATATTTCAAAAAGTCAAAGTATATTTACTTGATAGAGTAAACAGAAAGTGGGGCGCTTAAAAACGCATTTGCCAACCCGTCATCTAACCTCCTACATAACATATCTCGCCCTTGTAAAAATGTTAAATTTTCTAACACACCGTGGCGCTTCACCCCAGTCACTCCTGCCCCTCTCGCCCTCCGGCTCGCGGCTGAGTCCACTGGGACGATTTCCTCTCACCAGCAACAATTGCCCTCAGCAGCCTCCCATATCTCCTCTCAACAAATTACTCACCCTTTGATTACGATTTTTGTTACATATATCCCTCCCCGGCGGCCCATTTACAGATTAGCACGAGGGCGCTCCTTCCAGCAGCCCAGGCCACAGGCCCGCCAGCCAGCCCAACTGGAAACTCAACCCGCTCCCCCCAGCGCCCCCACCGACTTTTCGCAGAGCCATTTACAGTTTAATAGAAGCCAGACGCCCTGGCCTGCAGCATGCATCTGTTTGGCTTGAATTTATTAATGACATACTCTGCCTTTCCTACTTCGATATCGAGGCCATGAAATTAAATAATTGCGGCAACTTGCCCTTCCTCCAAAAAGCGGACATTCAAGTCAAGACAGACATCAGCGCTCTCTCCCAAGTTTTAGCATGGTTCGACCAATTTAACCAACCTCCTGTTCCCAAATACATTTGGATGCAGTGCCAGTTAGCCCTGGCGGAGGGATTTACCAACGCTGTCCGGCACGCCCACAAAGGTCAGCCCCCTGAAGTGCCGGTCGAGATCGAGGTCACAATTTTCCCTCAGCGATTAGAACTACGCATTTGGGATCGCGGACAGCCCTTTGATTTAGACCAGCGCCTGAAAAATCTGCCGCCGCAAGTGGATGCAGATCAGGAGGGAGGGCGCGGTCTGAAACTGTTGCGGGAAATCGCAGATTGTCTGAATTACACGCACACTGAGGGCCAGGGCAATTGCTTGCTGATTCTCAAAGAATACCCCCACTTGTAACCGACAAATAAGCAACAAGCAACAAGCAACAAGCAACAAGCCGAACAATTTCTCCCCCGCCTCCCTTGCGCGGAGGGCGCCTCCTCCGAGCGGTGGCCAAACGCCATTCGGCGCTCTGCAATATCCTCCCCTTTTTTCTCACCCATAAATACTAACCATCCGGATTTTATCTCACTCCCCAAAAAACCAGAAAAACACCACCAAGAAAACGGTCAGACTCAGCCATGTTGGCAGCCCCAACAAATTGAGCGCGTCCAGCGGCAGGAAGACGAAAGCTTTGATCAGCAGCCAGCCGCCAAAAATCATAACCGTCAAGATGGCTAGAGACTCTTTCACGATCCAAACCCAAACGCAGCGGATAAAACTGTATCAAGTGTGTGTGGCAAAAAGAAAATTGTCACTCCCCCCCCATTGAACTCCCCATACCTTGCTAACACTAAATTAGCACGCTCTGAATTCTCCCCTGAGAGGAGACAGAAAGTACACGTCTGAGATTTTTAGGAGGTAGTGGGGGATGTTTAGAAGCACCCTGCGGCGGTTCAAATACAGCTGTTTCCTGGCTGCAGTCACAGCACTGAGCAACCTGCCGGCGCTTGCAGAAAAGCCAATTTTTGGTAAAATCAGCCTCGCTCCGGGCTTTCCACCCTCAGCAGCGGCTGTCACCGGCTACACCAGTGGCTCCACATCCCTGCCTGCCATTGTGGCTTCCAGAGATCGCCACGGCAACCCCTGCTTGGGCTTTGCTGACAGCGCCCCCGATCTGGTTCTGATCTTGGAGAAAGACTTCCCTCGCCTGAGAGTCCAAGTTGACAGCAAAGGGAAAGACACAACCCTGGCCATCAGAGGGCCCGACGGAGTAGTTCGCTGCGGCGACGATACCGGCAAGAAAAAAGATGCCAGCATTGAAGATACTGACTGGAAAGCCGGCGAGTACAGCGTTTGGGTTGGCTCCATTGAACCGGGCCCGAGCGTGGATTACCAGCTCTCCGCAGTGCAGCCCTAACCCAGCTTAACCCACTGTCAGAGTCGCCCTCGTGACCAATTCCAACTCCCGGCAGCTTTCCCTGACCCGCCACAAAACGGCAAAGTGGCACACAGGCACCGGCAGCAACAGCGGTACAATAATCAGTGGTCTGTTTTGCCAAAACTGCTTATCCTCCCGTGTTCAATACTCTTGTTGCCGACTTCCGCATCATTTTCGATCGCGATCCAGCCGCTCGCAACTGGCTTGAGGTTTTGTTTTGCTACCCTGGCCTGCAAGCGTTGCTGTTCCACCGGCTCGCCCACTGGCTGCACCTTGTGGGAATTCCCTTCATCCCCCGCCTGATCTCCTACTTTTCTCGCTTCCTGACCGGCATCGAAATTCACCCCGGCGCGGCCATTGGCCAAGGCGTGTTTATTGACCACGGCATGGGCGTTGTCATCGGCGAAACAGCCATTGTCGGAGACTACGCCCTCATCTACCAGGGAGTCACCCTCGGCGGCACCGGCAAGCAAAGTGGCAAGCGCCACCCCACCCTCGGTGAAAACGTCGTCGTCGGTGCCGGTGCCAAAGTTCTCGGCAATATCCAAATCGGCAACAACGTCCGCATCGGTGCCGGTTCCGTAGTCCTGCGCGATGTCCCTTCCGACTGCACCGTAGTCGGCATCCCCGGTCGCATTATACATCGCTCCGGCGTCCGCGTCAACCCCCTCGAACACGGCCAGCTGCCCGATTCCGAAGCCACCGCCATCCGCGCCTTGCTCGACCGCATTGAAGCCCTCGAAGAACAAGTCCAAACCCTAAAACGCCAGCCCGCTCTTGTCCCCGCTTTTGTCCCATTCGACCGCCCCTCCCCCACCGCACCCACTTCCTTGGAGACAGCAGCTGCCATTTCCCCCGCAGACATCGCCCCCAAGTGCCGCATCCGCGACAAGCAAATTCAGGAATTCTTGGATGGCGCTGGCATCTAGCCGGTCGCACACATACCCTCGTCCCGGGGCGGGCACTCTTACCCGCCCCTACTGCCTGGGAACGATTTTTCAGAGGCACCGCCCCCACGCTCAATTGCCCGCAATTAATTTTCCTATCCCGCTGACTCTTTCTTCTTCCTACTTGGCGCACGGGCGCGTCGGGCGCGGTTCATTATTTAAATTAATCAACCGGACGCAATCCAGTCTCTTAAAACATTATCCAGATTACCCTCAAGGATTCACCGCTCCGACTTCCCAACCCCCCTCCATGTCCAGCCGGTATATCCAGCGGTTTTGCGGTTCCCCTCGCAACTCCAGATGATCCACAATTGCCGGCAAAAGCAGCAGCAGGCAAAAATGCGGTAAAGGCTCTGTGTCTGCCGGTGGGATCACCGCAAAAGCCCCAGCATCCGCTCTCGGTTTACCCGGATGTGGCCTAGCAAATTGCCCTCGTGCGCCCTCAGAGAGTTCCAGCCAAGCAATCTGGCGGGCTTTTTGCAGTTCAGAGTCCAGTTCAGTGTCTCGCACCAGCCTCAGCATCCCCGAAATGCGGAATTGCTCCCGCGTTTTCGGGAAATACCAGCACGCCTCTCCCCAGGGATTGCTCTCTATTTGACCGGCTTTCTCGCTGCGGGCGTCTGTGACAAATTTCAGCTGGTTAGTATCGCCGAGAAAGCCGCGAAAAACCACCGTGCGGTTAGCCGGTTTGCCGTCATTCCCAACAGTCGCCAGTTGCAAGTAGCGGGCGTACAGTAGGCTGCGATTGCGATAAAGGGCGCGGGCTAGGGGCGTTCGCCAAAGAGCGAGAGACATGCAAATTTCAACCAGGTTAAGATAGCTTGTCGGGTGTTTTACGGCGTCAGCAGTAAGGCCACCCAATCATTAACACCCCAACTATTATATCATTAAGGATTAAAATATTCTAGTGACTCCGTGACCCGGACAGCCTCTTCCGGGCTGATGTTCTTGCAAGCAGATTTAGAACTGGCGGTGGGAACTTCCTCAGAGGTGCCGGCGAAGCGATAAAAGTTGCCATCCTTTTCCATCCAGTCAGAAAACATGTAACTGCGGGAATTAGCCGCTTTTGCTGACTTCCCGTAATTCAGCTTGTAACTGCTGCCAAAAAACCGAGAGTTCACAGGTAAGCTCGATTCCAGTTCCGGGTTTCTCCCCCCACCGCCGGTCGCTTCAATCGCAAAGCAGGAATTATTAGAGTCTCTGTAGAACATAATATATCGCGGCGTGCCGCCGGCACTCCCCGGAAGGATTTCCGCCCGCACTATCTTAATCTCAAATCCCGGTGGGAGGTAGGTGGGGACAGCTATTTTAATGCCCAGAGACTGTAGCAGCTGCACTTGCGCCGGTGTGAGTTGAGTGCCGGTTTTCTGTGCCAGTGCGGCACAGCTGATTGCGGCACTGATAAATAAGGCGATCGAGCAGCCAAGTGCGGCGATTAATGGTGAGGTTTTCATTGCTAATCATCAGTTAAAAAGCGCTGCCGGTGAAACTGGAGCAATCCCCAGGCGGTTGCCCAAGCGGCGTGCGGCGCGGCGGCGGCCATAGGCAGCCCATCCCTATGTATAGTGCAAAGTCTCTCGTTTGGCAAGGTTTGACCGCTATATCTAAAATCGCTTACAGTGGGTAGCGGTTGAAAAACAGCGAGACATCACCGATGGTTAAAGGACTTGACCGAATACGCCAGACTGGGGACTTTCCAGAAACAGCACCGGCAGCCAATCCGGTATTCTTCAGGACATACAGCCGGCGCACGTTAGCTTGCGGCTCCGTCAGGAGCAGTTCCTTGCGCGAGACGTGGGAGCAGGTGTGCCAGCGCACCGTGCGGGGGCTGGCCAAACTCGGCCAACTCACCCCCGAACAAGCTGACCTGCTGTACCGGATGCAGCGCCAGCTGAAAGCCCTTTCCTCTGGGCGGTGGCTGTGGGTGGGGGGCAACGAGTGGATCGAGCAACAAGAGAACTTCTCAGGCGCGTACAACTGCTCTTCGACAAACATTACCGACTGGCGAGCCTTTGGGCTGCTGATGGATCTGGCCATGATGGGCTGCGGCACCGGCGCAGTGCTAGAACCCCGCTACATTAGCCAACTCCCAGCGATTCGCAATCGCCTCAACGTAACCGTCGGCGGTGAGATTGGCTCAACCCCCGCCCACTTGCGCCGAGAGCTGACAGAAGTCAGGATAGAAGGCGGCGTTAGCGTAGCGGCTCCGCAGGAGCGGGTGCGCATGTATGTGGGCGACAGCCGTCAAGGCTGGGTGGGGTGCTATCAAGCCCTGCTGGAACTGTCCACAGACGAGCGGTTTTCTGGAGAGGTTCAGGTTTTCGTTGACCTCAGCGATGTTCGGGCTGCCGGTGAGCCTCTGAAAGGCTTTGGCGGTGTGGCCAATCCTGTGAAATTGCCAGAACTGTACGAGCGCTGTGCGGCCATAGTTAATAAAGCAGTTGGCCGACAGTTGAATTCCGTTGAATGCTGTCTGTTGATTGATGAAGCGGCTGTCTGTATCGTGGCCGGCAATATTCGCCGGTCTGCAGGCATGCGCCAGTTCCACGCTGAGGACACACTGGGGGCAAATGCCAAGAATAATCTCTGGCAGCAGGATCAAAATGGCAACTGGCGGATTGACCCAGAGCGCGACGCGCTTCGCATGGCCAACCACACGAGGATATTTCACCAAAAACCCTCGGTGCAAGAGTGCGTCGAGGCGGTGCGAAAGCAGTATTACAGTGGCGAGGGTGCCATCCAGTGGGCCGGCGAAGCCGTGGCCCGGGCTAACTGCGATTTGCTCCCGATATCAGAGCTAAAAAAAGACTTTCTGAACGCTTACGATCGAGGAGAAGCTAGAGAGTGGTTACAGGAACGCTATCCCAATATCCCTGCCGATCAGTTAGAACATCGACTCGCTCGTGTGGGATTAAATCCTTGCGGTAGCTTAGATTTTGCCGCCTAACCTGGGGACAGGTTAGACAGTCAGAGGGTGAATTGCTGGAAACCTAAACACATCCGGTGTGCGTGGCAATCAGCAGCGAAGCTCCAGATGTAAAGCAGTAAGCTTAAGGGCTGGAGAACGTTCAGAGACTAGACCTGCGGGAAACCAATAACGGTCAGATAGCGCCCTCCACCTAGAACAGGTGAAGATATAGTCCAATCCTGTCAGAAATGGCAGTTTAAATGGAAATTATAGGCTCAAACTTCCACTGCAATCTTTCGGAGATCCACCTCAATCAAATTGACCCACACAATTACAAGGAACAGGAGGAGGCTTTCACCGCCGGCGCACTGTCTGTAGCCGTGCTGCTGAACCACAAATTTGTTGAGCCCCGCTACCAGTACAGCCGCGAACTAGACCCGATTGTCGGGGTGTCCTTCACCGGCTTGTTCGACTTTTTCGTCAGTGCTTTCGGCGTGGACTGGCTGCGCTGGTGGGCGCAAGGGCGACCGGCAACCCCACAGGGGCTGGAGTTTAAGCGCCAAGAGCAGGAATACCTGAGCCGGTGGAAAGACATTGTGCACCGCACCGTGTGGGATTACTGCGACCGGCACGGATTGAAACGCCCGAATCGCTGCACAACGGTGCAGCCATCCGGCACAAAATCTTTGCTCACCGGCGCGTCTCCGGGATGGCACCCGCCAAAAGCGCAACGTTTTATCCGCCGCATTACTTTCCGGAAAAATGACCCGGTAGCGCTGGCTTGCATTGACTACGGTTACAGCGTCATTCCCTCTCAGTCTGACAAAGATGAAAACGGGAATCTGTTGAATGACGCTTTCGATACCCGATGTCAAGAATGGCTGGTGGAAATTCCCGTGGCCGTAACCTGGGCTGATTTGCCCGGGGCGGATGACATTGAGATCGGTAAGTTCTCAGCGCTGGCTCAAATGGACTTTTACATGCAAGTCCAAAAATTCTATGTGCGGCACAATACTTCGGCGACGATTGAGCTGCGCGAAAATGAAATAGAGGCGTTGGGAGCGCGGATTTATGAAGCGATTCGCGATGATGAAGGGTATATTTCCGCCGCACTTCTGGCGCGGTTTGACGACCATCAAACTTTCCCCCGCTTGCCATTCGAGCCAGTAAGTAAGGAGCAGTACAACCGGCTTGTGCGGGAGGTTGTAAAGCGGCGGCGGACGGATGATTTTCATGGGGCTTTGAGTCGCTACGACTCTGGTGAATTGTCAGAAGCTGGGCCTGCCGGTTGCGATTCCGACAAGTGCCTGTTGCCCGAACAGGCTCCGAATTCGTAAGCAGCGGAAAACGCAGAAAATCCCCAAGGATATCCTTGGGGATTTTGATGAGTTATGGTATAGCAATAGACAGCTCAGTAATGGACACCGGGATACGAAGTATAGGCGTAGGGCAGGCGTCTGGCCTGCCCTCAAGGTCTCGCTCGATCGGAGGGAACGCCTGTCCTACGTCCGTGCCCTAACTGCCTACTGCTATAGAAATTAGATGTGTGGTTCAGTCACTGTACGGCCACGGTCAGAAACTAGGGTTCAAAACAGTCATCAAATCAGCCGAGAAGAAGGTAAAGTCACTTGACAACAAACTGGCCGAAATAATCGATGCTTACAAAGCAGCCCCCCAAGAAGCCCTCATTTCCAGGCTCAACCCCCTAATCCGGGGCTGGGAAAACTACTACTCAGCTGTATTTCGCAAAGAGACCTTCACTATAAGAGATTTTCTCGCCCACTCAAAACTCAGGATATGGGCACCCCGCCGCCACTTTAACAAGACGAAGTTGTGCATAAATATTCTGGCATACTATTGTAAATAACGCCTGTAACCGCCCAGCACAGCGGAGGAAAAATTTCGCTTACATAAATATTGGGGGGGAGGTTTGTGATAGTGTAAACTCTAAAATAGTTCAGGTGACAGCGAAACCTCGTAAGCGCAATAAACGGATATAGACCTAGCCATGAGTAGCGAAAAAAAATGAGCGAAGCGAATAATAATGCGCTGACTGCGCACTGATATTTAGAACGGTATATTTGTGGTAGGTAGACCATATGGGCGGATTTTCATCTTATACAAATAAGTGCAATAAGATGCAATTAGACAAATCTGACAAGACAGAAAAATACGCTATCACCCGTGCTGACGCTGAGGAGAATATTTCTACAGGAGAGGAAAAGCTAGAAGAATCACAGATGCCCACAAGGAAACCGGCACTCAACAACAAGCAGATTCTCGCCCTGTTGCGACGCCCTTGGGCTACCAGGGCTTCTCTTGATTTTCTTCGTGCAGGGCTTGAACATCAACATTACCACGCCTTTCGGGGACATTACCGTCCAAACCCAACATTCGGTGATGCAGGTGATTTCCGAGCGGCTGGCCAAATAGGCGGTCAGGTATAGCAGTAGCCATTTAGGGCACGGACGTAGGACAGGCCAGAGCGCCTGTCCCAGATATCTTTAGGGCACGGAGGGAACGCCTGCCCTACGCCTATACTTCGTATCGAGCGTGTCCGCGCACTGACTGTGTACTGCTATATAATTTTCACGAGTAAGTCATGCCAGTCGCGCAGCTGGCAGCGAGCCGGTGAAATAGGACTTGCGCAGAAACTGGGTTTCTGAACCAGCAGCACCTCCCTCGCCCTCGTTCTTTGAACCAGAAACCCGGTTTCTCTCACAGTTGTGCGTAAGTGCCGTGAAAAATAAATGTCCCCTCCCCAAGACACAACCGGAATAGGCCCACCGGCACCCCCACAGCCAGCCTGCGCCCAGACGCGCTACGATACCAGTTGACAGCACACCGGCTTAAAGCAGGAGACTCTGAATGTTCCTAGATCAACTGAGCCCAGTTTTCAAAGAACTCACCCAGTATCCCGTGGCCTTCCTGGGCGGCTTCTTCTCGGGTATCCTCCGGCTCAACCTCTCCGACGACCCAGTGAAAAGCTGGCTCGACCGGCAAGCCGGCACTCCCTCCCAGACTCCCGGGTATGGCGACAACACCAACGACGGCAGCAGGAGTGGCCCTCAGTCCATTGCCATTGACTGAGGTTCAGTCCGGCTGAAGACAGCTTGGAGCAGGGCCATTTCAGTCCCGCAACCGGGATTTCCATTTTCTCCGGTTACATTGCTGCCCTTGGGCTGTCCCCAGCAGACCCCAACCAGGCCAGGTAGGGGCGGGGACGGCCCAAAAACATAAATCTCAGGTGCCGGCTTCCCCGGCACCCAAAGCTGTGCCAGACCTGTTACAGGCCCGGGATCGTCCAGCTGTAGGCAAAGAAGCCCATATCCATGCGATAATGATTTCACGAGGCGGCAGGAGAAGAATATTAATAGGCCAAGCAATCCCGACAACCGGATTGAAACACGGGATTGCAACACGGGATTGCAACACGGGATTGCAACACGGGATTGCAACACACCACCATTCCCTGGACTTCCGGACTGGGGCAGCCCCCGCTACTCCAGCTGTGGGGTAAAAAAAATCCGACATCCCCTAGATGTAGTGTATTGGCGGCAGGCGGAGCAACTGCTGAGCCCCCCACAAGTTTGTCCAACAGATAACCGGCCAAAATGAATTTTATAAGTTATTATAGGACACAAATAAGTTCAGTTCTATCAGCCACTGGTTGAGTTGAAGACGCCGCTGCCGCCTTGAGTGGGGGCCAAGTTTTGAAATTCAGCCCGAGGTGAATCAGGCAGCCAAGACTTTGCCTGACCCGCACAGGCAATAGTTTCGTCTGTGCCTCTGAACTTCAGTTGCTCGTTCAGATTTCGTGACCCACATGACCATTTACATTGGAAACCTGTCTTACAAAGCCACCGAAGAAGACTTAAAAGAAATATTTGCAGAATACGGCGCGGTCAAACGAGTCGTATTGCCGACAGACCGAGAAACCGGGCGGATGCGCGGCTTTGCATTTGTTGAAATGTCAGACGACGCTCATGAAGATACCGCCATTTCGGAATTAGACGGCGCGGAATGGATGGGGCGGCTTCTGTTGGTGAATAAGGCGAAACCAAAAGAAGATAATCGCCCCAGCCGTCGCAACAGCTTCTAGTGCGATCTAGGCGACGGCGAGTCTCTGCCCCCAAGCCAGCAGCCGCTCCTGAGAGTTGCAGTAAAAGACACCCAACAAAACTGAATTAGCACTCACAACTATCCAGCGGAAGACAGAGTAAACCCAGACTCTGAATCAGCCCGCTGGATTGTTATTTTTAAGCAGGGGGGAAGAGCAAGTGAGTGAAATCAGCGCCTGAGAGCTGATTTAGAAAGAAAAAGTGAAGCCACAAGAAACCGGGTTTCTTGCACAGGGGTGGCCGTAAAACTGAGCCATCCTGCGGCAATATTCCCGGTTTATGGCCGCCCATTCAGGCTGAAAAATTACTTTATATAGTAGTAGCCATATTGATTAGTACATTCATTTCCCTATCCGCGTCCATCTGCGTTAATCTGCGGTTTTAAATATTGAACCGCAGCCTGTAGCAGATTAACGCAGATGTGGTACAGTCCTGTCCTAACCTAAGTAAATATTGCTATAAATCAGCCGCTCCCTTCTGCCGGTGGCACCCAGTTGCTATGGCAGTAGCCATTTAGGGAACGGACATTAATGGCATGGCGCATTGCCCCAGGCGCATGGCCCCAGAAATGGGAAAGACTCACAGAAGCATGCGATGATGCCATGCATGCGTTCTGGCCCACTGCCCACTGCCCGATCGCCATGCATGCGTTCTGGCGATCATGCCCAAGCACCCCATGCACGCACCGGCACGCACTTCGCACAATCCAAGCATTAAGAGGGTTGAAAAGTCGCTCAACTTCTGCTTTTTGCCCGGATAAGCAAAGATACTCAACAAAAATCGCGAACATTCTTTAGTTCGCATAAAATTAATCACCCTTGTGGAAAATCCCTACCTAAGATAGGAAGTGAGGGACGACCGGCACCAGGCCCGCCGGTAGAGGCGGTGCCACCGGCACGCAAGAACGCCCCGGAGCAGTTGCCCTCCGATGTAGAGACGCGAAATTCCGCGTCTCAAGCCACGACAGGGAAGATAAAACAATGGCAGACAATTATCAGCCGAGTTCGTCGGAACACGCCCTGGACCGGGATTGCACGACCCTGTCCCGTCACGTCCTGCAGCAGCTGCAAAGCTTCTCAGCTGACGCTCAGGACCTGAGCGCCCTGATGAATCGCATTGCCCTAGCGGCCAAGCTGATCTCTCGCCGCCTCAGCCGGGCTGGGTTGCTCGAAGGGGTGCTGGGATTCACCGGCGAGGTGAACGTGCAGGGAGAATCCGTCAAAAAGATGGACGTTTACGCCAATGAAGTGTTTATCTCCGTCTTCAAGCAAAGCGGGCTGGTCTGTCGGCTGGCGTCCGAGGAAATGGAAAAACCCTACTACATTCCAGAAAACTGCCCCATTGGACGCTACACCTTGCTCTATGACCCGATTGATGGCTCTTCTAACCTCGATATAAACCTCAATCTGGGTTCCATCTTCTCGATTCGCCAGCAAGAAGGTACGGACGAGGATGGCTCCGCCCTCGACCTGCTGCAGCACGGGCGCAAGCAACTCGCCGCCGGTTACATCCTCTACGGGCCGAGTACCATGCTCGTCTACTCCATAGGCAAAGGAGTGCACTGCTTCACCCTCGACCCCAGCCTCGGCGAGTTTATCCTGTCCCACGAAAACATCCGGGTTCCCAACCACGGTTCCATTTACAGCGTCAACGAAGGTAACTTCTGGCAGTGGGACGAATCGATCCGGGACTACATCCGCTACGTCCACCGGCATGAAGGCTACACCGCTCGCTATGGCGGGGCTTTAGTGGGAGACTTCCACCGCATCCTGTTCCAAGGCGGCGTGTTCTTGTACCCCGGTACAGTCAAAAAACCGGAAGGCAAACTGCGCCTGCTCTACGAAACGGCTCCCTTGGCCTTTTTGATTGAGCAAGCCGGCGGACGGGCCAGCACCGGCACCCAAGATATCTTGGACGTTGTGCCAGAGGTTCTCCACGCCCGCACCCCCCTGATCGTCGGCAGCAAAGACAATGTGGAACTCGTCGAGTCCTTCATTCGCGAGCTCGCCGAGGAAAAAACAGTCAGCCTCACAAAATAATCAGCGATCGATGACTGTCAATCTCATTGATCGGAGCGGGCACGGCGGCCCGCCCCTACTGACCCCAACTCGTAAAACTCAACTGAAAATAACTATGGCAGACAATCTTCTGTTGCAGATTGAAAAAGAATACGGTCAGAGCATCTGGATGGATAATTTGAGCCGCAATATTATCCAGTCCGGGGATCTCAAAGAGCTAATTGCGAGCCGGGGAGTCGTGGGAATTACCTCCAACCCAGCCATTTTTGAAAAAGCCATCGCCGGCAATGTCATCTACGATGCCGATATCGAAACAGGCATCCGGCAAGGCAAATCCGTTCAAGAAATCTACGAATCGCTGGTGTTTGAAGACATTCGCAACGCCTGCGACATCTTGCGCGGCGTCTATGGCGAAACCGGCGGGCTGGACGGATACGTCAGCATTGAAGTGCCGCCCAATTTGGCCCGCGATACGGAAGGCACCATTCGGGAAGCTGTGCGCTACTACCAAGAAATAGGCCGGGAAAACGTGATGATTAAAATCCCCGGCACCCCCGAAGGCTTGCCAGCAGTTGAGCGAGCCATCAGCGAAGGAATCAATGTCAATATCACCCTGCTGTTCTCCGTGCAGAGCTATGTGGACACCGCCTGGGCTTACATCCGGGGGCTGGAAGCTCGCGCCGCCCAAGGTAAGGATATCTCCAACATCGCCTCCGTCGCCAGCTTCTTTATCAGCCGCATCGACAGCAACGTTGACGCCCAGCTTGACAAGATGATTGCGGCAGCGGACGACGCCGAAAAGAAAGCCCAGCTCAAGCAGATCAAAGGCAAGTATGCCATCGCCAACGCTAAAATTGCCTACCAAGAATATAAAAAGATTATTCAGAGCGAGCGCTGGCAAGCCCTAGCGGCCAAAGGGGCCAAAGTCCAGCGGCTGCTGTGGGCTTCCACCAGCACGAAAAACCCCGAATACAGCGACGTGCTCTACGTTGACGAACTGATCGGGCCCGATACCGTCAACACCATGCCGCCGGCAACCATTGAAGCCTGCGCCGATCACTGCCACCTGGCCAGCCGCATCGAAACCGGCGTGGAAGAAGCGTACCAGCTAGTGGAAACCCTGACCCAGCTTGGTATCAATCTCGATGAAGTGATGGCAGAACTGCTGGAAGACGGGATTGTGAAATTCATCCAGCCGTTCGACTCGCTGATCAAATCCCTGGAAGGGAAAGTCAAGCAGCTACAGCCGGTGTAACGCCGCGAACTTGGGCTGCGTTCGGCCTGTCCCAACGTAGGACAAACGTCTCGCCTGTCCCGATGTAGGACAGGCGTCTCGCCTGTCCCGATGTAGGACAGGCGTCTCGCCTGTCCATAACAAGATCGAAAGGCTGTCGGTTTACTGACGCCGCGCAGGTTGGGGAAAATTTGTGTACAATTTGTACACAAAATCCAGACAGAAAGTGTCAACACCGCACCCAGACGGGACTGCCTTGAGCAGTGCAAGTGGAAATCTGGCACCAGTCCGCAATTTGTGGAGAAAGGCTTGCTGCCAGGACAAGTGGGCCTGTCCCTGATGGAGAGCCGGTCGGTTTACTGACGCCGCGCAGGCTGGAGAAAATTTGTGTACAATTTGTACACAAACTTAAGCGAAAAGTGTCAAGTTACCCTGACGAGACTGCCTTCAGCAGTTCAAGTCAATATTTGGTACCAGTCCTCAACTTTTGAAGAAATGTTATGGAAACTGCAAATCCGACGCCTAGTGGCCCACTGAGAACAGACCTGCTCAATGCCGGTGAGCGAGCTAGGCTTGAACAGCTAGAATCTCTCATAGCTCAAGGATTTCATATCTTTGGCCAGGTCGGCAAGGCTCTCGATGAGATTTGTGACAAGAGACTTTACCGGGAAAGCCACAAAACCTTTGAGGCTTACTGCCGGAACAAGTGGGGCATAGCGAGACGAAGAGCGTATCAGTTTATTGACGCCGCGCAGGTTGTGGAAAATTTGTGTGCAAATTGTACACAAATTCCAACCAATGAGTGTCAAGTCCGCCCCCTAACGGGACTGCCGTCCGCCGCTCAAGTCGAAATCTGGCAGAAGGCAGTAGCGCTCGCACCCCACGGCATTCCCACCGGCGCTGCAGTTCAGCGCCTGGTTGACGAACACAATAACAGCGGGGTGAAGCAGCCTCCTCAGGAGCCTGCCTCAGAAGTCGAGCGGTTGCGCCAGGAGAATCAGCGGCTCAAGGAGCGCATCAGGCAGCAAAATCTGGAAAGGCAGCGCCGCGCTGCAGAGGTGGCTGCTGAACTCGATCGGCTGAGAGGGGAAAACCAGGAGCTGAGAGCAGAACTGCGGCGATGGGAGAAAGATTGGCAGTACCGGCTGACTCTGGAGCGGGCGCAAATCAGGGAAGAAATCAGGAGTGAATATGAAGACAAAATTAACGCGCTAACAGCACAAGTAAATTCTCTATTATGCAGATTAGAAGCAATTGAAGGAGCCAAAAAGTAGATGGTCACACTGCTGGAAAACCCCCTGCGCGTTGGGTTGCGCCAGGAACGCACCCCCGAGCCCCTAATTCTGGTAATCTTCGGGGCGTCGGGCGACCTGACTCAGCGCAAATTGGTGCCGGCAATCTATCAGCTAAAACAAGAACGCCGCCTGCCGCTAGAAATCACCATAGTGGGCGTAGCGCGACGCCCGTGGAGCCACGACTATTTCCGGGAGCAGATGCGCGAAGGCATCGAGCAGTTTTCCACCGGCATTGGTATTGAAGAAGTGTGGCAGGACTTCGCCCGAGGTCTGTTCTATTTCTCCGCTGACATCGACGCTCCTGCTGACTACCAAAACCTGAAAGCTTTCTTGAGTGAGCTGGACACTCAGCGGGGCACGCGAGGCAACCGCGTCTTCTACCTCTCAGTTTCCCCCAAATTCTTCCCAGAAGCCATCCGCCAGCTGGGTGCGGCGGGGATGCTGGCAGATCCGGTCAAAACCCGCCTGGTGATTGAAAAACCCTTTGGCCGGGATTCGAGTTCCGCCCAGCAGCTCAACCGTGCCGTGCAGCAAGTCTGCAAAGAACAGCAGATTTACCGCATCGACCACTACCTTGGCAAAGAAACCGTTCAGAACCTCCTGGTCTTCCGCTTTGCCAACGCCATCTTTGAACCCCTGTGGAATCGCCAGTTTGTCGATCACGTCCAGATAACCGTGGCCGAAACCGTGGGCGTAGAAGACCGGGCCGGCTACTACGAAAGCTCTGGCGCTCTGCGCGACATGGTGCAGAACCACCTGATGCAGCTGTTCTGCCTGACGGCAATGGAGCCGCCCAACTCCCTCAACGCTGACAGCATCCGCACCGAAAAAGTCAAAGTCCTACAGGCGACTCACCTCACCGATATCCGCAACCTAGAGTATTCCGCAGTCCGGGGGCAGTACGGCCCCGGGTGGATGAAAGGCCAGCCAGTGCCCGGATACCGACAGGAGCCCGGAGTTGACCCCAATTCCATCACCCCCACTTATGTGGCCATGAAGCTGGGTATCGATAACTGGCGCTGGAAAGGCGTGCCCTTCTACATGCGCACCGGCAAGCGCCTGCCCAAAAAAGTCACAGAAATTGCCATCCAGTTCCGCGAAGTGCCCTTGCTAATCTTCCAGTCCGCCGCCCAACAGGCCAGCCCCAACGTACTCGCCCTGCGCATCCAGCCCAATGAGGGCATTTCCATGCGCTTTGAAGTGAAAATGCCCGGGTCTGACTTGCGCACCCGCCCGGTGGAGATGGACTTCAGCTACGGCTCAACTTTTGGCAAAACCACAGGAGACGCCTACGAACGCCTGCTCTTAGACTGCATGCTGGGCGACCAGACTCTGTTCACCCGCGCCGATGAAGTCGAAGAAGCATGGCGCGTGGTCATGCCGGCCCTGGCCGCCTGGGAAGCTCCCACCGATCCGGCGTCTATTCCCCAGTACGAAGCGGGCACCTGGGAACCAACTCAGGCCGAAGACCTGATTAACCGTGATCGCCGCCGATGGCGCAGACTGTAGACGGGCAGCGGGCTTTCTTGGGCAGCGGGCTTTCTTGGGCAGCGGGCTTTCTTGGCAGCGGGCTTTCTTGGCAGCGGGCGATGGGGTATGGGGAAAAGCCTCTCAAACAAGCATGCCCTGTAACCTCTTGCCCTGTAACCAATTCCCAATTCGATAATCCCCAATTCGATTATGCCCCATGCCCAATTCGATGATGCCCAATTCGATGATGCCCAATTCCCCCGCCCCCCGCTCGCAACCAATACCGGAGAAATCAGATGACCTCACAAACTGCTCCTGTCGTTTCCCTACAGCCGCCTAAGGATGTTGACTTTACTGAACTTGAGGCGGAACTGAGTAAAATCTGGCAAGCTTTCAACGCCCTTGGCGATCAGGGGAGCGTACCGGCAGCCACCCGGGCAGCTACCTTTAGCTTGCTGATCTACGAACCGGAAGAAACCCAATTGCTGCTCGCAGCTCTGGGCTTTTACACCGGCCCCATTGACGGCATCGCTGGTCCGCGCATGGAGGCGGCCCTCATGGAGGCCCAGAAAGCATACGGTCTGCCTGTGACCGGCAAGCCGAATCCCCAAACCCTAGACAGCTTGCGAGAAGCGTATGCCAAACTGCGGGCCGAGCGGGGCGAGAAAACTTCGGAAAATAGCAATACCCGCATCCAGTATGCTCTTGATGCCAGAGGCTCGATCGCCGACGAGATAGCAGCTCGCAACCCCTGCCGGATCATCACCCTCTTCCCTGTGACAGGCGTTGATGCCGGTGTCAGCGCTCAAGTCTCTGCCTATTGCCCGGTGCAAAAACACAGCGACAGCACTCTCGTCTGCTGCGAGTACATCACCCTCACCGGCACCGCGGAAGCCTTGGAACGTGCTGGTGGCATGATCTCGGCCCTTCTGATTGGGGAGCTTCCCAAGTTCCTCTGGTGGAAAGCCACTCCCGATATCAATCAGGGCCTTTTCAAGCGGCTGTCAGAGCAGTGCAATTCTGTTATCGTTGACTCCAGCACTTTTAACAGTCCCCAAGAAGACCTGCTCAAGCTTTCAAACTTTATTGATGCCGGGATTCCCGTTGCTGATCTCAATTGGCGCAGGCTGGCTGCTTGGCAAGAGCTGACGGCTGAAGCTTTCGATCCGCCGCAACGCCGCGCCGCCCTCAAGGACGTTGACCGCGTAACGATCGATTACGAGCAGGGCAATCCCGCTCAAGCGCTCATGTTTTTGGGCTGGCTGGCTAGCCGGCTCCACTGGCAACCTGTCTCCTACCAAAACGAAGGCGGAGATTACCAGATTGAGCGGATTAAATTCGTTACGGAAGACCAGCGACCTGTGGACGCTGAATTGGCTGGGATTCCCACCGCCGACTGGGGCGATATTCCCGGCGACTTGGTGGCTCTGCGCCTGAGCTCTACTAATCCCGAGGCTGACTGCAATACGGTGCTGTGTTCTGAAACCACCGGCTGCATGCGCATGGAGGCTCACGGCGGTGCCCAAGCCTACCGCATTCAGCAAGTCGCTCCTCTGTCTGACCTGAAAGCTGAGGCTTTGCTCGCTCAGCAGCTCCAGCGCTGGGGTCGGGATATGCTCTACGAAGAAAGTATGGCAGTCACAGGCCAGATTCTTAAATTGCCAGTTCCTTAATTTATCACAGGTAATTGGCAATTGCAAACTAATTGCTAATTACTTCCTCTGTCAATCCTGTCTCAGCCTTTGATGACAATAAAAATGTTAAGTTAGCGCACTGTTAATTTGCTCTATAACTGGACATTAGATTATCAAAAAAAGTGAGCAATAACAGCTTTATACGGCAAAAAACATGCTTTGTTTTATATGCAAATTATATGTTATAATCCTGGGGGCCCATATCAACCAGCCTGGGTTAGGGGTTAGGGTTTAGGGATAGGGATGAGAGTGCGGGTGGAATAGACCAAATTTTGATACTTCCGGTAGAACCCATATACATAAAACCGGTCAAAACCCGTGTTTTGCTTTAGCTGTCTTTTCGGATAATTGGAAATTTAGGAGATGGCGCAGGGGTGCTGGTTGGGGTGCCGGTTGGGGTGCCGGTTGGGGTGCCGGTTGGACTAATTTTGCTTTTCGGATAATTGGAAATTTAGGAGATGGCGCAGCGGTGCCGGTTGGGGTGCCGGTTGGGGTGCCGGTTGGGTGCCGGTTGGGCAAATTTTGCCTAATTCTGGGAGAAGGCATAGATCCAAAATCCCGGGTTGGATGCCGGTTGGGCAAATTTTGCCTAATTCTGGGAGAAGGCATAGATCCAAAATCCCGGGTTGGATGCCGGTTGGGCAAATTTTGCCTAATTCTGGGAGAAGGCATAGATCCAAAATCCCGGGTTGGGTGCCGGTTGGGCAAATTTTGCCTAATTCTGGGAGAAGGCATAGATCCAAAATCCCGGGTTGGGTGCCGGTTGGGCAAATTTTGCCTAATTCTGGGAGAAGGCATAGATCCAAAATCCCGGGTTGGGTGCCGGTTGGGCAAATTTTGCCTAATTCTGGGAGAAGGCATAGATCCAAAATCCCGGGTTGGGTGCCGGTTGGGTGCCGGTTGGGTGCCGGTTGGGCAAATTTTGCCTAATTCTGGGAGAAGGCATAGATCCAAAATCCCGGGTTGGGTGCCGGTTGGGCAAATTTTGCCTAATTCTGGGAGAAGGCATAGATCCAAAATCCCGGGTTGGGTGCCGGTTGGGCAAATTTTGCCTAATTCTGGGAGAAGGCATAGATCCAAAATCCCGGGTTGGGTGCCGGTTGGG
>Ga0185317_100142_pt1 | contig 24949 bp, 18 predicted proteins | sample DevilsHole_FD_128020 | JGI IMG/M metagenome (GOLD analysis project Ga0185317, IMG submission 128020) | Groundwater microbial communities from Devils Hole, Nevada to study Microbial Dark Matter (Phase II) - Devils Hole (SPADES assembly)... | ecosystem: Environmental > Aquatic > Deep subsurface >...
CCCCATGCCCCATGCCCCATGCGCATGCATGCCTTAATGTCCTAGGCCACACCGGCACGCCAGCGGGAAGCTTTCCCCGACTGCCGGTCAGTCGCGTGCGCTTTGGGAACCTACCGCCCCACAGGCGTCGTTTTGCGACCGGCGGCACACGGCACTCCTGACTGAGAGTGCCGGCGTTAACACTCAGACAACTCTGGGAAAACTTTTTATATACATTGGTGAAAAGCTGTGTGAGGAGGGCGTCGCCGAGCTAAAAAGCAGTGGCAAACTGTGTCCTACTGTGGGGATTTATTTCCAGCCACGGAAAGCGCTCTTTCTGCTGTGTCCGCACTCTCTCGTATCCGCCCCTTCTGGAAAAACCCCCCGCCACACCCGCTCATCCCCTCCCGGCAAACGGCAGCCAGAAAGCCGCGCCCGGCTCCACTTTTAACAAAATTCAACAGGAGTTTACAAAACTTATAATTTAGAGACAAATCTAATCAATGATTCCCTACATTATATCAACTTATTGCAAGTTTTCTCAGATGAATTCAGAAGTTGAGGTAATGAAAATGGACGCCAACAGAAAAATCACTCGCATCGTTGAGCATGATGGCCACAATAGAGAAATCGGCAGCCTGATAACCGTAGAGCGCTGGAAAGACACAAATCATTTGCAGAGGAGGCAGCAGCAGCGGGCAATCAGTAATGCCATGATTCAGGTTGCCCTCATGTATGGGCACAAAGGATTCAGCAGAGGGGCAACGCTCTATACCCTCAATGACCGCAGCTTGCGGGCAACTCCTTATTATAAATATATTGACGTTTTGAGAGGGTTAACAGTTGTCTGTCTTGCCGGCCCCCCCAACCCAGAAATTATCACCGCCTATTGGAACGAAAAAACGAAACGTCGGGTTCGCAAATAGCGCCAATCTAAATGCTCGGGCTGAACCGCACCTTGTCGCGGCTCTGCCCGAGGCGCTCAGCAATTTATTCTGTTACTTTTGAAGAATCTTTATTTAAAAAGCAGATATCATAATTACATAGTCGTTGCCTCCTTGAATTTAGAATAGCAATTAATCGGAATTAATAAAATTTCTAGGGGAGGCCCCTGTAGGGGCGGCCCCCCGTGGCCGCCCAAAGAGCGCCCGCTCCGCCACCGGCACCCCCCACAGCTGGCAACATTTGAGCGACGGCAAACACAATGCGATGATGCCCCATCGCCCACTGCCCTAACCCCTGAAAGTTGCTGCCATCTGCGCTCGCTGCAAACAAACCCTCAACTTAGCAGCCATAACCTGTACATTCGGCTCTTTCAAAATGCCAGTGCCGTCGCCTGGAAGATCGCAAACCTCCAATCCTCCAGCGGCAAATTTGCCCCACCCCAATTCCGGGTCAGCGTAATAGGGGTCAAAGTCATTGCACTCCATCGCCCGGAATAAAACCATTTTGCCCGGGTAGGGTTGCGATGCGTAATTTGTGAAAGCCTGACGGCGAACAATCAGGCGGACATGGCGCTGGGTGGCTTCTAGCAGCCCCAGTTACGGGGCAATCCCGAAACCTTTGCCGCGCAGCCAGATATATTCACCAACCCGCCCCAGCGTCCCGCCGGCTGCCACCGTCAAACTTGCCATAGATCCTGCCGGTGATACCGAAAAGCTTATGCAAGCTTAATCAAAGCCTCCGCCCAGCCTTGTTGAGAGCGTAGGAGAGTCCTTACGTGAAAAATTATGCAAATGAAGAGAAAGCCGCTCAGCTAACGGCAATTATTTCTGAGCTACCGTAACTAGAGAATTAAACAAAGCCAAAAGACTCACTGTCTCACCTTCCGCCCGCAGCTGCTGCGCCATCTCAAACGCCACCAAGCCGCCAAACGATTCACCGGCCATAAAATAGGGCCTCTCAGGCTGGAGAGTTCCTACTTGTTTGAAGTAGCGACTCGCCAGTTGCGGCACACTGCTTAAGCCGGCAAGCTGTTTTCCAGGCAAGTCCGCTGTCAGCAGGTCAACTTCATCCGGCAGGCACACCCCATAAACTGGCCGGTCGGCATCGAAGTGACGTGCCAAATCGTAATAGAGCTTGATTCCGTAAATGCAGAACAGAGGGGGTTTACTGCCGCCCGCGTTCCAACTGCACCAGCGATTCCTCTGGCGCGGAGAATCCTTGCTGGCGCAGAACCCCAGCCAGTTCCTCAACCGTCGGTGCCCCGAAAATAGCAGGCAGCGGCAGCTCTTTGTTGAAAACCTCGCGGATTTTAGAGAACAGCCGCACAGCAAGCCGCGAGTGCCCCCAGATCAAAAAAGTTCTCCTTGACCCCCACAGGTTTAATGCCCAAAACCTCCTGCCAAATCTGCGCTAGCTACAGTTCCAAAGTATCTTGAAAGCACCGGCAGTTGCTCCCAACTCCGGGCGTTCTGTGTCCGGTGCCGGCAGCGCCCGCCGGTCTACTTTGCCGTTGGGTGTCAGCGGCAGTGTTGAACTAAACGACTCCCTTACGAGAACCGTTCGTCTTCAGAACCGGACGTGATACTTTCGCATCATCCGGATCCTAGGTTGCAGGACTCTTGACATGAGTGCCAGACTTATCATAACAGGTTTTTAAGTCGTGGCAGTGTTTGTGAAGCAGTTGCAGGTTATCATATCCGTTTCCGCCGCCATTGGCCTGGGGCTGGATATGGTCTATTTCCCACAAGTCTCCCGGTTTGAATGTCAGTCCGCAGTGGGCGCATTTACCCCTCTGTCGTTTCAGTAGTTTTGCTACCTCTGGTTTGACTTCTGGGTGCTGTCCCATCCTCGTACTCCAGTACACGAGGTTGCCGTCATAAGGGCTGGCCTCTCCTTTTACCTTAACGTGCCTGACTATCGGGGTGTCCGCATGTTTGCACAAAGTAACGTAGCGGTCTTCGTTTCTAGCTTTGACGGCGAATGTCCAGTGGTTGTTCTTAATGGTATGCCAATATTTATTTGCGCACCATGTCCCCTTCTTGTTGGGGTGGCGGCGGTGTGTCCAGCGTCGGAGTTTGGAGTATAGATCATTGTCCAACTTTGATAAAGTTTCTTTACTGCATACTGCCGAGTAGTAGTTGGCCCATCCCCGGACGCTCGGGTTTAAACGCTTTATTAAGGCTGCCTGAGGGGCTGCTTTGTGGGCATCGATGACCTCTGCTATCCTTTCGTTGTGCAGTTTAACCTTCTTGTCCGCTGGCTTGATGATTGTCTTGACCCCTAACTTTTGGCTATCAGTGTTTTTCCCTGACTGGTGTTTACCCTCAGGGAACTGCCTTACTGTAAACCCCAGGAAGTCAAACCCTGGTTTGGTGCCATCGGGCATTGCGTGCAGTGTGTGGGCAATCCTGGTTTTGGTTTGGCTCAATTCCAGCCCGATTCCCTTTAGCCAGTCAGTGATTATCTCTTGGCATTGCTGCACTCCGCTGTTGTCCTCATGGAGTACCACGAATTCATCTGCATATCGGATTATGCTGAGGGCCTTTCTTTTGACTGATTTGCTCCCTCCCTTGAGCGTTTCTGCGTATTGTTTTACACTTTCTTCTAATCCGTGCAGTGCAATGTTGGCCAATAAGGGGGATATAACTCCGCCCTGTGGTGTGCCTAGGCTTGTTTCCTTCGGGACTCCCAAGTCCATCACCCCGCTCTTGAGCCACGCATATATCTGGCGTCTGAGTGAGGGAAATGTAGCCACCTTTGTTAGGAGTGCCTTGTGGTCTATCCTATCGAAGCATTTCGCGATCTCCGCATCCAGCACATATTTGGCTTTGTGTTTAATAGTAAGGAATATTGCTTCGATTGCGTCGTGGCAGGAGCGCCCCGGTCTGAAGCCGTAGCTATTGGGTTCTTCCTTGGCTTCCCATTCGGGTTCTAGAGCTTGCTTCACGAGAGCCTGTAGTGCGCGGTCGTACATTACGGGTATTCCTAATAGCCGCTTTTCACTCTTGCCTGGTTTGGGTATCCATATCCGACCTGTCGGTTCCGATTTCCCGGTCAGCTTTAGTTGGCCTGCCAAGGCGAGACGTTGCTTTGGGGGAACGCGATTTGACGCCATCCACACCTGCCGTCTTCTTGCCTTGGTTTTCCTGTGTGACCCGTCGTACCGCAATCATCTTTGCGGCCCACGAGTGGAGCAAGGTTTTCTGGAGTCTGCGAACTGCCAATCTGTCACCACGCTTGCTGGCTTGATAAATCCGTTTCTGGAGCTTATACACGCGGCGTTCCAGCTTCTTCCAGTTGACCTGGTTCCACTCTTGCGGAACCCTCATCCCATCCTGAATTGTGAGTTCGGCTTTAGGCATCTGCACTCTTTTCTCACAGCTTTATCATTCCTCACAACCGGGTGTCCGTCTGCTTATCCTTGCTATTACAGCAAGGCGGAAAGCTTCTGACACCATCCTTCCCATCCATGTCCTGGTTTACCAGAGCTTGCATCTTGGTTGATTGCCTCAGGCTCGACCTCCTGAGGAGACATCGGATCGCTTACTTCGTTCCAGACAGTTATTTGTTTGGGGTTTTAGGGCGGTACTTATCCACCGGGTGCAAGGGCGTGTGCCTAGCAGTCCATCGGGAATTGGCTGCCTCCCATTGCCATTGACTTTTGTCTCCAGCCTTGGACAGCCTTATTGTGGCTGGTTTGAGGTGACGATGGTTCAGGTGTACCTTCCTTGCGTACCCCAGACCCCTTGCTGACGATACCGCCAATGGCTAGCAGCATAGCGCCTTTTCTGTCCCGCTTCAAGGATTGATGACCAATCGCTACCTTGGGGACAGCGCTTTCAAGTCGGCACTTGACTGGCAGGACTTGGCCTGTTGGCCACACCTGCATAACTGTCTAGTTGTCACGGTTCAGTTATTTGAACCGAGCTGGCCGTCCCTGGCTGTTGTTGGCCATTTAGGCTCAAACGAATCGCACTCCTCGAGCCTCACCAAGGTACTGGGCACGATGTAATCGGGCAGCTTCTCCTTGAGGAAGCGTGCCGGCGGCGCAAGCGTGCCGGTGCGAACTCTGGGTGGGGGACAGCGTAGGCCACGAGACGCTTTTCACCCGTTGCCTCTTCCCAAACCGTGACTGCTGCCTGCCGCACAGTCTGGTGGAGAGCTAAAGCCCCCTCGATTTCTCCGAGCTCAATGCCGAAGACGCGAATTTTCACCCGCCCCGGCAGACCCCCGCCCGACCGGCTTTTCGCTTCGGTTCCCTCTGGACTGTACCGCCCCAAATCCCCCGTCTTGTAAAGCCGGTCAGCCGCTGTTAAAGTAAACGGATTAGTAAGAAATCGCTGCAGGCTGATAGCCTCATCGCCCAGGTATCCCAGTACGAAGTACCGACAGAACATAAATCTCTCCCAGTTCGCCTTCTACCGGCTAGCTGCGGCTACCCGTTTAAAACTAGCAGTTGAAGCTCCGCCAATGCCTCTGCCGGCGGTAATTCGATAGGGGTTTTGTAATTGGGAATGGGGGCCGGTATTTGGGGATTTGGGGATTGTTATGTTTCTGTTTGTTTGGCGCTGTGTTAAATTAGGAGATTATAGGAGTATATATTGGGCGCTGAAGCATTGGCTAAATATATCTAGAATGACTTCCCCCATTAGATCGCAAACAAGCTCTCAGTTACACCGGCGATAGGATAACTTATTTTAGAGAAATTTTACCGCCCCACACAAAGCAGTCTGCCCATCAACAAATACTATATATAGTATAGAGTGTATTCCGATATAAAGGCTGTGCCGGTTAGTATTATACTTCCAATAAGTTTAGATAAAATCTCGACTAAAATTGAACTATATTGGGGTTGTATATATGACAATAACCGCTTTTTGCAGAAGTTAACTAAATTTATCTATCCTTACTTGGCAGCACTACCAAATGTTGGCTGGTAGGGAAGGATATCTGTAAACCCGCCCTTAGAAGAGCTGTCCCATTACCGGTGTCAGGTGAGCGACGCTAATCCGCATTCAGCCGAAAAGTCTCTCAAGAGGTTGCTGCCGGCGGCTGCCGTTTGGGGGAGCGCCAGCCGGCACGCACCCGATGCCGTGACAAATTCTTCCAACGCCGGTGGTCTAGCTCCCGCTGCTTCCATTTGAATCCAAGCTTTGGGCTGAACCTGCCGCAGGCAGTCGATCAAACGCTTTGCTGGATACTTGGCGTCTAGAATCACGTGCAGCGGCACCGGCTTTGAGAATTCCCAGTCAAGCCAAAACCAGGGAAGCGGCGGTGAGCGCGTAAATGGCAACAATATCTTGCTTTCCTGCGCCCTGCGCCCGCAGATATAGCAATATTTACTATAGTTAGGACAGTGCCACATCTGCGTTATCCGTTGCTACAGGCTGCGGTTCAATATTTTAAAACGCAGCCTGTAGCTTTCTCGACGCGGATAGGGAAATGAATGTCCTAATCAATATGGCTACTGCTATAGTTGGCGTATGAATTGCTTTTTTCATCCAGTTGCGCGTAAGTCAAGCTTTCTGTTTTGTCCGCAACTGCCAAGGGTTCGGGAACCCGCTTGGCCTGCTGGCCTGCTGCGAGTGTGAGGCGGGTAAAACCATTGCAAGGAAAGGGGTTGAGCGGGATTGGGCAAGAGGGCTTCAGCCCGAGGAGTGACTGGAGAGAACCGAGTGACTGTTTCAGCGGGGTTGTGAGCAATTTGCGACCGCAGGTGATGGAGTGGGTCCAGCATGCCGGCCATGCGATCGGAGTCAAACAAATCGGCACTGTAAACAAATTCCAGATGGATGCCCTCTGGCTTTTATCGGGCGTACAGGGTTAAATCGAACTTGGAATCCAGTTGGGAATGGGGGAGGTTTTCAGCGGTGACGCCGGTTATCCACCAGGCGGTTTTCTTCCAAGTTGAGGAGGTTAAAAAATACCTGGAACAGCGGCGTGCGACTCAAATACCGCTGCGGCTGCAGTTCCTCTACGAGCTTCAAGGGAAGGCAGGTCTTGGTGAGCGTAAGCTTCTGGGGCAACAGCAGCGCACCCGCCCCAGCAGCTCCAGAAAAGTGGGTAGCCTTTGCAAGTGGGTGCGAAAAACTGGGGTGTTGACGAAGAATCCAATCAGCGGCTAGATTTGCGTGATTGTTGCGACCGGCTTTTGTGAGAGCCGACCGCTATATTTTCTTATCCGGTATGCCGGTAGAGCGGCGCTCTTTGGGACAGGCTGAGTCTAGGGGCGCAAAAGCCCCACCGGCTTTGAGGATTCCCAGCAAATCCACTACTCTTTCTAAGGAGCGCTCTAAGCAGATTCCCTCCAGAACTTCCGGTGCGACTCCGAGAGACTGCAAGTAGTGGGCCTGTTGATGGGCGCGTTGCTGTCACTGCCGGTATGTTAGAGAGTCGTTCGGCGCTCTGCGTCTTCAAAAACTACTGCAACAGAATCGGGGGTTGACTCGACTTGCGCGTCAAAGAGCCGGTGCAAGCTGGCATCTTTGGGGTAATTTGTCTCGGTGCTATTCCACTCGACTAGGATCTGATACCGCTCTCGCGCCGCAAGCTGGGGCAATTCTGCCAGAGACCGGCAGGGATTGGCAGCCTGGGTTTCTAGCAAGGTCTGAATGTGTCCCAGCATGCGGGTGATGGTGCTGTCGTCGAACTGCAGCCGGTCGTATTTGATTTTGAGCGCGAGTTCTGCGCCCCCATACGCCGCCAAAGTCAGGGGATAGTTCGTTTGTTAGAGGAGGCGAATTTCTATATTTTCCCACCGGCTACCTTGGGAGCGCAAGCAGGAATTTAACTGGCTGTTTTCAAATATCAGGATGCTGTCAAACAAGGGGGTTCCTGCCGGCAGGGAGCTTTAACCCTGAATTTTGACGCTTAGGCGTGTGCTCCCAGTTTCGCAAGGCAACCTACTGCGCCAGAAGTTTTTTCAGTCAGGGGAGCAAGTCCATTTGTGCTGGCACGCTGACTCGCACCGGCAGGGTGTTGATAAACAGTCTTACCATCGATTCCGCACCGGCAATCGTTGAGCGACGGCAGGATTTGACTGCACCGAAAACAACATCTGTCTCGCCGCTGTAGCAACTCAGAAGCCGCGCGTAGGGGCGGGTTCACCCACAATGTTTGCTGGTCGGGAAGAATATCTGTAAACCCGCCCCTAAAAAGGATGAGGGTGTTGAGGGTCGGTTGATGTTCTTGGGCTAGGGACTGCAATTGAACAGTTGTTGCTGCCGGCAGGTTAATTTATTGCTTTACGAAGGCACTGGCAAGGGTTGATTATACACCGGGCTGGTTGATTTTTATGAGACGAGCTTTGTCTGCGAGGAGTGGTGGTGCTAAAGCTTCGCAACAACTCGCGCCAGAAGTTGGGCGCTGTGGAGAAATCCTGCGGCTGCAGCCATTGGATATAGTCTCGATCAGGGCGGGGCTGTTTTATCTGCAAGTCTTGTCTTTGGTAGAAGGCGTCGTAAAAGGCGAATACTTCTTTAATTAGGATGGCAAAAGAGCGCCGGTCGAGCAAGGCGCGATCGAGAGTCCAAACGCATGAAGCCTGAGATTCGCTCAGCTGGAAAAGAGCTAGGCGCATCAAGGGCACTCTGTTGAGTTGGAAGCTTTGCTGGGGCTGGGATTCGAGATCCGCCTTCAGCCGGTGCAAGCTGTTCAGATGCCGGCAGTGTTCGCCAGTCATGCTGTTGCAGCGGAATTGTCACCTGCCGGTGGGCGTACTGAAGGGGTTCGCCCTGAACTTTCCAGTGAATGCTTGTTGTCAAGATTGGGCGATCATCGCATCATCGCATTGGGCAGCGGGCGATCAGGCATCATCGCCAGATCGCAAAAGCTCGTAGTCTGATGCGCCATAGGCCATGCCCCATAGGCCATGCGCCATGCCATTAATGTCCGTTCCCGGGCTACTGCTATACATATTTTTGCCCCCTCAGCAACAGACAGAATGTTTGCCACAATTAACTGTATGTAATCTTGGCCATCATGTAAAATATAAACCGTAATTATGGGACTTAAATCAAGAGATTTAAATAATTAATAAGAACCGTTTTTTTTATGAGTATTTGTTATAGTGGGCGGCACAAATTTTTAGGATCCAATCGCTCCGGATGTTATTTAGCTGTGGCCAAAGCTAAGCCATAAATAATTTGGCCAGCCATGTTAGGGGAATTAGAATATTTTAAAGAGTTTTGCATCCTGTAGCGGGACGGGCAGCCGACAATGAGCGGGATGGTACCGGTAGAGTAGAAGCAGAGAGGGAGAACCTCTGGGGGCTAGAGGCTAGAGAGTGTGGGCTAGGGGCGAGCGCGAGTTCCTTTTTCCCCAGTGTAGAGCCCCCAATCCCCAATCCTTTTTTCCGTCTTGCTTCTTCGATGTTACTCCGACACAGACATTACCGGCAATTCGCCAGAGTAGAGTGAAGATACTGCACACAAAGCCTCTAATGGGATAGTCTGGCTTTATGACGCTATGGGAAAGGGCAATGAAACAACTCGGAAAGCAGCCACGCCGCTACAAATTTTTCTTTCTCAATCCCTACAAGGACGTGCGGTTCTCATACTGCCCCAAGTGCCAAGGCAAGACTAAGCTGCGCAAGGTGCCCCTCGCGATCCAGGTGCAGCCGGTGCAGCTGGTAGCGGTGAACAAGTCGTGCCGCTACTGCCCCGCCTGCGACTTGCTGATTGCCCATCAGGATCAGGTGGAGGAGCAACTGGCCTCCAAAAGTGGCCCGCGCCCACCGGCTTTGATTAGCAATAGCTACTTAATTATGGGCACGATCGAGCGGGCTGACTGGCAGCGCAGCTGCACCGAACCGATGACGCAGGCTCAACTTCAGGAGTGCCTGTACGCCTTCAAGCAGGTCTTAAAGTTCGAGCCGGGCAAGTGGATAAAATTGAAGGTGGACTGGAAGCTCATAGATTGATATCCAATCCTTTCCAGCTCCTCATAAAATAGGGAGGGCAGGATGGATTGGCTGCGCCAGCGGCCAGAGGGCCGATCTCTACAGGGGCTGGATACCGGAAGAGTTCCAGCACCGAATCTGTGTTGCCGCCTCGTAAGAAGCCGAGATCCCGGTTCTCAGCCTGGAGTTGGAGGACTTTCTGGCGTTTCTGGGGCAGCAGAGCCCTCCGACTCTCCAGTCAAATTCACTAACAGGGACCGCAGCTGCTTGCGAGGAATATACGGCCAGCCACTCTCGGCTTCAACATCCTTCAGCAGCGCGTAGAGCCCCTGACGGTTATCCGGTAAAGACTCTTGAAACAAACCGTCGCGAATCTCTTGATGCAGAGCCTCTAGCGCCCGCAGCAAGGCTAAAATGGCCATACTGTCCCCTTTACAGCTTTGGGCCAAAGCGCGGATATCAGCGGCGAGCGCTTGCAACTCCAGCTGCAACTGTCCTGACTCCAATTTTGCCCCACTGTTCATGCTGTCCATCCTTCTCAATTCAGTCAAAATAAATTTAGCTCGGGCTCTAAGCGGGACACCTGCCCGGCACCTCGCAAAGCGCCGAAAACTCTTATTCTCGCAGAGAATGCCGGTTCGGTGGCGGTGCGGTTCGGGTTCCCTGTGTCGGGCCGGACATTGCAGCCCCAAGAATCGATAGGATAGATGGGGATCGGACTCGATAGCTCGATCCCGAACCAAACAGCACAGGGAGAACACTCTATGGATTTAGTCGCACTGCAAAACGGGCTGGACAACATCTCGTTTGCTGTCCTATTCGTGACCATGTTGATTTACTGGGGAGGAGCCGCCTTTCCAGCAATTCCCTACCTGCCGGCCATCGGCACAGCGGGAATGGCCAGCGCCAACCTCGGCATTGCCGCTTTGCTATTAGCTCGCTGGATCGAAGCTGGCTACTTTCCCTTGAGCAACCTGTATGAATCCCTATTCTTCTTAGCCTGGGGGATTACCGCCGTCCACCTGATTGCCGAAAATATGAGCCGCAGCCGGCTGGTGGGCGTCGCCACTGCGCCAGTGGCGTTTGTGCTCACCGCTTTCGCCGCTCTCACCTTACCCTCGGAAATGCAGTCGGCTGCCCCTCTGGTTCCGGCCCTCAAATCTAACTGGCTGATGATGCACGTCAGCGTTATGATGCTCAGCTACGCCGCTCTCATGGTTGGCTCCCTGCTGGCGATCGCATTCCTCGTCGTCACTCGCGGCCAAAACGTCGAACTTCGGGGCAGTTCCACCGGCAGCGGCGGCTATCGCCACCAGAGCAATGGCAGTGGCGGCTACCAGCTGCAGCGCCACAGCGAACCGCTAGAGCTTCAGCCACAAGCCGCCACAGTCGAAGCGCTATCGCACTGGCCGGCACCGAATCTGGCTGATAACAATGGCGGTGTCAAAACCGCAGTCCTAGATCGGGTGCTAGCTCAACCGGCAGCGATCGTCACCGAGCCGGTTGCGCCCCTTTCCCCCCTGCGCCTCAGCATCGCCGAAACTCTCGACAACATCAGCTACCGCACCATTGGGTTGGGATTCCCCCTGTTGACGATTGGCATTATTGCCGGTGCTGTCTGGGCTAATGAAGCTTGGGGCTCTTACTGGAGTTGGGACCCCAAAGAAACCTGGGCACTAATTACTTGGCTGGTGTTCGCCGCCTACCTCCACGCTCGCATCACCAAGGGTTGGCAAGGGCGCAAGCCGGCAATCCTAGCTGCCACCGGCTTTGCCGTTGTCTGGATTTGCTATCTCGGCGTCAATCTTTTAGGCAAAGGTTTGCACTCCTACGGCTGGTTTTTCTAAAACCTTCCGTCTATTTACTTACTCCTCAACTCAACGTCTCACTCACCTGCGGGCACGAAATTGTCCTGAGGTGCATTTTGTGTTTTTGGCGCTGCACACAACCCGGCACCCCTGCCCCCCCAAGGAAAGGCGGCTCTGCGAAACGGCCAGTAAATGATTCTGCCAGAATCCTTCCGGGGAGGGAATTACAGGGGCTTTCGCCGCCCCGGAATGGGTTATATTTTGCCAGCGTGGAGATGCTCTCAACGGCAATCAAGGCAGCGACACCCGTGGCGGGCGGCACCGGCAGCAATACCGTCCTCAGCGCTAAGGACGATGATTTCCAAAGCCGGTGGCAGCGGTTCTGACGAGGTTGGCGGCAATCTCGGCAACGACACCATTTCCGCCGTGGACGGTTGCCGGTGCGGCACCCGGACAAGCAGAAATAGACACCCTCGGCGGCAGTCAAGGAACTGACCAGTTTATTTTGGCTTATAGCAGCAAGGTGTATTACGATCGAGAAGGTTTCGGCGGCATGGCGCTGATTCTCAACTTCAATCCCGGTGAAGACACAGTACAGCTTAAGGGGCCAAAAGAAAGTTACTTTCTCGTGCTGGCTGACGCCGGTCTTGGCGCTGTTCGCACAGACATCTATCTCGACAAAAGCCCACTCTCGCAGCCGGAGCAGCTAATCGCCCAGCTGCAAGGTATTTCCGATATCAGTCTTGACATTCCCTATTTCATTTTCCTTTAAGGGGGTGTAAAAATGGGTTTGAAAGCGGTAATGCTGAACTGCATACTTTCTATAACACGCAAATAAAAAGCATAATTAAATAGCTATAGCTTCAGCAAACAGCTATGGCGGGCATAGGCGCGACACCTGTACTGCACAATTGACAGGTGCGTAGGCATGCAATTTAATCGGTTTCGTTTCCATCTCTGCGCTTTGAGCGGTCGAACGGGCTGGCGTGCAAGCGATTTAGACCCGCAAGACACCGTGAAAATTCTGCTTCTCTCACCCGAATTGATAGGATATCACTCGCGCTCAGCACAGGCATTGTAAATCTTTATACTCTGCCAGCGGCGCTAAAAGCCCACGGGCCGGTCGCTGGTTCACCTACTCCAATTATCACGCGAATCAGATGCGACCGGAATTGATAGAAGTGTCTTTTATGGGCTGAGGGCGAACAGCAAATATCGATTTTTTATAAACTCACAAAATTCTATTTTTAAAAATGATTTAACAAATTTTAAATTTCCGGTAACTTTTTGTCGTAAATTAAGTCTATATTATCTTTTCTGTCTGGCGAGCGGATTTAATTCCTCGTAAATAGGCGGGAAAGAGTAGCAATAATTTTGGACGGGCTGCCTCTTGGCATATCGGGAACAAAAAAGCTACACTAACAGACAATTTGAGGCATCTACTCCTGAGGGCTAAACATGACAAGATTCGGCGAGTCAGGCTCTCCTTTGAAAGGAGGGAGCACACAACCTGTTACATAAGCGCTCGGCTCCTCTCTCCGAAGCGCCCGGGAGAGTGGGTGGGTTGAGGCCAGCCAATAGCGGCTTAGATTCAGCTTAGAACGCCGAAATTTTCACACAAGTTACCCTCAGTGAATAATAGCCGCACGCTTGCTGTTGCCTCTGTCTGGAGACAGAGGTAAACTTGCGTTTTGTGCGCAAAGCTTCATTTTGGCGCTCTTGCTTAGAGGGAAGTTTCCTGGTAGCAAGTGACCGAGGGTGCGGGCAAAATTATCAAGGTGCTGTGGTTCAGTATGCCCGACAAGACTCAATGGCAAATGGGTGCGGCGCAGGTCACTTCTCAGAGACAGGCTCCTGGTAAGCTGATCGCTAGGGCACCTGCGAAGAGCGCGTGCGGGCTTTCCCCCAACAGGCTGCTTAGCCTCAGATGTTCAGAGCAATATATATTGTGAGGTTTTAATGGCCACACTACCGAACGATCTTCTTTTCCAACAACAGTGGTATCTGAATAACACAGGCACCAACAGTAACGGTGGCACAGCCGGTATCGACCTCAACATCGTCGATGACAAAACCGACAACTACGACGTGTGGGACGACTACACCGGCCTGGGTATAACAGTTGGCATCATCGATGATGGCGTAGAGTCGGCACACGAAGACCTACAAGCCAACTACAACAGCGCCCCAACGGGACTAACCGGCTACGATCCGGCCTCAGGACAGCCTCAGGCAGCGGATGACAGCCACGGCACAGCCGTTGCCGGCATCATCGCCGGTGTGGCGAACAACCAAGTGGGCATCAGCGGCGTCGCCTACAATGCCAGAATCACCGGCTTCCGGTACGCCGACATTACGGACACCGACGCCAGCGTCCTGAGCAACCAGCAGTTTTTTGACGTTTCCAACAACAGCTGGGGGATCGATAATCCTTTTCAAACCAACTTCAAATTACCAGCAGGCCAGGTAGCGCAGCAAGCCATACAGGAAGCCGTCACCAAAGGTCGCGGCGGTCTGGGAACAGTATTTGCCTGGGCGGGGGGGAACGAGTTTGAAAACGGCGCTAACGCCAACTACGGCAACTACGAAAACTCCCGCTACACCATTGCGGTCTCGGCGGTCGATGCCGACGGCGTTTTTGCCCCTTACAGCGTGCAAGGCGCCAACCTGCTGGTTTCCGCCTTCGGGGACGGCGACCCGACCAATAACTTAGATGGCACCATTGTCACCACCGACCGGATGGCTGAGAATGGCTACAACCCTCCGGGAACGCCACCTGCCGCGCCAAACCAGCCAGAACTAGACAGCGTCAACTACACCAACAAATTCAACGGCACCTCTTCCGCGACGCCAATGGTGTCCGGGGTTGTCGCCCTGATGCTGGAAGCCAATCGGGAACTGGGCTACCGGGACGTGCAGGAAATCCTGGCCTACTCGGCAATCCAGAACGACCCCATCGAAGACAACCAAAACGACTGGCGCTTCAACGCGGCGACCAACTGGAACGGCGGCGGGCTGCACAACAACCACAACTACGGCTTCGGTCTGGTGGACGCCCACGCAGCAGTGCGCATGGCAGAAACCTGGACGATGCAGAGCACCGCTGCGGACTCGACCGCCGGCACCCCAGAGGTGATGGTGGAAAATGGCCCGACGGCTGCAGTCGTCCAGCCTATTCCCGACGGCGACCCCAACGGGCTCAGCACCACACTCAATATTGAGTCGGGGTTGAAAATCGACCAGATCGAGGTAGACCTCAATATCGAACACACGGCGATTGAGGAACTCTACATCACCCTGCTGTCCCCAGACGGCACCGAGAGTATACTGTTCAATGGCCCCGAGTTGACCGGCAATATTGACCCCAACGATCCCAACAGCCCCCCCAAGCAGCTGATATCAACGGAAAACGGAAAAGTAGCGTTTGCAGACTTCCGCACCAACCCCAGCCAGTACACTCAAGATCCGACCGAGCAAGCCCTGGGTGCATCCTACCAGCAAGGCATCAACTTCACCTTCGGCAGCACCTTCTACTGGGGGGAAACCGGCGCGGGAGACTGGACGCTGAACGTGGAGGATCGGGGGACTGCCGGCACCGGCTCTCTAAACAGCAGGGGCTTGCGCCTGTACGGCGACACGATTAGCCCCTCCGACACCTATATCTATACCGACGAATTCGCCACTGTTGCCGGTAGCGACACCATGCGGGCGACGCTGACAGATGCCGGCGGTATGGACACCATCAACGCCGCTGCCATCACCACCGGCATTACCCTGGACCTGACTCCAGGTTCCACCGGCAACACTCTGGCCGGTGCGGCACTGGCCATTGAGGCCGGCACCACTATTGAGAGTGCCTTCGGCGGTGACGGCAATGACACCATCACCGGCAACGACGCCAACAACATGATTTTCGGCGGTCGCGGTGCGGACAGCCTTATGGGCGGTGCGGGAGATGACACGATCGTGGGTGGCAAAGGAGCCAACACCCTCATGGGTGGAGTGGGGGCTGATCTCTACGTCCTGACCTCCAAAAACGGCGGCACGTTTATCCAAGATGAAGACGGCGCAGCTGACAGCCTGGTCTTCAGTGACGATAGCGTCACCGGCTTCAGCGCTGCCCCTGCTAAAAATCAGACCCTCTCCCTAGAATTCACGAAGGGAATGATGGGAGTGGCGCGGCAAGGCACCAACCTGGTCATAGACCTGGACGCCAATGGGGCAGTAGAGGCGGCTAATGACCTGACGATTGCCAACTTCTTCACTGAAGCGGACACCACTGCCGGTGCCGGCTTTATCGAAAACGTCGGCAACCTCTCAGCAGACCAACTGCTTGCTCTTGTCGATATCGAACCATCAACGACCGGTCCCGGCACAGAGACGATGGCCGGTGGCCAGTTCACGATCGCCGACATGAAGATGGCAGAAGGCAACGACACGATCGCCCAAATGACCTTCACTGTCAGTCTGGCAAAAGCCGCCACGGAAGCGGTGACGGTGAGCTATATGACAAAAGACGGCACGGCGATCGGAATCTCAGCCCCTGACGCCAAGCTGTTCACCGCTGAACTGACCGGTGCTCAAGAAGTGCCGGCCATCGAATCTAAAGCCAAGGGCATGGCTATGGCGGAACTCAACGCCGCCAAAAACGCCCTCGACTACAGCGTCACCGTTGAGGGGCTGGACTTCACCACGCTCACCGGCGGTCAAGCCTTAACACCCGACACTCTTGATTTTGTCAAGGGGCTGCACATTCACGCCGGCAAAATGGGTCAAAAAGGCGGTGCCGTCTTCGACATTCTCCAGGATCTGGCTTCCGACACCTTAGACACGACACTAACCAAGAATCAAGACGGCACCGTAACCATCAAAGGCAAGTGGGAAGCCGATGATACTCTTGCCGCCAGCCAGCCGCTGAGCGATTTCACCTCCCTGATCGGCGGTGAGTCGGGAAGTGACACTGGCCTGTACGTCAATGTCCACACCAATGCTAATCCCGATGGCGAAATTCGCGGGCAGCTATTAGCAAAGGCAGCGGATTTTGTCAATACTTCTGGCGAATTAACTTTGGCGGCAGGACAGACAGAACAAACTGTCACTGTGGGGGTGATTGGCGACATGATGGTGGAGGGAGACGAAACCTTCACAGTCAGCCTGATGGATGCCAAGGGGATGGAAGTGGCTAAGGCAGCCACCGGCACTATCACCAATGATGACAGCCTTGCCGCAGCGACGGAAGGGGATGACACCCTGACCGGTGGCGAGATGGATGACAGCATTGACGGTCTGGGTGGCGATGACGCAATAAAGGGCGGTGCGGGCAACGACACCCTGGTTGGCGGTGCCGGCAGTGACATGCTTGACGGGGGTCCAGGAGATGACAGCCTGGTTGGCGGTGACGGCAATGACACCCTGATGGCTATGACAGGCGCTGACACCCTTGATGGCGGTGCCGGAGATGACAGTCTGGTGGGCAGCAGCAAAGGCATGCTGATCGGTGGTGCCGGCAGTGACACCTATGTGCTAGACAGTATGACAGCTGCCGGTACGGCGATTGAGGACTCTGAGGGCGATGCGGACTCCCTGACTCTGACAGGAATCACTCTCTCGGTAGATGCGACTTTGCCGGCAGGCGCAGTAGGGCTGCAGCGGCAAGGCACCAACTTGGCGATCGACATCAACGCTGACGGGGTGTTCGATGAGACAGACCTGACAGTTGAAAACTTCTTTGCCGCCAATGACACAGTTGCGGGCACCGGCTATATCGAAACCGTTGGCAACCTTACAGGGGAAGAAATTCTTGCCGGTGTGACAGAGGCACAGCCGCCGGCAGCAATGGTGGAACTCTCCATCGATAGTGTCTCGGCGGCAGAAGGCACCGGCACCCTCACCTTCACAGTGTCCCTGTCGGAGCCGAGCACCGAAGAAGTGACGGTGGATTATACCACAATTGATGACACAATTGAAGGCGCAGTTGAAGGCGCAGCAACTGTTGGGACAGATTACGAAGCCGCTTCCGGTACGCTGACTTTCGCTGCCGGTGAGACGGCTCAAACCATCACCGTGTCGCTGATTGACGACGCTGATGTCGAGCCAGATGAAACCCTCACAGTCAGCCTCAGCGGTGCAATGGGGGCGGAAATCACAATGGACGAGGCCACCGGCACGATCGCCGATGACGACACCCTGATCGGCGGTACTGACGGCGATGAAACCTATCCAGCGCCGAAGGGCAGCGCAACTTTCACCGGTTCCAAAGGCAGCGATATGATCATCGGCGCTGTCGGCTTCTTGAGCCAAGTCAGCTACTTCAGCTTGACCATAGGCGTCTTTGTCAACCTGCTGGAGGGCATCGTCCTCAAGGGAGATAACGGACAAAGCGGCACCGACACTCTGGAAGGCATCCAAGTCATAGAGGGTTCTAACCAAGCTGATACTATCGTTGGTTCCAACAGCGAGACAGCCGGGGAAAACCTAATGGGCAACCTGGGCGCTGACAGCCTTGATGGCGGGGAAGGTAATGACACGCTTGATGGCGGCATGCCTGCCGACGCCACCGAGCTGGAGCAAGACCGCGACACGATCGCAGCCGGTGTTGGGGATGATGTTGTCATGGGCTGCCTTGGCGGCGACAGCATCGACGGCGGAGAGGGGGCTGACCTGATCACCTACATGAAATCGACCGCCAGTGTCACAATCAACGTGACTGCTAGCACTGTGGTAGTGACAGGTTTCGGCACCGATAACTTCACCGGCATTGAAGTGCTGGAAGGTTCTAATTTCGGTGACACCCTGATTGGCGGTGGTGAAGGGGTAACAGTTACCCTGAAAGGCGGCAAAGGCGGTGACAGTCTCAAAGGCGGCGCAGGGGAAGTAACTCTCGATGGTGGCGAAGGGGATGACACCCTGACTGGCGGCACCGGCAAGGGAATGCTGGAAGGCGGCAAGGGCAATGACAGCTTGGTTGCAGGCGTTGGCAGCGAAACCCTCATGGGTGGTGGCGGCAATGACACCTACGCGCTTGACACGCTAACGGGTGCCGGCACTGTGATTGAGGACTCTGAGGGCGACGGAGATAGCCTGACAGGGTTCTCTCTCGATGCCGCTTCCTTGACTTTAGCTGCCGGCGTTATTGGGGTGCAGCGAGTCGAAACCACTCTACAGATCGACCTCAACGCCAGCGGAACCTTCGAGACAGCAACCGACCTGAGTGTTTTGAACTTCTTCTCGGCGACAGGAACTGCCGGTGCTGGCTATATCGAATTCGTCGGCGGCATCCAAGGCAGCCAGATCCTCGACTTGGTGGCCGGCACTGACACCGCAGGCGGCGGTGAGGACACTACCGGTGGCGGTCAGGACACTACCGGCGGCGGTCAGGACACTGCTGGCGGCGGTCAGGACACTGCTGGCGGCGGTCAGGACACTACCGGCGGCGGTCAGGACACTACCGGTGGGGGCGTCGTAGTTCCGCCGGCTGTCCTTCCCGCAGAGTCGCCCGCACCATCGCCCACTCCCACTTCCACTCCCACTGGAGACACTTTGACCGGCACTGACGCTGCCGACAGCTTGGCTGGCGGTACTGGAAATGACGCACTCAGTGGCGGTGCCGGCAACGACGCACTCAGTGGCGAGGATGGCGACGACGATATCACTGGCGGCGACGGCGACGATAGCCTCAGCGGCGGCACCGGCAACGACACTTGTGCCGGTGGCGCGGGCAATGATAGTCTCAGCGGTGAGGAAGGAACCGATAGCCTCGATGGCGGTGACGGCGGCGACAGTCTCAATGGCGGTGCGGGTAACGACACCTGCGTCGGTGGCATGGGGAATGACAGCCTCAGCGGTGAGGCTGACAGCGACGCGATCAACGGTAACGAAGACGCGGATACAGTCAGCGGCGGTACCGGCAATGACTTACTCAACGGCAACCAAGGCAGTGACATGGTTGAAGGCGGCACCGGCAATGACATTTGTCAGGGCGGCAAAGACAACGACACCGTCATGGGCGACGAAGGCAACGACGTTGTGCTCGGCAATCTCGGCGACGATCAAGTCGATGGCGGCGATGAAACTGACTTCATCCACGGCAACCAAGGGCGAGACATGCTCAAAGGCGGTACCGGCAACGATATCTGCCGTGGTGGCAAGGACAATGACACGGTTATCGGCGGTGTTGGCGGCGACGCCATCATGGGCGACAACGGCGATGATATGCTCATCGGCGCTGACATGAACAGCGCCACCGCAGGAATGGGTGAAATGGACGCCCTGACTGGCGGTGCCGGTTTCGACACCTTCATTATCGGTGAGAAGGGCAAGCGCTTCTATGAGGGAGATGGCACCGGCGGCATGGCTGTGATTCGCGACTTCAATGCTTCTGAGGACAAGATCCAGCTGTCTGGCTCGATTTCCAGCTACAGCATGCAGGTTGAGATTAGCACCTCCACGACAATCATTACTACCAGTGATGGGGATGTGATTTGTCGTCTGGAAAACACCACCAATTTCAGCCTCAGCGCTAGTTACATTAGCTTTGTTGGCTAATTGTCAGGCTTGAAAAGCCAGTTACCCTCAAAGGAAACCGGCTTTTCCCAATATTCCCATGAGTGTCCCTTTTATTAGTACAGTAGGAGCGGAGGGAACGCCTGTCCTACACCTTTTCTTAGGATATTAGGATCGGAGGGAACGCCTGTCCTACGCCTTTTATCCCTAGGCCACTGATGTCCGCGCCCAATATGACTACTTCTATACAGAATATAAAAGACGAAATATAAACGGCAAAATATAAACTGCAAAATGTCTAATTCTTGGACGACTCTCCACGCCCGATTGCACCGCACGCTGCGGCACCGACAGCTGCTGCCGCAAAACAGTCGTATAATAATTGCAGTATCGGGAGGGCAAGATTCTGTTTGCTTGGCGAAATTGCTGTTGGATTTGCGGCGGAAGTGGGGGTGGGAATTAGCAATCGCTCACTGCGATCACCGCTGGCGTCAGGACTCGCAGGCGAATGCGGATTATGTGGGAAATATGGCTATAAATTGGAACCTGCCGTTTCATTTGTTTGTTGCTGAGGAAGTTCCTGAAACTGAGGCGGCGGCGCGACAGTGGCGCTATCAAGTTTTGTCGGCAATTGCGCACAAAAATGAATTCCCACACATCGTCACCGGCCACACGGCAAGCGACCGCGCTGAAACTTTGCTGTACAATCTGATTAGGGGTGCCGGTGCGGATGGGCTGCAAGCGCTGACCTGGAAGCGCCCCCTAGATGCTAATATCTGGCTGGTGCGCCCTCTCTTGGAAGTCACCCGCGCACAAACCGGCCAGTTTTGTCAAGAGTTGGGGCTGGAAATTTGGGAAGATTCTACTAATTCTGACTTGCACTACGCCCGCAACCGCATCCGCAAGGAATTGTTGCCCTATTTACAAACCCACTTCAATCCCTCGGTTGAGGGGCATCTCGCTCAGACCGCTGAACTGCTGCGTGCTGATGTAGAATATCTGGAAGAAACTGCCGGTCAGCTGCTGTCACGGGCTTTAGCACAAAATGCTGAAGATGTCAATATGGAAGGGGGAAAATTTTCAGTAAACCGGCTCGTCTTGCGCAATGCGCCGGTGGCAATTCAGCGCCGCGCCATGCGCCAGCTGCTGCTGCGAGTTTTGCCCTGTGCGCCGAGTTTCGAGGATGTGGAAAAGCTGACAGCTTTGATTGCTGCGCCTAACCGTTCGAGAACTGATCCGTTTCCGGGGGGATCTCTGGCAGAAGTTGCCGGTGAGTGGATAGTGCTGGCGGGATTTTAGCCGCCCGGTACTGGGCATCACGCATGCATGGCATCATCGCATTGGGTTTAGGGCTGTTCGCCCCTGCTGGCATCGCCCTTTCCCATACAATTATATTTTCAACTAGAAATGCACGAGTTAAAAGCTAGTTTACAGGAAAGAATGATGCTAGAACATGGCACGTTTTGGGCCAAAGTTAAAGATAGCACAGAACGCGCACTCCGGTGCGGTGCGCTACAGCCAATAGCGACTGAGTGCGAGTTCGCAGAGGAGAACGGCATTCGCTTCTTGGTGAGGGTGGCATCCAACCTCGTCCGCAAGGACTCCGCAGTAAAGGAGCAAGAGAAAAAGAACGCTCCTTCTGGAAAGGAATTTAACCCGTTTCTGCCTTATGACAGGGATTTGTTTGTTGCGGATATTTCCGATACGCACCTGTGTCTGCTGAACAAGTTTAATGCGGTAGATTATCACTTGCTAATCGTCACGCGGGAGTTTGAGGTTCAGGAAAGTTTGCTGACGCGGCGAGATTTTGAGGCGCTGCTGGCAGTTATGGCAGAATTTGATGGGTTGGGGTTTTATAATTCAGGGAAGGTTGCCGGTGCGAGTCAGCGACACAAGCACTTGCAATTGGTTCCCCTGCCACTAACTCCCTCTGGGCCTAAAATTACGATTGAACCGGCACTGGAAGCTGCTTGCTTTCAGGATTCGGTTGGGAGTGTGCCGGCTTTTCCTTTTGCGCACGCTTTCGCTCGGCTGGATTTGCCGGTGGGGGGATCTCCTCTGTCTGCTGCGGAAGCAATGCTTGAGATATACTGCACTCTGTTGCGCTCTGCCGGTTTGCTGGAGGGCGGCGTCGGGAGCGAAAATAGGCTTGCCGGTGGTTACAATTTGCTGGTGACTGGGGAGTGGATGCTTGTTGTGCCGCGTTCGCAGGAGCATTTTCAGTCTATTTCTGTGAATTCTTTGGGATTCGCCGGCACGCTTTTTGTGCGCAATGAGGAGCAATTGAAGGTTCTGAAAGAGTTGGGGCCGTTGACGGTTTTGAGGAATGTTGCTAAAATGAAAGGTTAGGGGAAGGAGGAACCGCTCCTGAGCCAAGGACGCCAAGGAAGAGGGGAGGATTTTGTCTCTTGGTAACTGCCAGATGGGTATATTAGAATGAGGGGATATGCTTGAACTTCACTGTCACACTACTTATTCGGACGGGACGCTGACGCCTGGGGAACTGGTGGCTAGGGCTGCTGGGGCTGGGGTGCGAGCTTTGGCTATTACGGATCACGATACGCTCTCGGGTTGGGAGGAAGCGAAAGTTGCCGCACTGGCGCACGGGATAGAATTTGTTCCGGGGGTGGAATTGAGTACTGTGCACAATAGCCGGTCTATGCACATTCTGGGATTTTATCCTGATGCGGGATTGTTGGGCGGTGCTTTGCGGGAGCGTGTGGGGGGAAGATTTCGCCGCGCTCTGAAGATGGTTGAAAATTTGGCGGCGCTGGGATATAATATAGAGTTGCCGGTGCTTGGGGAAGGTATGGCACCGGGACGCCCTCATATTGCGGCGGCTTTGGTGAAGGCGGGTTATGTTCAGTGTAACCAAGAAGCTTTTGATCGGTTGCTGGGTGAGGACAAACCGGCTTATGTTGGTTATGAGAAGTTTTCGAGTGGGGATGGGATAGCTTTGTTGCGCCGCTGCGGTGGGGTGCCGGTGTGGGCGCACCCTTACCTGTTCAGAGGTGGAAATGTTGAGGATGTGCTGGTTGAGTTGGTGGAAGCTGGGTTGATGGGAGTTGAGGTTTATCACCCGACTCACTCGCCGGCGCAGGTGAAAAATTTAGAGCGGCTGTGCGCTGAGTATGGTTTGCTGATGACGGGAGGGAGTGACTATCACGGTCCGAGTTTGGATGCTGGTGGTGCGGAAAGTACGACTTTGAATATGCTGCATTTGCCTTTGGCGTTGCTAGAACCTGTGAAAAAGGCAGCCTTGCATATTCCAGGGATGAACCCGGCACCCCAACCCCTAAATGATTTGTGAAATCGGTGAGGGGCCAGAAACCCGGTTTCTTTAAGAAACCGGGTTTCTACCTTTTGACAACTCGAATAGAAACGCTATATCATTTATCGACTTTAAACCCACCCTCGCACTACAAGATGAACCCTCGCCAGATACCACATATAGTCATCAAGATCCCACTCAACTGCTTTGGTAATATACTCCCGCGCTCCCGCCATATCGGAGTCCGCTTCCCAATACAGCCCAACATAAAGATGGCTGTAAAATAAGCCGCGTCTGCCGTCAATTTTACCAGCGGCGATAACATCCTCTGGGGCGCAATTTCCCGCATACAATTCCCAGACGCGCCGCATCACTTGGCGCGGGTCGTTTTTAACCGCTAGCAATGAATTCCGCGCCTCGGTTGCGCCGTGTTGGCGAGCGATGCAAAGATACCGCCACACCGTCTCTTCTACATCTCGGGCATTGACGGTTAAGTCAATCTCGAATTGTTTTGCTCCTTCTTCAAATCTCTCAGCGTAATAAAATGACAGTCCGCGCTGCCACAGGTAGGGCGTCAGGCGCGTGTCTAGCTTTTCTGCAGTGTCGAAATCTTGAATAGATTGAGCGATTTTAGCTAGCTTGAAGTTGACCATGCCCCGCTGGATGTAGGCTTTTGGCTCATTGGGGCGAGAGCGGATAGCGGCGTCCCACTCTCGCAGTTGATTTTCCAGGAAATTTTGCAGGGCAATGCTCCTATTCTCTCTGTTCATATGGTTGGGATAATTAAGTTTATAGAAATGGACAGTCAGTTTAGGACAATCACGACAGGCGAGACGCCTGTCCTACGAGGTATATCCCTAGGTATGGCGTAGCGCTGTAGGCGAAAAGCGCACTGCTATCTTATAAAAGTTTAACATATAACAAATACACTTTTAATATCTGGGTGGGCCAGAAACAGTGTAACTTCGGCGAAACCCGGTTTCTCCGCTTTCACAACTAAAATAGAAACCCTATATATTGAAACATAATTGTGTCCCAAAGGTACTGTCCGCACTCGCCGGCTCACCTTGAGCGCTAGTGTCGGTGGGGTGGCGCACCGGCAAGGCACTCTGGGATGCCGGTGGCGGACAAGATGGCGTTGGAGTAAGAAAAGATGATGTCACCAAAACTCCCATCTCTTTCTCCCCTCGCAGCCTGCGGGGAGGGGGTTGGGGTGCCGGGTTCATCCTGCCTTTGTGCAACCCCAAATGAGTTATATTAGAAAGTTTACTACCCAACAACTGTGCCTAGCCCCCAAGTCTCAAATCTGAAAGGGTATCAGTTGCCCGGGCAGAGAACAGCCTCTGTGGCGATTTGACATAACCACGCTCAAGTATGATAATTGAGTTCAGAGTCTCCCGATCAGGGCAGTTGAATGACAGCGAGCGAATTCGGCGCACAACGCCTGCGCCGCGCCGCGCCCCCAGACACTGACTCCTGGGGGAACCCCAACCGGCTGGAAAGGTGGACATAAAAATTAGACGTTCATCTTGTTGGCTGCCTTGG
>Ga0185317_100143_pt1 | contig 24869 bp, 17 predicted proteins | sample DevilsHole_FD_128020 | JGI IMG/M metagenome (GOLD analysis project Ga0185317, IMG submission 128020) | Groundwater microbial communities from Devils Hole, Nevada to study Microbial Dark Matter (Phase II) - Devils Hole (SPADES assembly)... | ecosystem: Environmental > Aquatic > Deep subsurface >...
ACACAGCTAAACTCATTTCTCCAGTCGCCTTCGTTTTCTATCGCTCGTTTCCAGACAAGGTACTCAAAGCCCTGGATATCCTCAAGTTTGCCACGCAGGGGACACTTCGAGACGGAGCAATAATTTTCGGGCTGGGGGCGTTTGTTGCGGTGTTGGGAATGCTGACTCCCCAGGCGACCGGCATTTTAATCGACCATGCCATTCCCAGCGGAGATCGCGGACTGATTTTTCAACTCGCTTTGGGGTTGCTGGCTGTCAGTTTTGGCAGCACACTGCTGGATTTAGTGCAAAATGTCGCCACGATTCGCTTGCAAACTATCGCAGAAATTCAGACTCAGGCAGCAACTTGGGATCGCCTGTTGAAATTGCGGGCTAATTTCTTTCGCAAGTTTATCCTCGGCGACTTGCAATTGCGGGTTTCTGGGATCGCGCAGCTCAACCAAATCCTCAGCAGCACTGTCATGGCAACTGTATTCAACAGTTTCTTTGCCCTGTTGAATTTGGGTTTGCTGTTTTTCTACAGTTCCCAACTGGCATTCGTGGCGATCTCAATCGCTGCGGTTAATGTGGCACTAACGCTGCTTTCTTTCTTTATCTCCCGCCAAAAGATGATTCCCATGCAAGAACTGAGCGGGGAAATCTTCGGGCTGACGGTGCAGTTGATTGCCGGCGTGTCGAAGCTGCGAGTGGCGGATGCGGAGGAGCGGGCGTTCGCTCACTGGGCAAAAAAATTCGGCTCTCAGATGGAATTGATGCTCAGTACGGAAGCGATCGAAGATGCGGTGACGCTGTTTAATATGATTTTGCCCACTGTTAGCTCGATTTTACTTTACGGGCTGGGGGTGACGCTGATTGCCCAAGCGCAAGCCCAAGGACAGACGGGTTTTTCTACCGGCACTTTTTTGGCCTGCAATGCAGCTTTCGGCACTTTTGTGGGCGGCGTTACTGGTTTGAGCGGCGCGTTTGTGAGCGTCATGCAAGTTGCGATCATCTGGGAGCGAGTCAAGCCGATTCTGGAGGAAAAACCGGAGGTTGACGACAGAAAAACAGATCCGGGCAGGCTGGCGGGTGCGGTTAAGCTAGAGCGCGTCAGTTTCCGCTATCTGAAAGATGCGCCCTTAACGCTCAATAAGGTGACAGTCGAGGCTAAGCCGGGAGAATTTATCGCCTTGGTGGGACCTTCTGGCAGTGGCAAATCAACAATTGTGAGATTGCTGTTGGGTTTCGATCAGCCGGAGGAGGGAAAGATTTACTATGACAGTCAGGATCTTTCTGAGTTGGATATTTTGGCGGTGCGGCGACAGTTGGGGGTGATGTTGCAGGATGCGCGCATTAATACCAGTTCCATTTTGAATAATATTTCTGGCGGCGCTTTGGTGACGTTGGAGGAAGCGTGGGAAGCCGCGAAGATGGCGGGGTTTGCCTCGGATATCGAGCAGATGCCGATGGGAATGCACACGGTAATTTCGGAAGGGGGGACGAATATTTCGGGCGGACAGCGCCAGCGGCTGTTAATCGCGCGAGCGCTAGTTCTCAAACCGAAAATTCTCATTTTTGACGAGGCGACGAGTGCTTTGGACAATCGCACGCAGGCGACTGTCAGCGAAAGTTTGGAGAGTTTGCGAGTGACTCGCATTGTGGTGGCTCACCGGCTCAGTACGATTCGCCATGCCGACCGCATTTATGTTATCGTGGCAGGGGAAGTGGTACAGGTAGGAAATTTTGAGGAATTGATGGCGCAGCCGGGGATGTTTGCCGATTTGATGGCGCGGCAAGTGATTTAGAAACCCGCCCATCGAGCGCGCGATCGCTTTCTCGTACCCGGTGCCCCCAAACCATGCAAGCGCAGCCGCGCCACCACAGCTTTTTGTCCATCTATTTCTCCGTATCATTGGGCAAATCTTCACAAGTCGCGGGTTCGAGGAGGTCGTGGGTGCGATCGCGCCCGCTCCAGAAGCTCGGGCCAAAGTGATATTTCTCCAATGTCTTTGCCTTTTTCAGGGTGTTTAGCAGCACTGCACGCGACGGAAAAAACCAGTCCCCAAGGTTTTTTATAAGCCTTGGGGGCTGGTTAAATTTTATGGAGTTGGAGAGAGTGGTGATGTGATGTAGCGTTCCCCACCCTCCCCTCCATCGCTTCTAGTTAAATCAAATCTAGAGCGCCTCTCATATTAGTGAGGTACTGAGAAACCCGGTTTCTTTAAGAAACCGGGTTTCTGAACCCCTACGCCTTCGGTTCATCCAACTGAGAAACGCTATAGTCCCACTCGTCTACGGCCTCTTCGTCTTCGTCGTCGTCGTCTGCGTCGTCGTCGTCGTTGTCGCTTTCCCCGTAGTAATCTGCTGACCAACCACCAACTACAGCAGTCAATTGCTCATCATTCAGCTCTTGTGCGAGCGCGACTTCGGTTTCCCAAGATACGTTAATCATGGCGTTTTTCATAATTTTTTATCTTCCATTGCTTGATGACTCTATTATTCCTATTCCTGCCCGCTACTGCCTACAGAAAAATCACGGAACTTTTTCCCAAGGCGATTCGACATAAACTTTAAAAAGCCAAACGCCAACCCCCAGAAGGCTGACAGAAGATTCGCCCCCAACGAAGAGCGGTCGAGATGACTTGGATCTTTACAGAAACTTCACGCGCTTCACGAAAAACCTCAGTATTTCTTTCGGATCGCGACAAGTGCCCGCCTGCACGGGCTATTCCGTGTTTCCCGAAGCATTTGCGATCTTTACAAGAACTTTAATGGATGACCCCCCCCAACTACCCGAATTTTCACGAGGATGCCACCGCAACACGCGACAAGCGAACTGATTCATAACTTCACACACCGCCAAATTCTCTCCGCACGATCACTCAGCCCCAATCAACCGCGCATAAGGGCCATCTCCCCCCTTCATCTCCTCATGCGTTCCCCGCTGCACCACCTTCCCCCGTTCCAGCACCACAATCTCATCGCAATCGCGAATCGTACTCAGCCGGTGGGCCACAATAATGCAAGTGCACCCGCGCCGCCGCAGGTTCCTGTCTATCCGCTTCTCCGTCTCCGCATCCAGCGCACTCGTAGCCTCATCCATCACCAGAATCGCCGGATTGTTCACCAAAGCGCGAGCAATCTCCAACCGCTGCCGCTGTCCCCCACTCAAATTGGCCCCACCTTCCAGCAACTTGCCATTCAACCCCCCAGGCATGGCCATCACCACATCGAGAATCGCCGCATCCCGACACGCCCTCATTAACTGCTCATCGGGAATCGTCTCATCCCACAGCGTCAAATTCTCCCTCACCGTACCCTCAAACAGAAAAATCTCCTGCTCCACCATCGCCAGAGAATTGGCCATCACTGGACGGGGAATCTGCTGCCGGCTCATCCCATCGAACAAAATCTCGCCCTCCCAAGGCGCGTAAAGCCCAGTCACCAGTTTCGAGAGCGTGGACTTGCCGGAACCGCTGCTGCCCACAAAGGCCACCCGCTGGCCCGGTTGCAGCCTGCAGCTGAAATTTTCAATCAGCGGCGCATCCACCCGGCTGTAGCCAAAAGTGATATTGCTCAGTTCCACATATCCCTGCAAGCGATAGCGGTCTGCGGGCCAAGTGGGGGCCGGTGGAGCGGAGATATCTGCTGTAGCGTAAATAGTTGGCGAACCCTCCCCCACATCCAGCGCCGGATCGGTGGGATGGCGCAGCACGTCATCCAACCGTTTCATATCCCCATCCAGGTTTTGAATCGTCGTCGCCAACCCCACCAAAGTATTCACCGGCCCTTCAAACCGGCTCATCAACCCCTGAAAAGCAATCAGCATCCCAATTGTCAGGTGTCCGTCAATCACCCGCAACCCCCCAACAACCAGCAGCGCCATCGAACTCAAAGATGACACCAGCGGCGGTAGCAGCGACAGCCACTGCTGATTTTGGCTCATTTCTTGCTGAGCTGTAGTTACTTTCGAGTAATATCCCGCCCAGCGAGCGAAATAATCCGATTCCAGCGCCCCCGACTTAATCGTTTCGATACTTTGCAGCGCCGCAATTTCCACCCCCGCCAACTTGCCGCTATCGTAAGACAACCGCAAGCTCAAATCCTTCCACTGGCGAGCCATGAGCTGAACAAAAGCCATATTAATCGCAATCGCAACCACACCGATTAATGTCAGCACCCAGTCATAAGCGAGCATCGCCGCGCCGTAGAAAAACACCATCACCGCATCAATTGCCGTTCTCGCCAACTGCCCCGACAGCACCCCGGCAACTTTATTATTAAGCCCAATCCGACTGCTAATTTCACCGGCGAAGCGCTGGGCGTAGAAACTCACCGGCAAGTGCAAGATGTGCCAGAAAAATTGCCCCGTCATGCTGATGGACAAGCGCAAATTCAAATATCTCAGCTTGCGCAACTGCAAAAAACTCATCGCCGCTTGCAGCAGTGCCAGTCCTCCCATCGCCAGCAACACAGGTTTCAGCCACTCATAGCGCCTTTGAATCAGCACGCTATCGACAAACACCTGGCTCATAGCCGCCAGCGCCAAACTGGGAATCACCAACAAAAACCCAATTATAACACAAAACAGCAGTTCCTTCCAGGAATTTTTCAGGCGAGAATATAAAGCGCCGATAATACTGGGATTGCGCCCGCCAGGAACAAAATCTGGCCCCGGTTCCATCACCAAGACGACGCCGGTGTAGCTCTCGTCAAACTCCTCCATCGTAACACTGCGGTGACCCGTTGCCGGATCGTTGAGCCAGACGCGATTCCCGACAAACCCCTCCACCACCAGAAAGTGATTGAAATTCCAAAACACAATATAAGGCGGCTTTAACTCTTGCAGCGGTTCGATTTCCTTCTTAAACCCCTTCGCCACCATTCCGTAGCTGCGAGCCGCCTTAACGAGGTTCAAAGCGTTAGAACCATCGCGAGAAACGCCGCAACTAATTCGCAGTTCCGGCAAAGACACAATTCGCCCGTAATAGCTAAGTACAATCCCCAAAGCCGCCGCCCCGCACTCAGTAGCTTCCATCTGCAATACCGTCGGAGTTTTAGCCCGATTGTTGTAGTATTTTGGGGTTTGTGTTTGCTTGAATAGCTTGTGTAAAACTTGCATAATTTGAGGCTTACAATAATATTGATTTTCCCTAGGTTTGTAGTTGGGCTTTAGCCCAATAACCTCGTTCCCAGGCAGAGCCTGGGAACGCTGCTTTGGAGGCTCTGCCTCATTCGGTGCTTTCCTTGGGTTAATATTAATTCATCCCAGCCAGTTCGCGCAAGAAAGGCAGCACGAAAGTAATCGGCGCTCGCTCTTCAACTGTCACCCGCACACTTGCCGTAGTTCCTGACGTAATTTTCGAGTCAGGTCCCTTAGAAGAAGACCACTTGTAGCCGCTAGGCGTGCGGGGGTCAGTTTCCAACTCAGCCGTAATTTCAATAGCCGCACCCGCCTCGCCGATCAGATTTTTCACCACCTGCGAATTGCCAATTGCAGCAACCGTTCCTTCTGGAGTCACCGGCAGAGGGGAAACGCCAGTCACTTTCCCGACAATCCCGCCGAATCGCTCTCGCTGTACCGTATCTGGAGTTATATGAATCGACATCTTCGGTTTAATCTGTTTGCCATCCTTAATCATAAAATAAGCCAGTGCTTGCCCCATATTTCCCTCACCTCCTACGCGCATATTGCCCAATCGGCTCCCAGGCTGAACCACTTGTCCCAGAGCAGCACTGAATTCTAAAATGCAGCCCTCTTGAGCGCTTAAAATGCGGCTGTTTTCGGAAATGTCCCGCTCCAGCTTACTAATAGAGCGGCTGACTTCTTGAATTTCTTTTTGCCGCTGACTTGAAGTTTCCAGACTTTCTTGATCCAGGCGTTTGGCTTTAGTATCGAGTTCTTGCAATTGAGTTTCTATGTCCCTAATCGCGTTCAGGTTATCTAAATATTCGCGCTCACTTTTGGCCCGCTGCACTTCCAGCTCTTGCAACAGCGCCTGCATCTCGCCGATTTTATTGACCCTCTCTTCGTAGGTTTGCTGAGTTTGAGCTTCAGTCAAATCCAGCTCTTTCAACTGAGTTTGCAACTCAGCAATTTTCTGAATTCCCTCTTTGTATTCTTGCTCAACCTGTAAAAGCGAGTCTGTCGATATGCCTCCAGTTTCGGCCAGTTCGCGGCGTTTCTGGAGTCTTTGTTCGAGCATGGGCACTAGAGATTCTGCATCTTTTAAGCGTTGCTGCAGAGAGATGCGCTGTTGCGCGAGCGCAGTCAATCCCTTGTCTTTCAGTGCGGGAGCAAAAGCTTGAGTTTCCTTTAAGCGTTGCTCCAGACTAATTCGCTGTTGTTCAATCGCACCGGCACTTTTTTCTTTGAGAACAGGAGTCAGCGCTGTAGCGTCTTGCAAGCGTTTTTGCAAACTCGCTTGCGCTGCTGCAATCCCGCTTTTTTCCAATTCCATCCGCTGTCCAGACATCAGCGTTGCATCCCGCTCTTGTCTTTGCAACTGCTCCAGCTTTTCTTTAGCCAGTCTTGACTGTTCGAGCAGATCCACCGGCTCTACAGTGGCCAGCACTTCATCTTTCTTCACACACTGTCCGTTCCTGACATTTACAGATTTTAACTGTCCGCTAATAGAAGATTGTAGCTCGACAACTTGACGGGGCTGCATAAAGATACCCCGACCTTCCACAGTGATGGGAATGCGACCGACAACGCTCCATCCCAAACCGAGAACAGCCAAACCCCCAAAAACAGTTACAGCCAGCCAATCTTGAGGAGCGATAACCTGCATCAGCTGGTCGAGACGCTCTGGCGAAGACAGCCGCTCTAGAGACGCCGGTCGGAAAATACTCCTTTTTGTGTCCTTGTTTTGGTTGTCTGGATTAAAACCCATTGTTGACTTCCGAGGCACTTAGCACTCATTTTTTATTATTCTCGTTCCCAGCCTGAGGCTGGGAATGCCGTTTTGTCGGCTCCGCCGACTTAAGTAGCAACTAGGGTTAGAGTACCTAATTTAGCCGCAAAAATCAAGGAAGTTTTTCTGAAAGTTCCGGTGCCGAGCCAAAGTATTTTCTGGAATCAGCAGTATAGCAGTAGCCACTTAGGGCGCGGACGTAGGACAGGCGTTCCCTCAGTACGCGCCGCTGCGAAGCACGCCTGTCCCAAAGATGTTGAGGGGCCAGAAACCCGGTTTCTTTGAGAAACCGGGTTTCTACCTTTTCACAACTCGAATAGAAACGCTATAAACTCACAATTATATCCCGAACTGTCTGCTGCAGGCAGTTACCTTAACAACATTTAACAAAAATTTTACAAACCTGTGAGCCTCAGCTGAAGGAAAGCTGCAAGCCGGTGGGTGCGCACCCGCCGGTCGCGCCTCAACCTACCGCAGCCCACAGCCGGTTAATGTGGAGCGGCTTGCCTAGGCAGTTTTGTCATACTTCAACAGAAACTCTCTGTACGCCAACAAATTCCAGGATTTCGGCTTGGTCTTCCTCAACTTCCAGGCAAAGCTCGATCGCCTCTCGAATGCGCTCCATGAGTTCGTCGAGAGACTTGGCTTGCGTGTGACACCCACGAAGAGAAGGCACAGAAGCCACAAAGTAGCCTTCTGAATCCCGCTCGATAATCACGTTGAATTCTCTGCTCATCTTCAGCCTGCAATTTTCTATTAATCGCCTCACCCACAGTCTAGCAAAGACTTCCCTCCGAGGGAGAGGCGCAACCGCTCTTGGCCCAGAACCCCGGTTTCTTAAAGAAACCGGGGTTCTGAAATTTACACGAAGGTTATTGACGCGCTATATATGCGCGAAAACGGGAGACTCCCTCCCTGATGTGCCGGTTATCTCATAAGATCATAACAAGAAGGGTATTTCCAGCGCTCACTAACAGCAGACCGCAATGACCTATTACATCTCGCCCCGCTTTCTTGACAAAATTGCCGTTCACATCACCAAAAACTTCCTGGACTTGCCAGGATTGCGCGTTCCCCTGATCCTCGGCATTCACGGGCGCAAAGGAGAGGGCAAATCTTTTCAGTGCGAGCTCATCTTCCAGAAAATGGGCATCGAAGTTGTTCACATGTCCGCAGGTGAACTGGAAAGTCCGGATGCCGGCGATCCCGCACGCCTGATCCGCCTGCGCTACCGGGAAGCTGCCGAACTGATTAAAGTGCGCGGTAAAATGTCCGTGCTGATGATTAACGACTTGGATGCCGGTGCGGGGCGGTTCGACGCCACCACGCAGTACACCGTCAACACCCAGCTTGTCAATGGCACGCTGATGAATATTGCCGACAACCCCACCAACGTGCAACTCCCCGGAAGTTATGACGCAACCCCCATCCACCGCGTCCCAATTCTCGTCACCGGCAATGACTTTTCCACCCTCTACGAACCCCTGATTCGCGACGGGCGGATGGAAAAATTCTACTGGGAGCCCGACCGCCAAGATAAAATAGGCATTATCGCCGGCATTTTTGCCCCAGACGGACTCTCTGCCAGCGAAATTGAACAGCTCGTCGATACTTTCCCCAATCAGGCGATTGACTTTTTCGGCGCACTGCGCTCCCGCATTTACGACGAACAAATTCGCCAGTTTATCTACCAAGTAGGGATTGACAAAGTATCATTTCGTGTGGTAAAAAGCGCAGAGGGCCCGCCATTATTTCCCAAGCCGAATTTCAGTTTGTCTCGCTTAGTGGAATTTGGCAATTTGATGGTTCGGGAACAGGAGCGAGTGCGGGAAATGGGGCTAGCCCGACAGTACAATCAAGTGCTGCGAGCCGGTGCTCAAAGCGCTGAGCAAGGCAGTGTTTCGAGCACTCAAATAGCGCCGCAGTCAGGCGCGGGAAATGGTTCTGCCGGTCAGCTCACCTCCAACCCCACAAAGGCAGAGGGGAGTAATGGACACGCACAGAGTTCGCGACTGAGCGCAGAGGTGCAGCAGCAGGTGCAGCAGCTGGTTCGCGGCGGTTACCGGATAGGCGTCGAGTATGTGGATGAGCGCCGGTTCCGGACTAATTCTTGGAACAGTTGCGCGACGATAGCTGCCGGTCAGGAGTCGGACGCGATCGCAGCTCTGGAACAGTGCCTGAGCGAGCACAGCGGCGAGTATGTGCGCTTAATTGGCATCGAACCCAAAGCTAAGCGGCGGGTTGTGGAGACGATTGTCCAAAGACCGAATGGCTAATAGCACTAGCCAAATTGGTTATAGCGGTTTTCATCCGAGGTGAGGTACTGAGAAACCCGGTTTCTTTAAGAAACCGGGTTTCTGGCATGTACTGAACATACCCCGTAGGACAGGCGTTCCCTCCGACCCAAAGCCAAAACGCAGATATTTCAGCTTGTTCAGTTTGGCCTCAAAGGGGGGGATTCCCAGCCTCCGCCTGGGAAGCCGGTGGAAAGGGAAACTCGGAACTAATGTCCCACCGGCTTCCATTGTGAATCAGCAGCACCAGCTCGCCGGCCATAAAGTTATATTCCAAGGGCCGGTCTTTAAATTCTGTCCACGCGGCTTTGAAGTTTTGCTTGCTCAAATCTTTAAAGCCAACCGTCATGTGGGGAGAGTAGGGGCGTTCCTTCGACTTGGGGTCTATAATTCTCAGTTCGGTTTCCAGGTGCGCCATTAAATCGGCTTGCAGGGTTAGCAGTGCCGGTGTTTTGAGGACATTTATATAGATGACGCGGGGGGGAAAGGCTGCAAACCCGGAGAGGAGCACCGGCACCGGCGCACGAGTTTGAGCAAAAACACTCAGGCATTCTTGCAGGGCCGGCAGTCTGTCAGCGGGCCACTCAAACGGCGGTTGCAGGGTAATGTGGGGGGGAGACTTGAGCGCGGCGCGGCTGTTGTAGCTGTCGGCAAAGTGCTGCTTGATGCCGGTGACGCGCTCTTGAAGGTCCTGCGGCGGCAGGAGGGCGACAAAGAAGAGGCGGCTAGACCTGTCCATAGGCTGGTATCTTAAGGGAGAGGGGAAAGTCCCATCTAAAATCTAAAATCTAAAATCTAAAAGCGGTTATGCCTTGGTTTGTCAAGATTGAAGAGGGCGTCGTCGATAAGCCGACCTTTGACCGGCATGTGCCGGCGCACAAAGCCTATGTCCGCGAGCTAATGGCCAAGGGCCACAAGGCGCGTACCGGCTACTGGGCGCAGGGGGGCGGCGGTATGTTGCTGTTCGAGGCGGCGTCCCTAGCAGAGGCCCAGGAGATCGTGGCCCACGACCCGCTGGTAAAAAATGGCTGCGTAAAATATCAACTTTTTGAGTGGCGAGTTGTTGCCGAGTGAAAAAACTGTGTTATATTAAGAGTGACTCGGATCTACGCGATTTCAACGCCCAAACCTTGTCAGGACCGGAAGGTAGCAGCAATACGGGATGCTTGGGATAGGCGTGGCCTCCGGGTCACTTTTTTTTACGCCCTGCTGAGGCCGGTGGGCAATTGGCCAGCTTTCCTCGTATGCTGGAATCATCAGATATTCCTCAAGGAGCCTCGGTTGCAATGGCTGGTTTAGGAGATATTGTTCAAAAAGCTTTTTACCTGGGCGTTGGGCTAGCTTCCTATGCCGGTGAGAAAGCCGGCAGCACACTGGCGCAACTGCGAACCCAAGCGCAAAAGCTGGCAGATGAGATGGTGGCGCGGGGTGAGATGACTGCAGAAGAAGGGCGCAAGTTCGTTGACGATATGATCGCCCGCGCCCAACAGCCGCAAGCTGAGCCAGAAAAGGGGGAAACCCGCGCTGAGCCCCGCCGGATTGAGATCCTCGATGATCAAGATCCCTCAAAGTCAGAGGGGAAAAATGTGGACAGCCTGCGCCAACAGGTAGAAGCGCTGCAGGACGAACTGCGCCGGCTGCAGCGGGATTAGGATTGCCGCACGAGATCCAGAGATGCCGGTGGCACAAAATAGGCCGGCAAGTTCCCCCGCTGTGGGGGACGGGCTCTGTGAAGATATGTAACGCTCCACTAAGCCCAGTCAGCGCTCAGAATGGATATAGAGGTGCTGGGGAACCCACTCAGGTGGGTGCTACCGCACCTTCTCGCAGTCTTTCAAGAGCAACCGTCAGATCCCAATGGAAGAGTGGCAAAAAAGTTTCTTTGAGATGCTGGAGACAGCAACTCGCGAGGTAAGTCGCGAGGTAGATAAGTTTTTACAAGAAGTGACTGAAGAGGTTATCGAAGTGGTAGACTCGCTCTTCGAGATATCTCAAGAAATCACAGAACAAGTGCAAATCCCCCTGGGAAATGAGCTGGAACAATTTTTCAATCAGTTCATCGAACCGGCGCTTGATGTTTATCTAGAAATCGAAGAATTTGAAACGTCTTCTCCGCCGGAGCAGTTCGTCAGCTATGTGGCTCCCGATTTGGACAAAAATCCTGTCTGTATGGGCTGCCGGCACTACCACGGCTCTGTCTATGGGGGGAATTTGCTTGTCTGCGGTATGCACCCCTACGGTTGGGAGGGGGAGAGTTGCCCCGACTGGGAATCCCACTATCCGGATGACTATCCAGACAATCCATTTTAACCTGGAAATGGCAACTTCTTTATGAAACCGGGTTTCTCAGCTCTGGTGTTTGAGCTGGCGTGCGCGTGTCCTTTCAGGACATAAGCGCACGCTACCAGGAACCTATCCCGGTTCCCACTAACAACTAACAATTAAACCAGGGCATAGACTTTAGCTTCCCAGGGGAAGATGCCTTCTCTGCCAACCCACTCACTGGAAACCATCCGATCTTGCGTGATTTCTTTCCACTGTTTGCCTGCTGGAGTTGCGGGCAAATTCTGCACTTTATATTCGGAACCTGGAGGAGTGCCGTAATCGGAGAAATTCGCGACTACCACCACCAGTTCGTCAGCTTTATTGCCACGCTGCCAGACAAGCACCCGTTTGCCTTCACTGAAGTCAGTGTGAATAAACTGGGTGTCGTTGACTGCCAAAGCATTAGAAGATGTCCGGAATTTTACCAGTCGGGAAACATAGTGGAAAATACTGTGCCGCCAATCTTCCGACATCCGGCTGTAGTTAACCGGGTCAACTTGTTTTTTCTCGTCTGTGGGTGGCAAGTCATGCTGGTCAGCAAATTCATCCCCCGCCAGAATCATGGGAATCCCAACAGCAGTCAGCAAGCAAACAAATGCCAGTTTAATCCGCTCTTCGCTGCGGACAATACCATTGTTTTGCAGGTAGTTGTACAAACGTTCGTTGCCGAAGCCGCCCACATCGTGGGAAGTCAGGTAGTTGACAGCTTGGTGTCCGTCTTGAAACCCTAAGTTTCGACAGTCAATCAGTTTGCGGACGCTCCACTCGAAACTAGGCTCTCCTGACCAATTCTTGCCTAAAATCACTTCCCGGACAATTTGCTTGAATTTTTCGTTCCACAGTCCATCCAAGCGATTTTGCTCGAGCAGCGCTAAAGGCACACTCAGTTCTTCCCCAACTACTAAAAAGCGGTCGCCACTTCCGCCCCTTTCCGCCCAAAGCTGTCGCGCTAACTCCTTAAACTCCTGCAAGAAGTCATAATTGCTGACATTGTTGACACTATCGAGCCGCCAACCATCGACACGATAGTGTTCCATCCAGTGGACGAGGTAGGCTTTCATGTATTGGCGGGCGGGAACCAGCCATGACTTTTGACCCGTAATTGGGTTGTAGCCCTCCACCCAATATTCGTACTTAAACAAATCCCCACCAAAGGCATCCCGCCCTGCTTGTTCTGGGTCCCCACTGTTCCATTTGACGTAAAAATCTAGAAAATTAATGTTGTGGTAAGGATTGTTGCGGGAAAAAGCCATCACGGCATCCACAAAAAAGCGCAAGCCATTCTGGTGGCAGATTTTAATCAGGTTGGCTAAATCCGTGGAAGCAGTGGATGGGGCGTCGGGTGGCTCACTATCCGGGCGACCGAGGTCGAAATCCGCCGCAAAATAGTTGGCGGTGCCATAGCCCCAGTTGACAGTATCATCGCTGTCTGCTGGGGGCAAAAGTTCTAAAGCGTTGACTCCTAGTTCTATGAGATGAGCGCGGTGGTTCAGGGCCTCGACTGTGGGAAAATTAGGAGCGGTCTTCTCTTTCACCAACAGCGCTATTACGTCGCGAAATGTGCCGTCTCCTTCAATTATCTGCCCTGTGTCGTGAATCCGCGTCCAGCGCGTCGGCAACTCGTAAATGACCAGCCGATTGTTCGGTGCTAGTGTTGTAGGGGGATTGTATTTTTCCCCTTCCCAATCGATAGTTTCCCCATTGGCATCGCAGGGAGTCAGTTCACCATTTTTATACATTACCACACTCGCAGGATCGTAGCTGGCAATCCCACCCGGTTCTGATGGCACCGGCTGGTGGAAACACTCTTTACGCGAGAAACGCCGGTCAACTGTCCAAGCTATCGGATCTGTGCAGTAGATAATTTTGCTGGGACTGGCAGAGTCATAAGCGTCGGCATCGCCAACCTTAAACCAGTAAAAGTACACCTCCCCTTCTGTCAGAGAGCAGTTTTTCGCTTCCACTTCCCAAATTTCTGGAAATTCCTGCGACTGTTGCAGCGGAATTTCCTTAAATTTATCAAATTGGCTGACGCTGTATTCTGCTGATTTACCTATGTACAGTGTGGGTGCAAGTTTCGTCGCTCCCGGACGCCACAAGACAAAATGAGTTTTTTTGCGCTCCAAAATGGCTGTCATCGACATACTATATTCCTCAATTTTTGTTTCCCACTTTTATGGCAGCAACGAAAATTTTACCCCTGACTCCTGCCGAGCGCAGAACTGCGCTGTGGGGCTTGACTTGCTAAGCCTGGTTCCCCAAGCTGTCAGAATCTTTTCTTCTTCCTAACTTCCAATGGTTCCCATTATAACCAGGCGAATTAGGCAGCGGTATTAAAAGAACATTAAACTTTGGTTATCCTCAGAGACACTTGATGGGCCAAGGCAAGCTAATATAGCAATGAACAGTAAGTTTAGGACATGGGGACAGGCGAGACGCCTGTCCTACGAGGTATATCGGTAGGGACTGCGTAGCGCTTACGCGGCCCAACGCTATATCAGTCCTTAAAATGCGGTACGATATTATACCGGGGTATCAAAAACCGCAGAAAACCTGGACTTAAAAGTGAGGATAGCACAATGACTGCTGTTTCTGCTGCTGGCAGCCGCTGGCAATTCTGGATCGACCGGGGCGGGACATTTACCGATATCGTGGCCCGCCGACCTGATGGCCAATTGGTGATTCACAAGCTGCTCTCGGAAAATCCCGAACGCTACACTGACGCGCCGGTGCAGGGGATTCGGGACATTCTGGGGATTCCCGCTGGGGTGCCGGTGCCGGCAGAACAAATTGAAGTGGTAAAAATGGGCACCACGGTGGCGACGAATGCCCTGCTGGAACGCAAAGGCGACCGCACTGTGCTGGCAATCACTAAAGGTTTCCGCGACGCTTTGCGCATTGGCTATCAAAACCGGCCAGATATTTTCGCCCGCCAGATTGTGCTTCCAGAAATGCTTTACGAGCGCGTTATTGAGGTAGAAGAACGCTACAGCGCTCGCGGCGAGGAACTTATGCCGCTAGACGAAACAAGTGTTCTGGCGTCTCTTCAAGAAGCTTACGATGCCGGCATCCGCTCCTGCGCCATTCTATTGATGCACGGCTATCGCTACCCCGACCACGAAAAGCGTTTAAAGATTATAGCACAGGAAATAGGTTTTAGTCAAGTATCTGTTTCTCACGAAGTCAGCCCGCTGATGAAACTGGTGAGTCGGGGGGATACCACTGTGGTTGACGCCTATTTGTCGCCGATTTTGCGCCGGTATGTGGAGCGGGTTGCAGGTGAGCTTCAGGACAAAGAAACCGGGTTTCTTGGAGAAACCCGGTTTCTGGGATCTCCGCAAGACAAAGAAACCGGGTTTCTTGGAGAAACCCGGTTTCTGGCACCGCGCTTGATGTTTATGCAATCTAATGGCGGGTTGGTGGATGCCCAGCAGTTCCAGGGGAAAGACAGTATTTTGTCGGGACCGGCAGGCGGGATTGTGGGGGCGGTGGAGACTTCTCGCATGGCGGGGTTCGAGAAAATTATCAGCTTTGATATGGGCGGGACTTCCACCGATGTCGCTCACTATAACGGGGAATACGAGCGACAATTTGAGACGGAAATTGCCGGTGTGCGCCTGCGAACGCCGGTGATGGCCATTCACACGGTCGCTGCCGGTGGGGGTTCGATTCTGCAATTTGATGGCTCCCGCTATCGCGTCGGGCCAGAATCTGCGGGGGCCAATCCTGGCCCTGCTTGCTATCGCAAAGGCGGCCCTCTGACGGTGACGGATTGCAATGTTATGCTGGGCAAGATTCAACCGGCATTCTTCCCGAAGGTGTTTGGGGTAAATGGGGATTTGCCGGTGGATGTTGAGGTGGTGCGGCAAAAGTTCTCCGCACTGGCGGCGCAAATTGGCGACGGAAGAACGCCGGAGGAAGTGGCGTCTGGATTTCTGGCAATTGCTGTGGAAAAAATGGCGAGTGCGATTAAGAAAATCTCGCTGCAGCGGGGGTATGATGTTTCGGAATATACGCTGTGCTGCTTTGGTGGTGCGGGCGGTCAGCACGCTTGTTCGATCGCGGATGCGCTGGGAATGAGGCAGGTGTTTATCCATCCTTTTGCTGGTGTGCTGTCGGCGTATGGGATGGGTTTGGCGGATGTGCGGGCGATTCGGCAACGGGCGGTTGAGGAGAGGTTGTGTGAGGGGTTGGTGTCGGTGTTGGATGGGGTGTTGGTTGAATTGGAGGCGGAGGGGAGGGGGGAATTGAACCGGCAAGACGCCAAGAGTGCCCAGGAAGAGGTTTTTCGCAGGGTGCATTTGCGCTATGAGGGGACGGATGCGCCTCTGGTTGTGGATTTTGGGGATGTTGGGGGGATGCGGGTGCGGTTTGAGGGGGCGCACCGGCAGCGTTACGGGTTTGTTGCGCCGGAGAAGGGGCTGATTGTTGAGGCGGTTTCGGTTGAGGTGGTTTCCCGCAGCGCCGGCGTCTCGCCTGTGCCTCGTATGTTCCGCCGCGCCGGCGTTTCGCTTGTGCCGGTGGAGACGGTGCGGATGTATGCGGCTGGTGGGTGGCGGGAGACGTCGGTGTTTCGCCGGGAGGATTTGCAGCCAGGAGATTGTGTTGTTGGGCCGGCTATTATTGTGGAGGGGACGGGGACGAATGTTATTGAATTGGGCTGGCTGGCGGAATTGACTGAGGGGAATTGTTTGATTTTGAACCGCAGATACACGCAGATAAACGCAGATGGGTTGGATGCTATTGGCGTTAATCTGGTTTCTCTGGGGTTAGCCGGTGGGGCTGCATCTGGGGTTCAGGTAGATCCGGTGATGTTGGAGATTTTTAATAATTTGTTTCGGGCGATTGCGGAGCAAATGGGTATTGCGCTGCAAAATACGAGTTATTCGGTGAATATTAAGGAACGGCTGGATTTTTCTTGTGCTATTTTTGACCAAAATGGCGCTCTGGTTGCGAATGCGCCGCACATTCCTGTACATTTGGGTTCGATGAGTGAGAGTGTGCGGGCTTTGATTGCGGCGAAAGGTGATACGATTATGCCGGGGGATGTTTATGTGTCGAACAATCCCTATAATGGCGGGACACATTTGCCGGATATTACGGTAATTACGCCGGTGTTTGAGGATGCCGGTGAGCGAATTATGTTTTATGTGGCGTCGCGCGGGCACCACGCGGATATTGGGGGGATTACTCCGGGATCTATGCCTCCGCACAGCACGACTGTGGAGGAGGAAGGGGTGCTGATCGACAATTTTCTGCTGGTTCGGGAGGGGAGTTTCCGGGAAAAAGAGGTGCTGGAATTGCTGGCATCTGGGAAGTATCCGGCGCGGAATCCTGGGCAAAATATTGCGGATTTGCAGGCGCAGATTGCGGCGAATGAGCGGGGGGTGCTGGAATTGCGCAAGATGGTGGAGCATTATGGGTTGGAGACTGTGCGGGCGTATATGGGTTATGTGCAGGATAATGCTGAGGAGTCGGTGCGCCGCGCGATTGAGGTTTTGAAAGATGGGGAGTTTATTTATCCGATGGATGCCGGTGGGCAGATTAAGGTGGCGATTTCTATTGACAAATCGAGTCGCAGTGCTAAAATTGATTTCACCGGCACGTCTGCGCAAATGCCCAACAATTTTAACGCACCGGCTGCTATTTGTCAAGCGGCTGTGCTGTATGTTTTCCGCACGCTGGTGGATGACGATATTCCTTTGAATGCCGGCTGTCTGAAGCCGCTGGAAATTATTATCCCGGAGGGGTGCGTGCTGAATCCGCGCTATCCAGCGGCGGTGGTGGCGGGAAATGTGGAAACTTCGCAGAATATTGTGGATGCGCTGTACTGTGCGCTGGGGGTGATGGCGGCGTCGCAGGGTACGATGAATAATTTTACGTTTGGCAATCAGCGGTATCAATATTATGAAACGATTTGCGGGGGTTCGGGTGCGGGGGCTGATTTCGCCGGCACGGATGCGGTTCACACGCACATGACGAATTCTCGCCTCACCGATCCGGAGGTGCTGGAATGGCGGTTCCCGGTGCTTTTGGAAAGTTTTGCGATTCGCCCGAATAGTGGGGGGAATGGGCGCTATCGTGGCGGGAATGGCGTAATTCGCCGGCTGCGTTTTCTGGAACCAATGACTGCTGGGATTTTATCGGGGCGTCGCCTTATTCCGCCTTACGGGTTGAATGGGGGGGGTGATGCTACTGTTGGGCGGAATTATGTTGAGCGCCAGGATGGAACTGTGGAGGAATTGGGGAGTGCGGATGTTGTGGAAATGGGTGCCGGTGATCTGTTTGCGATTGAGACGCCAGGTGGTGGGGGGTATGGTGTGAGCGAGACTTAGTAAGCGTAGAAACCGGGTTTCTTAAAGAAACCCGGTTTCTGATACCCCCCCAGAAGCGCCGGCGAGACGAATGCGCTGCGAAAAAATCGCGTACTTCTTCTATCCCAGAACTTCATCTGCTATAATATTTATATCAGGAAACGCAAGCACTGACAAACTTTCGCCCCGCCCGCACTTGCGCACATCCTGGTAGCCAGCCGGTGACGGTTGCCGGTAAACTTCCACGCATCCCTCATTAATATCCACCAGCCAAACTTCCAAAATGCCCTGTTCCGCGTAGAGCGTAATTTTCACTTGCCGGTCAGATTCAACGGTTGTATCAGCCACCTCTACCAACAGGAAAATATTCTCAGGCTGTGGATGTCCAGCCTCGTAGAAATCTGGGCGCGGTTGCAGCAGCGCCACATCTGGCTGAGGTTGAGATCGCTCCCCTAATTCTACAGGATTTTGGGCAGCAACTATTGCCCGGTTTCTAAGACGCCCCGTGAACAGATTTACCAATCGATTCACACCCGCCGCATGCCGTCTTCCAATAGGTGCCATTTCAACAATCTCTCCTTTTATAAGTTCCACCCTGTCCTCGTCCGTAAAGATACCCGCCTCAATCATTCTCTGATAAATTTTTACCGTGAACTGCCGTCTGAGTAACTGTAGAGACATGACAACCTCCCCAGGTTTATCCAATCCAAGTTCCTGCTTGTGCTTATCCTATCCTTTGACATGCTAGTGTCAGTTAAACTTATTATAGCAGATCGCCAAGGCACAGCGACCTGCTTGCACAGTTCGTAGTTGGGCTTCAGCCCAAAAGTTCATAGTTGGGCTAAAGCCCAAAAGTTCGTAGTTGGGCTTCAGCCCAAAAGGTTCGTACTAGGGCTTCAGCCCAAAAGGTTCGTACTAGGGCTTCAGCCCAAAAGTTCGTAGTTGGGCTTTAGCCCAAAAGGTTCGTACTAGGGCTTCAGCCCAAAAGGTTCGTACTAGGGCTTCAGCCCAAAAGTTCGTAGTTGGGCTTTAGCCCAAAAGTTCGTAGTTGGGCTTTAGCCCAAAAGGTTCGTACTAGGGCTTCAGCCCAAAAGTTCGTAGTTGGGCTTCAGCCCAAAAGGTTCGTAGTTGGGCTTCAGCCCAAAAGGTTCGTACTAGGGCTTCAGCCCAAAAAGGTTCGTAGTTGGGCTTCAGCCCAAAAGGTTCGTACTAGGGCTTCAGCCCAAAAGTTCGTAGTTGGGCTTTAGCCCAAAAGTTCGTAGTTGGGCTTCAGCCCAAAAGTTCGTAGTTGGGCTAAGCCCTGCTATCGCTGGACTGGTCCTGCAGCCCTTTGCAAGACCGCAAAAGTGTTAGGACAGTGCCTGCGATATTGTGGCATAAAACTCGCAAACCTTTCCTTTACTAACACTTCTTGAACCAGTGTTCCGTTAGGCAATCTCACATCTGCTACCCAGCGCTTATATTGGTCTTGAGCATTAAAATTTAGCTGCACTATCATCCCAGAACCATGCAATATTTGGGTCAATTCGTCCTTCGCCTTCACCCCCTGTTCTCTTTCCGAACCTTTGATTTCCGGAGTATTTATACAAGCAAAACGAACTCGGATATCCTCTCCTCCGTATGGATTAGCTACACTGATAGTGTCCCCATCAATAATCCTCTTGACAGTATACTGCCCATTAGCAGGGGCCGGTTCATTAGCCCTAGCTGTGTCTTGAGCAGCCTGGAGAAGGGCGCAGGTGGCCGAAAAGGCGCACAAACCTGCAATTACAGGCAATTTTCTGGGAAATCGTTTAACCTTTTTCACCGGCTCTCTCTAACTTATTGGTCGCTTCATGTCAAGTATTTTCTGAACAGAAAGCATCGTCAAGCCCGATTTAGTCGGAAAAAGTAGGGATTTTTACAGCCCCAGCAAGGTCGGAAAAAGTCAGATTTAGCCGGTCGGGTCGGAAAAATTCGGATTTAGTAGGTTACAATAGGGTTAAATACCAGCATCTACCAGAACAATGGACGTTGAAGAAGCCTTAGAATTTGCTGATCGCCTAGTTTTTGGCCTCACCGGCAAACACCTAGACAGTCTGCAAAAGGCTATCCTGCGCGGCTCTTGGAACAATCAGAAGTATAGGGAAATCGCACAGCGTCACCACCGATCTGAGAAATACGTTAAAGAGGTTGGCTCCGAATTGTGGAGGCTACTCTCACTTGCATTAGGCGATGGAGAATTGTGTAAAGCAAATTTTAGAGCCGCAGTGGAGAGGTGCTTTAATATCTCATATTTGGGGAAAGGAATTGTCAATATTAATAACAACGTCAACATCTGTAGAAACACTTCGCATTCCCCAAAAGTCCCGCATTCCAAACCTGCAGATGAGCGAAGTCACCGGCAAGATGCCTTTGCCACAAACGAACCAACTGGCACCGCCAAACCCGAGGTGCGTCAAGATTTAGGTGATGCGCCTGATATCTCACGTTTCTACGGACGCACCGGCTTCCTGACTGAACTCGAAAAGTGGATTGTGCGAGATCGCTGTCGCCTGGTCGCACTCCTGGGGATAAGCGGTATTGGCAAAACCGCTCTCGCCGTGCGCCTGGTAAAGCAGATTCAGGATGACTTTGAGTGTGTCATTTGGCGAAGTCTCCGCTCCTCCCCACCCCTGGAAGCAATTCAAAAAAACCTGATCCAATTCCTCTCTAACCGGCAGGGAACCGAATTGCCAGCAAGCGCCGACGATCAACTGTCCCTGCTGGTGGAGTATTTGCGAAAGTACCGCTGTCTGGTGGTACTCGATGACGTGCATATGGTTCACAGCAGCGAACAGCTTGCCGGTTACTACCAACCTGGATATGAAAATTATGACTCCCTATTCAGACGTGCGGCAGAATTATACCATAACAGTTGCTTAGTGCTGCTCAGTTGCGAGAAACCTAGAGAAATTGCCGCCTTAGAAGGCGAACACCGACCTGTTCGCTCATTACAGCTAGACGGGTTGGGCGCAGCAGCGCGGGAAATCCTCAAGGAGAAAGGTTTAGTTGAAGAGGAGAAGTGGGACTGTCTCATTGACCTTTACCGGGGCAACCCTCTATGGTTAAATCTAGTCGCCACCCTGATTAAAGATTTATTTAGCGGCAGAGTTTCTGAATTCTTAAAATATGATAGCCTTTTCCTGGGGGAGGATTTGCAATCTGTATTGCGCCCGACGTTTAATCGCTTATCCGAGTCCGAGAGAAAGGTGATGTCCGCTCTCGCGAGTCAAGCCAAGCCGGTTTCCATCTCCGAATTGCTAGAACCACTTATCGCCCCCGACTTGTTCAGTGCCGTGCAATCTCTGAATCGGCGTTTTTTGATTGAAAAACAAGAACAGGGCAGTGAAACACTTTTCACCCTCATGCCGGTGGTGAGGCAGTATTGCAGTAGCCACTTAGGTTAGGACGTAGGACAGTGTTTCTTTATTCTCTGGCAGCAACAATTTGTCCAGGGTTCCTGCCGGCAGGGCAACAAAAGCTGCATCTGTGGGCGCAAAGATGGTGTAAGGGCCAGCTGCTTTTAATGTATCAGTCAGTCCTGCAGATTCGATTGCTTTTGCCAGAGTTTTAAATGCGCTGTTAGACGCTGCTAGATCAACCACATTTTTCTTGCCGACAGAGAGGGGACTGAAGTCCCCACTACAAACTGATTTTCTAAATGGTTTGTGAAATCTGTGGGGGGCCAGAAACCCGGTATTGTTTGATAAACCGGGTTTCTGCGGTTTCACAACTCAAATAAAAAAGTCAGCGAGTTCCATCTGCGCCCCGCGCCGCCCCACTCCAGTCGGCACCACCCAGTTGCGCTATATTCAGGCTGGCTCCCCACAGATTGGCATCCCGCAGGCAAGCCCCAGTCAGGTCTGCCCCAGACAAATTTGCCAGCTTCAGGTTGGCTCCAGTCAAATCGGCATCACTCAGATTCGCTTCCGAAAGATTTGCCAAGCTGAGATTTGTTTCGCACAAGTCTGCCAATATCAGTGACGCCCGGTGCAAGTTGGCGGCGTGAAAGTTCGAGCGAGACAGGAACGCCACGCGCAGATAGGCGGAACTCAGGTTGGCCGCTGACAGGTTGGCCCTACTGAGATTAGCTCCACTCAGTTTTGCCTCACTCAAGTTCACCCCATCGAGATCGGCACCATTGAGATCCACTCCATTCAGGTAGGCTCCACTCAATTTCACCCCATTTAATAGTGCTCCGCGCAGATTGGCACCGCTCAATCTGGCCCCAGAGAGGTTGGCCCAATTCAGATTGGCTCGCCTCAGATTAGCCGAACGCAAATTTATTCCCCGCAAATCCGCCCCGCAGAAGTTAACCCCTTCCAAATTAGACAGCCGCAGGTTCACCCCCGCCAGGATTGCCCCACTGAAGGAGCTGCCGGCGAACACCGACTTAACCGCAAAAGCTCCTTTCAAATTGGCTTTTGTCAAGTCTGCCCCGGTCAGTCTGGCTTCATTAACTTTGGCATAACTCAGATCGGCTCGCTGCAGGAATGCCCCACTGAGGTTTGCCCCCATTAGAAAAGCGCGACTGAGGTTCGCCCCCGCAAGATTTGCCCCCGACAAGTTGACCCCAAATAGGCAGGCTCTTTCCAGGTTAGCCCTGATTAGATTTGCCCCACTAAAATTTCTTTCTCCAGCAGCGATCCGCTGTAGCAGTTCCAAAGCTTCCATATCATTTTCCCCCAATTCAGCTCAACTTTCGTCAGTTCAGCCCTGAGCATCCCGATTATGTAGGGGCGAAGCATTCGGGCGAATAATCTCTCGGTCAAAACCAGCAATTGATAATCCGAATGCTTCGCCCTCACCAGGGTAGTTTCAAAAACGGGATGCTCCCGTTCAGCCCTGAGGTTGCCCCAGTCGAGGGCAGCCAATTTGTTAACTTTTTTTTGAGCGGGTGTGAGAATTAGATAACCCAAGTGGCTACTTACCAGTGAGTCAGGGTAGATCCCCCCTAGCCCCCCCTTAAAAAGGGGGGGGGACATTCTCAAAGCCCCCCTTTTTAAGGGTGGTTTGGGGGTATCTAGATGCTGGTACTTGTAGGTAGCAACTTGAATTAGATAATTGAATCGCCGGATATTTCCCGACATTTCTCCCTACAAACCTGAACCTCACTGCAAATTTTTGCCACCGGCATATATTTCGGAATTTTTGGAACGCCCCGCCCCTTCCGGCCCAAATCGACACAACCGAAAATGATATAAACAGGTAGGCAAAGCAAACAGATCGCATACAAGCCAGCTGCATTAAAGAAACATATTTCCTCTGCAGGGCTGATTTGTAACCTTTAATTAGCTTACCTGCTTATTTCTAATTGCTTGTTAATTCTAATTAATTGAAAACTTGTGAGGTCAGAGTTTAACCGCAAAGGAGTTTGCTTACCAAGCCAGCTTTTCGGCACCACAGGCCAGCACCGCGAGTGTATGGCTGTCCGATCGCAGGTGCGAGCGTGTTTGACAAACCCCTTCACTTCTCACTTCGCAACTTTATGCAATTTATACGCAGGAAAGCCTGCCGGTCGGCATAACGGCCCCATCAAGGATAGCATCGCGCCAGTTTGCTCCGGTCAGGGATGCGTCCCGCAGGCTAGCACCCCGGAGGTCAGCACCCGTCAGGTTGGCCCCATCCAGCTCTGCCCCCCACAGGTAAGCTCCCTGCAGGTTGGCCCCACTCAGATCCGCGCCGGCCAGGTTCGCCAAGTTCAGATTGGCCCCTCTGAGGTCTGCGTTCCTCAGGTCGGCTTCCCGCAAGTCCGTTTTCATCAGGTTGGCCTGATTGAAGTGAGCGCCTCTGAGGTTGGTGTCATGCAGGTCGGCATTTTTGAGGTTTGCCTCCTCCAAGTCGGTAAACCGCATTTGAGCCTCCGTCAGATCGGCACCGATGAAGTTGGCACCGTGCAATTTGGCCCCGCTGAATTTGGCTGCACTCAGATCGATGCCGCTGAGGTTGATGCCTTCCAGGTTGAGCCCGTTCAGAAAGGCCCGACTCAGTTTGACTCCGTTGAGCTGCGCCCCTTTGAGTTTGGCTCCGCTCAATCTGGCCCCACTGAGGTTAGTCCAGTTTAAGTTAGCGCCGGTCAGGTTGGCCGAGCGCAAGTTGATGCCATTCAGGTTGGCACCGCACAGGTTAACACCTGGTAAATTCGCCCGATAAAGGCTGACCCAGCTAAGGATAGAGCCGCTCAGTTTAGCGCCTGCCAGATCCACATTGGCCAGTTGAGCGCCTCTGAGATCGGCTTTTGTCAGGTCTGCTTCCATGAGGTTGCTGCCTTTGAGCTTGACAAAACTCAGATCGGCACCGTAGAGGAAGGCTCCCATCAATTTGGCCTCCATGAGGAAGGCGCGGCTCAGGTCAGACCTGGCCAGGGAAGCTTCTGTCAGATTTGCTTCTGTGAGGTTGATGCTGATCAGATTTGCCCCAATCAGGTTGGCCTCTGACAGATTTGCTCCCCTAAAATCCCTGTATCCTTCTGCATATCGCTTCAGCAGTTCATCCGCATCCATACTGCTTACCTCTGACTTTCTCGCGATAGATCTATGTAATTTCTAGGATTCCCGAATTTGGCGCGGGGATCGCAGGGTTTCGCAAGAGATTTGGGAGTGGAGAGGCTTCGGAGCCAGATGGGATCGAGAAGCTAGCTAGGAAATGTGGGAATTTGGCTGGCAACCGGCGTCCGGTTAGGGATGCAATCCTGACTGCGTGCTGGGCCCGGGCAGCGCCGGCACCCAGCAGTGGCCAAAGGAGAAGGGCGTTGCCGAAGGATGATTGAAATTTTGAAATTTTTTCCGATCGTGGAAAACTCCCGCTTACTCCCCCTCCCCGCTTGCGGCTACTGTTTATACATATCTTGGGCAAGTGACTGCAGCCTCGCCCCTCACCCCCCCTGCCTCCCCTCTCCCACAAGGGGAGAGGGGGGAGAAATCGCAGCAGTCGCCGCTCGGGGCGTACAACTTTATGAAAAATTGGCATCACAGAGATTTGTGTGTAAACCGCAGCCGCAAGCGGGGAGGGGGTTGGGG
>Ga0185317_100144_pt1 | contig 24839 bp, 18 predicted proteins | sample DevilsHole_FD_128020 | JGI IMG/M metagenome (GOLD analysis project Ga0185317, IMG submission 128020) | Groundwater microbial communities from Devils Hole, Nevada to study Microbial Dark Matter (Phase II) - Devils Hole (SPADES assembly)... | ecosystem: Environmental > Aquatic > Deep subsurface >...
GGGGTGGATCTGGAACACCGGCAGGGTTTGGCATTTTGCTGGTCGGAATGTCATAGACTTTTCAATGGGGGGTGGGCTGTCCTGCTCACCCGACACGCCAATCCCCCTCTGTTGCGCGACAGGCATTTTGCCTGTCCGGTAGGAAATGAACTCCATAAGTGACATTCTGATTATCGGGGGTGGCACGATTGGCCTCTCAATCGCCATCGAACTGAAATTGCGAGGCGCAAGTGTCACCGTTATTTGCCGGGACTTCCAGCAAGCCGCTGTCCACGCCGCCGCCGGTATGCTCGCTCCCCAAGCGGAAGCTATACCCCCAGGCCCAATGCTGGATTTGTGCCTGCGCTCCCGATCGTTATATCCAGACTGGACGAGCAAACTCGAAGAGATTGCCGGCTTGCCCACCGGCTACTGGCCCTGTGGCATTCTCGCTCCCGTGTACGAATCTGGGAATGGAACATCGGGCGTGGGGTATGGGGATGTTAGCCAATTCCCTATTGACAGTTCCCTATCAGCGCTTTGGCTGGACAGAGATGCGATTCACCAGCACCAGGCCGGTCTTGGCCCAGAGGTGGCCGGCGGGTGGTGCTTTCCGGAAGACGCCCAGGTGGACAGTCGGGCGCTGGCGCGAGCGCTGCAGGCAGCCGCCCGAGAGCTGGGCGTAAAGATTCGGGAAGGCGTCGCAGTTGAGGGAATTGTGCGGCGTTCCGGGCAAGTTAGCTGTCTGAAAACATCTGCGGGCGAACTCCACGGCGGGCATTATGTCTTGGCGACCGGCGCGTGGTCAAACCAGCTGCTACCGCTGCCGGTGTATCCGAAAAAAGGGCAAATGCTCTCGGTGCGGGTGCCGGTGGAGACTGCGGTAGCGCCCCTGCAGCGGGTGCTGTTTGGTCCTGACACCTACATCGTCCCCCGCCGCGATGGCAGAATTGTGATTGGAGCGACGAGCGAGGATGTTGGTTTCACTGCCGGCAATACGCCGGCTGGCATGAAAACTCTGCTGGAGCGGGCTGTGCGGCTCTACCCCCAGCTGCAACACTATCCGATTGAAGAATTTTGGTGGGGGTTCCGACCGGCAACGCCTGACGAGTTGCCGATTTTGGGAGCGAGCCTGTGCCAGAATTTAACTTTGGCTACTGGTCACTACCGCAATGGTATTCTGCTAGCGCCGGTGACGGCTTCTCTGATTGCGGATTTAATCCTGAATCAAAAATCTGACCCCCTGCTGGAATATTTCCAGTGGCAGCGGTTTTTTCACCGGCAGCCATCAGCCGCCCGCCAGCAGAGCGCAGTCGAGACCCGCCCCGCCGCTGAGCAAACTAACAAATCTAACGGAAATCCAAATCCTCCCATGCTCACCTACCCTGTTCCGGCACAGCAGACAGCGGCGAAGCTGTCTCCCGACACTCCGCTGACGATTGCCGGTCGGCAATTCCGTTCGCGCTTGATGACAGGCACCGGCAAGTATCGCAGCATTGAGGAAATGCAGCAATGTGTCGCCGCCAGCGGTTGCGAAATTGTCACGGTGGCGGTGCGCCGGGTGCAAACTAAGGCTGCTGGGCATGAAGGTCTGGCGGAGGCGCTGGACTGGACAAAAATCTGGATGCTGCCCAATACTGCCGGCTGTCAAACGGCTGAGGAGGCGATTCGGGTGGCGCGTCTGGGGCGGGAAATGGCGAAGCTGCTGGGGCAGGAGGACAATAATTTTGTCAAGTTAGAGGTGATTCCCGATGCCAAGTATCTTTTGCCCGATCCGATTGGCACTCTGGAAGCTGCTGAACAGCTGGTGAGGGAAGGGTTTGCGGTTCTGCCGTATATTAATGCTGACCCGTTGCTGGCGAAACGCTTGCAAGATGCCGGCTGCGCTACGGTGATGCCTTTGGGTTCGCCCATCGGTTCGGGACAGGGGATAACTACTGCGGCGAATATTCAGATTATTATTGAGAGCGCTCGCGTGCCGGTGGTGGTGGATGCCGGTATTGGGACGCCTTCTGAGGCGGCGCAAGCGATGGAGATGGGGGCGGATGCGGTGCTGATTAATAGCGCTATCGCCCTGGCTGAGAATTCGGCTGCGATGGCCAAAGCGATGGGTATGGCCACAGAGGCGGGGCGTCTGGCCTATCTCGCCGGTCGCATGCCGGTGAGAGCCAGCGCCAGCGCCAGTTCACCTTTGACCGGCACGATTAGCGGATAGGGGCGAGGGTGAGGCAGTCAGGGGAGTGAGGAGGGCATTCTCCCACTGTCCCCCTATCCTGGTGTTAAGAATGATTAATAACTATGAAGTAATATTTTTCGGAAGCTAATTTTTGATAAAATTAACTAGCGTTAAAAGACTGAGGGTGAGATTCATGCCATATACCGAAGAGCGCGACCTGAACTGGTCGTTTTAGGATGAGGGGCCGACCCCTCTAGGAGATTCATACCTCCTACCCTCACGGAAAAGGCCACAAAGGCCCGGTCACGCCTGAGTAGGTAACGAAAAAGGCGGAATGCAGACCCCGAAAGTAGCCAAAGCTGGCAGCCTAAGCCGGTTAGGAGCAAGAGGGATTCCCTCAAGGTGAGCGCAAGCGAACTGTCGTCTAAACTGCGTGATATATGAAAGGGCCAAATAAGGCTGGCAGGCCCTAACCAAAAAGGTAAGTAGGTGGCCTGGGAATTTCTTCGTTCCCCCGGCGTATGAACAAAAACCCTACCGCAGAATAGGCAGCACCGGAAAAAGGGAAAAACAGACTAAAAACGACACAACAGGGTAAGCCCTACAGAGTCCAGGGGAAGGTCGAGCCCCCTGGTAGGCCAACCGTAAGGAAGGCGGAACTCTTTGGAGGGTAGAGGATGAGGCAAAAAGCGAATGCCCACCTGTAATGGGAGGGATAGGGGTTCAAAATTTGCCCCTGACCGAAAGGAAAAGCAGACTTGCCTTTGGTCTTACGGGAAAGAAACTAACTAGAAGAAACCGAACTCAACGGTAAGTTAGATGTCAAGTAAAAACTTGGTAAACGGACAGAGAGGGCCGTTGGATATCTGGAGTCAGGTCAACTGGCGCAAGATTTTCAAGGCGGTCAGGAATCTGAGGCAACGAATCTTTCTCGCGAAGAAGCTTGGTAACTGGCGCAAGCTGCGGAGCTTGCAAAAGTTAATGCTAAGAAGCCGCTCAAACCTACTGCTGTCAGTACGGAGAATCACCCAGACCAATCAGGGCAAGGCAACGGCAGGAATTGACAAAGAAACTGTCAATACCCCAGAGCAACGGGTGAAGCTGGTAAATGGCTGGACGGGTGGGAGCCAAAGCCCGACAAAAAGGGTAATGATTCCTAAACCCAACGGCAAGAAACGACCGCTAGGTATCCCAACCGTGCGTGACAGAATCGAACAGGCAGTAGTAGCCAATGCACTAGAGCCCGAATGGGAAGCCGTGTTTGAGCCCAACTCCTATGGGTTCAGACCCGGAAGAAGCTGTCAAGATGCCATCGGTCAGAGTTTCATCAGACTCTGTAGTGGTAGAGACACCTGGGTTCTAGAAGCTGACATCAAGGGCTTTTTCGACAACATCGCCCATGAATCCATCCTCAGACAACTAGGGAATTTCCCTGGAAGAGCCCGAATAGAAGGATGGTTAAAAGCTGGGTTTTTCTACCAAGGGGAACACACCCCAACGGAGATGGGCACGCCACAAGGAGGAGTAATTTCGCCCCTACTGGCCAATATCGGGTTGCATGGCCTAGAAGACTTCATCAAGGCCACCAACAAGAAACTTGGTGTGGTAAGATATGCCGATGATTTCATAGTCACGGCTAGGGACAAAGGGAGTCTCGAAAGGGCCCAAGCCCAGATACAGCAATGGATGTCTGAAAGAGGACTTGAATTCAGTGCGGAGAAGACGGTCATAACGTCACTGGAAGATGGCTTCGACTTCCTGGGGTTCAACCACCGTCACTATGGCGGAAAACTGCTCATCAAACCCTCGAAAAAGAAAGTCCTGGACTTCTGTAAGAGGATAGGCAAAGAAATCTGCCTCCTGAACGGGGCAGAACAGGAAGTCGTCATCAAGAAGTTGAATCCAATTCTCCGAGGTTTTGCTAACTACTACAGAGGTGCGGTCAGCAAAGAAACCTTCAGCTACATCTCTAGTAGAGTGTGGCAGTACCTCTGGCGTTGGGCCAAGCGGCGGCACCCCAACAAAAACACCAAGTGGGTTCGGAAACGCTACTTCCACACGATCGATGGCGTGAAGTGGACATTCGCTTGTCAAAGCGAAAAACGGGGTAAAGAGGTTACTCTCGTCCTCTACCCCATAAACAAAACGACCATTGAACGTCATGTAAAAGTGAAAGGAGATGCCTCACCGGACGACCCCTCCCTGCGTGAGTACTGGGACAAGCGCCACCAGAAACAGGGCAAGAACTACTGGGAGAAGAACTCCCGTAACTACAGAATAGCCCAAAATCAGAGCTGGAAATGTCCAGTATGTGGCCAACCACTATTCAACGGAGAGGAAATCGAAACCCACCACACAGTACCTGTGGCTCAAGGTGGGCTGAACGACATCAGCAACCTTCAGCACCTGCACAAAGCGTGCCACAAGCAGGTACACTCAAAAACCAAGCAGAATCGCTCGAAGTAAGGCTTGAGCCGGATGATGCGAAAGTGTCACGTCCGGTTCTTAGGGGAGGGGCGGGGAGCAATCCTCAAACCTTACCCGACAACTACCCCCCGGCGCATTTTCATCGGCGACGTACACGGTCACTACGATGGCCTCATGGTTCTCTTGGAGTCGATCGCCCCAGGAAAGGACGACCGGGTTTATTTCCTGGGCGACTTAATCGATCGCGGCCCAATGAGCGCTGAGGTCGTGGAATTTGTGCGGCAAAGTTCCTATTCTTGCCTGTTGGGTAACCACGAGCAAATGTTGCTCAATGCCTTCCCCAACGGACGCCAGCATAACCAAGCAATGGCGGCATGGCTTTACAGCGGCGGGAAAGCGACACTGGCCAGTTACCGCAAACACACCGGCTTGATGTTGGAACACCTGGAGTGGATGCGGACGCTGCCGGTCTACCTGGACTTGGGGGATATCTGGCTGGCTCACGCCGGTGTCGATCCGCATCTGCCGCTGGAGAAGCAAACTACTGAGCAATTTTGCTGGGTGCGGGATGAATTCCACCAGATCGCCAAGCCCTACTTCCCCAACAAACTGATCCTGACCGGCCACACGATTACCTTTACTCTGCCGGGAATCGCCCCCGGAGAGCTGGCTCAAGGCCCGGGGTGGCTGGACATCGACACCGGCGTCTATCACCCCCTGAGCGGCTGGCTGACCGGCGTGGACATCACCAATGGCAAAGTCTATCAAGTCAACGTCTTGCAGTACATGATCCGCACCCTGTCCCTGGATCAGGCGGCCAAGCCGGTGCAGCCAGCCAAGCAGCAGGCTGACGAAGAAAGAAACCCGGTTTCTTGAAGAAACCGGGTTTCTGGAGCTTGAGTTTTTTTGCGCCCTCTGACTCAATTACCATTACAGGGGCTGGATTCTGGCTCTGTAGGCCGAGCTGTCCAAGCCACTGCCGGCGTTAGTCGGGACTGAGTTTATTTTCTCTTTGATAGCTTGAATGCGATCTTCGGTGGCGGGGTGAGTGCTCAAAAAGGTGGGAGCCGACCCTCCCCTTTTATCCATGAGTTTTTCAAAAAATGCAATCATCGCAGATGGATCGTAGCCGGCTTTTCCTAACATGTCAAGCCCTCTTTCATCCGCTTCGTATTCGTACTGGCGGCTTCTGGGAAGGCGCAGCGCCAGCTGCACCCCCAGCTGCACGGCTGTGTTGCGGTCAATGCCGGCGGCGGAGGCGATTCCTTGTTCGATCGCCGCCTTTTTAATCCCCTTGAGGACGTGCTTACCCTCAATGTGGCCTATTTCATGGGCCATGACGCTGGCCAGCTGGGCTTCGTTGTCTGCGGCTTTGATGGTGCCGGTGTTGATGTACACAAAGCCCCCCACCGTGGCAAAGGCATTGATGCCGTCGTCTCTAACCACCTGAAACGTATAGGGGATATTCGAGCGAGACCTGTTGGCAGCCAGCCGCTGACCGATCTGGTTGATATAGCCGTTGAGAGCGGGATCTTTGTAGAGCTTGATTTCTCTGGACACCAGCTGCTGATTAATTGCCTTGCCAAACTCTACCTCTTGCTCCGCAGACATGTTTGACAGCTGAACCCCCTGAATCACCTGAATTCCACCGCGAATCAGGTCTTGGATGGAAATTGCCCTGGCTGGAACGGGCGATCCCACGACCACTCCCAGAGCCACTACAGCAGAGAGCAACCCGTAGAACCAGCGCCGGTGGGAACGCCGGGGAATCAACCGCAAAGGATTAAACATAGGATCTGTGTGAGGAGACATTATAAAACAACTCTCTAGTGGACGACTGTTAGAATCTAGTTTAGTGTTCCCTGCACCAGAGTGGCTCGCTCGATGGCGTTGCACCAGGATGATTCAAACTTTTTCCGACGCGCTTTAATCCCCTCTAGCTCCCCCTTCCCGTGGACGGGGAGGGGGTTGGGGGGTGGAGTTGTTTATCCGGCGCGCTCTGTGCAACGCTGGCTCAATATTGACACCGGCGGGAAAAATTATCAGCCTGCGCCCAAAGTCACCTGAACCCGATCGCCCGTAATGGTAATCTCTGTGTTAGCTTAGACAACTGTGATTTTTCGGAGAGGGGATTCCCCTATGAAGATTTTAGATTCTCAAGGTCGGCTGTTTGGTAAGGTTAGCATCCTGGATGTGGGAGCGGCGCTGGTGATTCTGCTGGTTGTGGTGGGGATTTTCTTCTTTCCCGGCACCTCCGGATCTGTGGCTCAAATCGGCGTCAGCGAAAAACCCATAGAGGTGGATGTGATTGTCCGAGGTTTGAGCGTGCGCGATCCCGAAGCTCTATTAAAAGAGTGGGATAAAACCAAGAAGACCAGTATTATTATTCGCAACCAGCCCTACGGCGAGATTGCGATTAAATCCGTACAGCGGCTGGACAAAATGCTGGCAATTCCCCAGCCAAATGGAGCGGTAAAAGCTCTGCCAGATCCCAGGGTTGAGGAGTCTTACAGCAGCAACCTGCTGATGACACTGACTGGCCCAGCTAAAATTACTCCCAATGGGCCGGTACTCGGCAACGAAAAAATCAAGATTGGGACTACTCTGGAGCTAGACGGCTTCAGCTATAACTTCAAATCGAGCGTGATCGACGTGCGAGTTGTGGATGGAAAACAGTCCCGCAGCTAATAGGTGAACCCGTTGCTAGAGCGCCGGTCAAGACATCTGAGAAACAGGGTTTATTTTGGCTTTCGCTGCCAAGGAAAGACCGGCAAAAGGAGCAGTCAACCTCGATAAATAGGCTGAACAGGTGCGCTCCTCTTGGGGACGCACCGGCAATTTTTTTTGTTCCCAACCGGCTCACACGAAATGCTGCAAGACCCCGCAATCCGCAACCCCATTGCCATCAGTTTTGGCGCGATTGCCGGTGCCCTGAGTCGCTACTACCTGACTTTGTGGTTCGCTCAGCGCTTCGGCACCGGCTTTCCCTACGGCACCTTTTTCATCAACCTCACCGGCTGTTTCGGCATGGGCTTCTTCGCCACCCTGGCGCTAGAGCGGGTGGCGGCGATTCCCCCAGATGTCCGGCTATTAGTCACCACCGGCTTCTTAGGTGCCTACACTACTTTTTCCACCTACGGGCTGGATACAATTGCCCTGCTGCGCACTCAGAACTTCCTGACAGCCGGTTTTTACTGGGCCGGCAGTGCTTTACTGGGAATTATAAGCGTTCAGTTGGGTGTGATTTTAGCCCGGTTGGGAAGGTAGGGAAACAGCCATGACAGTTTGGAAACAGCTGACAGTCTATATTGATGAATCTGACCACTGGCACCACCAGCCCCTCTATACGGCGCTGATTGAAAAGGCTCGCGAGCGGGGACTGGCTGGAGCAACTGCATCAAGAGCCATCGCTGGGTTTGGCAAACACAGTACAGTGCATGCAACGCATTTGCTAGATTTGTCTTCTGACTTGCCGGTGGTGGTGACAGTTATTGACCGCGAGGAGGCGCTGGTTGAATTTTTGCCTGCCGTCAAAGAGATGGTAAAAGAGGGATTGATTACCCTGCAAACGGTAGAAGTCCTCAAGTAGAAAGGGCCTGTAGGGGCGGGTTTACCCAAAATGTCTCTACGAAGTTCAGATGTTGGTGAACCCGCCCCTACAAGACGATTTTCAAGTCAAAGCCTCCAGATGGTGTTCCCAGCCTGAGCCTGGGAACGAGAGAAACCGGGTTTCTTTTGGCTTTCCCCACTCAGAGTTGGTGTTGGCGGGAAAAGAAACCCGGTTTCTTGCCGCATTAGGGTGCGGCACGCAAAACACTTCGCACCCCACGCCTTACTGCTGCTGTTCCTCACCGGTGCGCCGAGACTTAACCCGGTCAATTTCCCGCTGCAATTCTTCAACTTGCCGGCGCAACGCCTCCACATCAGTGTTCGCTGTTTGCGAGTTCGGCGTTTTCGCTTCCACCTCAACCGCGCCCTCAGCTCTCGCTCGCGGATAATTGCCGCTGCGGATTTGGCGATACTCTTCCGAAGCCGCCCACTCCTGCAAGTAGCGAACCCGCTCCACAGTAAATGGATGGGTGAGAAACACCCCTTGACTAATGTTATTATACAGTAAAAACTTGTACACTTGATTCAGACTGTCTTCGTCAAGGTCTTGATACCTCTGTGCTTGCCGGATAAACTCATCCAAACTGCATTCGTTATTGTGCTTGACACTACCGCCGGCAAGCTTCATCATCGTCTGCAGCACCGGCTTAGGGGCGTCTGTGACTAAAAGAGCCGCGCGGTCAGCAGAAAGTTCTGCTCGGCGCAGCCATTCGTAGAACGCAAAAATCAAACCCCGGCTCAGTATATTGCCGATTCCAAATGTCAAGTCACCGATGAAAGCAGCGACTCCCAAAGCCCAAATTGCCATCTGATTTAAAGTAGTGTGACCGCATTTAATATGCCCTAATTCATGGGCAATTACCGTGCGAATTTCATCCTCGATCAACAAGTCCAGCAGCCCAGCGTTGAGAACCACCGAGGGTTGCTCTTGTCCCAGTGCGTAGGCGTTAGCCAGCGGATTTTGCGTCACAAACAAAGCAGGCTCTGGGTAGACGTCTAAATCCCGCACGCACTCCCGAAAAAGCTGATAAATCGTGGAATACTGGCGGGGGCCAACTTGAATGCTATTACCCATGAGATAGACCAACTGCGGGCGCTCATAGACAAATTCCACAAACTTGCGGGCGACGAGATCGAAGCCCGGTAAACTGCGTAACGCTTGCTCCGCATCCCGGTCGAGGGGGTGGCGAAAGGCTTCGCTAGAGATTCCAGTGTAGGTTGGCATAGGGGCGGCTTTGGCCTGTGATGGCAATCGTCATAACGGTGAATATATAACTCTTAATATAACCCAAGTTGCAACTTTTCGAGACTCTGCCTTAAAAAAGTTCGTAGTTGGGCTTCAGCCCAAAGGGTTCGTAGTTGGGCTTCAGCCCAAAAGGTTCGTAGTTGGGCTTCAGCCCAAAAGGTTCGTAGTTGGGCTTCAGCCCAAAAGGTTCGTAGTTGGGCTTCAGCCCAAAAAGGTTTGTAGTTGGGCTTTAGCCGGCGGTTCCTCGTTCCCAGCATGGCAGCTGGGAACGCTGTTAAGGAGGCACTGCCTCCTTAAGTAGCAACTTAGATTATTATAGCAGTTCTAAATGATTTGCGCAACTGCGCTTTTGCCCAGAACCCCGGTTTCTCAAAGAAACCGGGGTTCTGAAATTTACGCGGCACTCAATAGGAGCGCCGGTGAGGGGGATAGCGGAGCAACTCATCAATTGCCCCTTGACAGCCGTTTATTTGCTTTTCTGTATAGTTTTCGCTTGCTCCAGGGCGATTTCTTTAAGAACCTGAGACGAATTCAAATTCGAGGCACCTTCGATAGCCTTGACAGCCAAATCCTGAACCTGTTTGAGAGCGGATTCGAGCTGTTTAGAAAGACTGGCAAGCCGCGCTTCTTGATTTTGAATAGTCTGTTCCAGAGATTGCAGACGCAGTTCATAGATGCGCTTTTGACCCTCTACTTCCTTGGCCTCCAAATCTGCCTTAACCTTCGCTTGGTAGCTGGCGATTCCCCGCCCCTCTTCTGTCCCCTTCTTAATAGCAGCTTCTTTCTCTTTAACAAAGGCTTCAAATTTCGTCTTAGCCTCTTCAAATTGTTTTTCTCGCTCAGCAATTCCTTTCTCCCGAACAGCCCACTCTTTCTCTTTCGCTTGCTTGGCTTCTTCCAGAGCCTTATATAAGCCCTTCTTTCGCAAATCGTATTCCTCTACGTCGCGCTGGCGCTGCTGCTTGAGATCATACTGGTATTCCTGCGTGTCCCGCTGGCGGGTTTGCAGCCGCAAATCATTGCGTTCTTTGACCGCTCGTTTCTGCTCCTCTTGCTCTTTATCCCAAGCCTTCTTTTGCTCCAACTTTTCCTGCTCAACAGCTTCCCGCCGCTGGCTGACTTCCTCCACAAAAGTTTTGGCGCTCGCTTCATATTGCTGGAGCAGGTTATCCAAGCTATATTCGGCAAATTCCAAGCTGTGCAGTTCTTGTAACTGTTTGGTTTCCTCCCCCACAGACTCCCTGATTTCTTGCAGCCGAGAAGCTTCCAAAGAGAGTTTTTCAGAAAGTTCGCTGGCGGCGCTGCCAAATCCCAATTGCAGCTTTTCAATCGCTTGAAGGGTTTGCACAATTTTTTGCTGGCTTAAGTTCGCAGTTTTACCGTTCATTTTCCCAGGATCTCCAGAGGTCTTATTACTTGATTTTGTCGCGGCGGCTTGCTGCCCTTTCTGCGCCGGCTTCCCTTCGGGCTGGCTGTCCCGAATGACTTCCGGTGCCTTTATATTCTGATCTTTCGCACTCTTAGTGACTTTTTTTACCATGATGGTTTGTCTCCTAAATCAAAGGTTCGCATATCAGCCATCTTGGGGTCCTCCAGAAACCGGGTTTCTTGAAGAAACCCGGTTTCTTTGTCTAACTTTTCGCTCTTTCCAGAGAAGCCCCATTAGAGGTGCTATAAAACGCTCGCATAGCGAGTTCTTGAGCTTGCTTAATGGTGTCTTGGAGTTGCTTGGACAGATCGGCGATTTGTTCGTTCTGTCTCTGAATCGTCTGCTCCAGAGATTGCACTTTCAATTCATACCCTTCTTTCGTCTTTTCCCATTCTTTCGCCAGCAAATCTGCTTTCACTTTAGCATCTCGGCTGACTTCTTCAATCGCCTTCTTCCGGGCTGCGTCCTCTGCCTTATTCAGTTCTTCAGGCATGCTCGCTACTTTCTGCTGATATTCTTCAAGCTGCGCCTGATTGTCCGCCAGAAACTTTTCACGATCTGCCCACTGTTTTTGATTAACTTGTTCGATTTCTTGCAGCTCTCTTTCTTGTTGGCGGGCGCGATTTTCATACTCATCCATCTCCAGCTTGCGCGTGCGCTCTATTTTGTACTGGTAATCTTCCGCTTCTTTTTGGCGATCTTTGGTTAGAGTCTCGCTCTCTTCTTGAAGGCTGGCTTCATATTCTTCTTGCTCTTTTTCCCAAGCCTTTCTTTTCTCTGCCTTGTCTTTATCCAGAGCCTCACGGTAACTGGCCGCCTCTTTTTCCAGAGCTTTTAATTTTTCTTGATGTTCTTGAGTTAATATATACAGGGCGTCCGCTACGAGTCGCGTTTCCCCCACCTCTTGCTGCTGTTGGGTTTCAATCTCTATCGCCCGCTTAAGTTCATCTAGCTTGGAGGATTCTTTGCTTAACTTATCAGACAGCCCGCTGATGATGCTGCTAAACTCCAATTGCAAGTCCGCTAGACCTTTTACAATACTGTCTGTCGTGTATGTGGAGACGACTTCCAGCAGCTGCTTGTTCTGTTCCTTCGCGGCTTCTTCTTCTTTTGTAGCAACTTTGGAGCCGATCTTTTTCTTCTCGGCAATCAGTTGATTGAACGCTTCCAGAATCTTGGCTTTACTGTCTGGTTGGGCCAGTGTGTTCATGGTAGTTGTCCCTATTAGGTGACTGGGTGAGTGGGTTTTGGCCCGCCGGCGGTCGGCTGGGCCTCGTTGACTTTTTCATCAACTAACTCCATATTAGCGGGCGTTGATTTTTTCGTCAAGCATTTTGGGGAAATTTATTGAAGCGCCCGTCTGGCAAGGGTTTGGGGGCTTGCACCGGCTTGCGGACAGGTGCCGGGAGGAACCGGCATCTTCCCAACTTCCCCCTGTTCGCCCTGGGGGGTGGCCTGACCCGGGCCAGCCTTGGTCAGCCGTGACAGACGGAGGGGCAGGTGCTGGAATAGGGGTTCTGGGGGTGCCGGTGAAGCCAGTGGGAGTCGCGCCAGTAGAGAGCGGGGATTCCGGGGGGGAAAGCTTAAAAAGGACTTAAGGCAGTGGCTGCAAGATCGGGGTAAGGTGGATCGGCTGGGCTTTGCTGACGCAGGCTCTCCTGAGTGGGGGCGTCGGCGGAAAACCCGGATGCGCCCGATCTGGGGCGAGCGAGGCGAGCGGTTAACCCTGCGCCTGCGATGCCCTAAACTTGGGCGGGTTCGATCTTTGCTGCGCCAGCGACATCTAAACTAAATGCAGCAACGTACTTGAAGGCATCAGGAGAGTCGGCTTTGACTGAGCACAACAATATATCCTCTCCCCTCCCAACCATCTCGCGCCGAGAAATCCCGGATCTAGTCTGTTCCCAGCTCGCCGCGCTGCTCGAACAAGGAGATCTCCAGGCAGCCAAAGCCATCCTGGTGCCGGTGCAGCCGCCGGACATTGCAGAAGCCATCGGAAGCTTGCCAGAAACGATGCAGGCGCTCGCCTTCCGCTTGCTCTCCAAAGCCGAGGCGATCGAAGTATATGAATATCTCGACTCCAGCGTGCAGCAGCTGCTGATCGAGGAATTCAAAAGCCAGGAAGTTCTCGACATTGTAGACAAAATGTCGCCCGATGACCGGGCGCGGCTTTTTGACGAGCTGCCGGCAAAACTTGTCCGGCGTCTGCGCCAGCAGCTCTCGCCCTCGGAATGGCAGGCAACCGCCCTGCTGCTGGGCTACGAAGCGGGAACAGCAGGGCGGATCATGACACCGGAGTATATCGCTCTCAAAGAAAGCGTCACCGTGACTGCGGCGCTGGAGCGGATTCGGGCTTTAGCGCCGGTCACCGAGATCGTTTATTACCTGTACGTCACCGATACGGCTCGCCAGTTAACCGGCATTGTCTCGCTACGGGATCTGGTGATCGCCGGGCCGGCTCAAATTGTTGGCGAAATTATGACCCGCGAGGTGGTGTTTGTGTACACGGACACCGACCAAAAAGAAGTCGCCCGAATGATTGAGCGCTATGACTTTCTGGCGGTGCCGGTGGTGGATAGCGAGCAACGTTTAGTTGGGGTGATTACGGTTGATGACGTGATCGATATCTTAGAGGAAGAAGCGACCAAAGATATTTATGCCTTGGGCGGGGTGCAATCCGGCGGTGACAATTATTTCCAGACAAATTTGCTCACCGTCGCCCGCAAGCGGGTCGTCTGGCTGTTCGTTTTGCTGATCACCAATACCGTCACCGGCACGATTATCAAATCCCAAGAAGACATTCTCAAGCAAGTGGTTACCCTGGCGGCGTTTATCCCCTTGCTGACCGGCACCGGCGGCAACGTGGGCGCACAGTCGTCCACGGTGGTGATTCGCGGTTTGAACACCGATGACATTCGAGCCCTCGGGCCGGCGCAAGTGATCTGGCGGGAGGGGATCGCCGGTGCCTTTCTGGGAGCGATGTTGGGCACAGTGGCCACCGTCTGGGCTTTCTTGCTCCAGGGCAAGTTTGAGGTAGCCTTCGCCGTCGGGATCAGTCTGGTGGCGATTTCAATTTTGGCCTCTGTGGCCGGTTCGGCGCTCCCCTTCCTGTTTCGCGCCTTGAAGCTAGACCCCGCCCTGATGTCGGCTCCGTTTATCACCACAGCGGTTGATGTCTTGGGCGTGCTAATTTATTTCAACTTGGCGCGGCTGATTTTGCGCTTGTAAAACCTCCCACCGGCAGGCGTCACTGTTATATTCAAAAAACAGGGTGAGCTTTCTTTATATGTGGAACACCCCTCATCGGCTAGAAATAGCGGAGTATGTCGCAGTCGCAGGCTCCGTCATCGGGTCAGTGGCGGCTGCAATCTCTGGGAAGGTGGTTTTTGCCGCTGTCCCGCTGACTCTCTCAGTCTCCCTGAACCTGCTCAACCGCTACCGCAGCGACCAGCTTTCTTTGCGGCGGACAACTGCAGCCATTGCCCGGCTGCAGCAGCAAGTCTCGGAAGAGATTGAATCGCTCCACGCCCGGGCTCCCGCCCTGTCCGGGCACTCGCCACCGGCTGAGGGTGCGGGAATGGCTTCCGGTGCGCAAATCCAGAGTGCTGCAAGCCCGCAGCAAGGGCCCGACCTGGAGCCGCTCTATCAAAATATTGCCGGGCTGCAAGAGCAGTGCGCCACCGTGCAGGAATCGGTGAGCAGCGTCATCCACTACCTGAACAGCTCGTCAGTGGTGGAGCGCGTTGACCGTTTGGAAAAGGCAACTGCCCAGCTTTCGGAAAACCTTGCGGCTTTGGCCAACCAGGTGGACGCCGTGGCGCAGCGCCGGTGGGAGCAAAAACCCCAGCCCCAGCCCGCCGTCCAAATCGCTGAACCCGACCGGCTCCCCCCAGCCCCACCGGCACCCGCCGCTGCTGCCCCAGTGCCGGCCAAACCCGTCGTGCTGCCAAAAATTGTCTCTGACTCGATTGAGAGCTGGCGAATCGCCCGCACCGTAACCGCGCATTCCGACTGGGTGAGCTCGCTTGCTATCACCTCTGATGGCCAGCGTCTGGTCAGCGGCAGTTTTGACAAAACTGTGAAAATTTGGCGATTGCACACCGGCGAGTTGCTCCACACCCTGAGCGGGCACGCCAAGGGCGTTTTTTCTGTGGTCACCAGCCCAGGCGGTGAGATTCTGGCTTCTGGCAGCTGGGACGAGACGATCAAGCTGTGGCGAATCTCTGACGGCACTTTGCTCGACACCCTCACCGGCCATACCGGCTCCGTGCGGTCTGTGGCCATTAGCCCCGATGGCCAAATTCTGGCGTCTGGCAGTTTTGACCAGACGATTAAACTGTGGCAGCTCACCGGCGGCATCGTGCAGAGCCGCCTGACCGAGTATTCAGGGCCCATCTATTCCGTGGCCTTTAGCCCCGACGGCCTGATCCTCGCCAGTGGCGGCGGCGAGGGTGCGATCCAGCTGTGGGGCGTGCCCGCCCGCGAATTTCTCTGCAGCCTGACGGGAAATTTGGACTTTGTTTGGTCGCTGGCTTTTAGCCCCCAGGGCAATCTCCTGGCCAGCGGCAATGGCGACGGCACCATCAAGCTGTGGCAGATCCCCAGCAACGGACAGATGCGCTATGGCCCATCTCTGCTGGGCACCCTGGCCGAGCATTCCGGGCCGGTGTACTCTGCCATCTTCTCTCCCGATGGCCAGACCCTGCTCAGTGGCAGTGCCGATGGCACCGTGAGAATTTGGGATATGGGCAGTGGAAAGCTCCTGCACACTCTGGCGGAGGCTGGCAAACCGGTGATCTCGCTCGCGATTAGCCCGTCCGGGCAGTTGCTCGCCGCCGGCAGCAGTGCCGGTGCAGTCGAGATTTGGCAGCGCGATTGAATTTAAGAACGGGCGCGAGAATTTTCTATCTCTTTCTGTGAGATACCGATGAAGCGCCCTACTTTTACATGCCTCAGGACTGACCCATTTCAACAGTGGAATTAGGGGTGCAGTTGCCAGGTTTCAGCCAAGATCGCACGTCCTTGAAAGGTAATGCCAATGGCTCAAAATATCTACGCCCCATTAGATGACTTAGAGAAAGAATTCGAGACACTGCTACCCTCCCACAGAATTGCGTTTGCCGCTTGCGTTTGCGAGAGGATGTTTCCCACTTACACCGCTTTTTACAGGATGGAAAATTGGGGCAATCCCTCCCTGTTGCGGAGCGCACTGGATGAAATTTGGCAAATCGCGGGAGGAACGCCAGTAGATGCGGCGCGAATCTCTCAATTAATAGAAGTTTGTGAGAGTGAAGATGTAATCCCTGACATGGACGACTTCGGCTGTGCGAGGTACGGCGGGGAAGCGATGTTTGCCGCCTGTGCAATTCTTCACACTTTAGATGCCTGCCCCGACCCTTCTCCAAGCCATATTATGAAAGCAGTACAGATCGCTTTTGATACAATTGACAGTGCGGTCTATGCGGAATATTATTACAGTGACAACTTCCCTGAAAACATAGATGAAATCCTTGACAAGGAGGTTCCCAGTCACCCTTGGATGATCCGAGAACTGAGCAAGCAACGGGAAGACTTGGAGATGTTGAAAAATGCCAGTCAGCTGGATAGAGAGTTTTTGGAACGGCTGCGCAACTCGTCTAGCAGCGACGGGAAAAGCCTGATAGACGCCGGCTGAGCCTGATTTTCTAGCACCGGCCTGTTAGTCAATCCTCTAATTTCATTCAAGGAAGGCTGCCAGCACTAAGGTGCGTTCCGGGATTTCTATCCCTCATCCTCTTTCTTCTCCCTTCTTAGCGCTCCTTGACGGGGGCGGTTCATTATTAATCCGTATTGACCCCATATCAATTCGCCAACCGTCTCATCCTGATTGCGCGCAACCCACCAGACAGGATGTGACGGGTGCCAGCCCGCAGACACTCCCATGCCGAGCGCGATAAAATTTAACAGTTAACAATTGCCAGATAGCAAAACAATGAACAGCCGCAACTGGCTCGCAATTGCAGAGTATGTGTCCCTCGCCGGCACAGTCGCCGGCACAGCGGTGGCTGCGGTTTCCCAGCAAGTCATCTACGCCGCAGTGCCGGTGTCTCTGTCCCTGGCGCTGAATCTGGCCAACCGGCAGCGCTTTGAGCAGCGGACTGGCCAGCAAACAGCAGCGGCGCTCACCAAATTAGACCGAGAGCTCTCCAGTCTGGAAGCAGCCAAACAGCAGTGGTCTGAAGCCTTAAAAGCAGTGATTTCCCGCTTGGAGCGGGAAGCCGAAAAAATTTCCCCCTCCGAGAACTTTACCCACCTTTCGTCAGAAATTGACGGGATCAAAGGGCTGCAACACGGGCTGGAGGAATTCGTGGCGCGGCAGAAAATCCAGCTAGACGCCTTGAAAGAAGAATTCAAGACGCGCCCAGAACTCGAGCAGATCGAAAATTTGACCGGCATAATTGTAGCCCTGCAACAGTACCTCAACCAGCTACCTCCCCTGAGTGACTCGCAAGCTCAGATGACCGCTTTGCAGCAACAGCTGGAAACTGCTATTGCCAGCATCCCAGCGCGGGTTGAAGCCGCCGGCGATCGCTGGGTAGAAGAGATTAACCAGCGGCTTCAAGTCAGCCAGCCGCCCTATGAATACCAGCTGGTTCAAGAGCGCGACCGCAGCAAAAACTTGCTAGAAACGGCACTGGAAACCGCTGCCAGCCGGCTGATTGCTGTCGGTCCGTGGCTGAAAAGAAACCGGCTGGATAGCGACACCCTACAGAAAATTCGGGCGCTGCTTGACCGGCAGTGCTGCCTTGATATCGGGTGGGGGAACGGCAGCGATTCTGACGACGCCGTAGATGAGTTGCTGAAGCTGGCGCGGGAATATCCCAGCCGGTTCAGGCTGAAGTTGCTGGGGACTCACGAGAATTTCTTGGTGTGCGATCGAACATTTGCCTGGGTGGGCAGTCACGACGCACTCACCTCAGGTGTTTCCACCGATCGGCCAGAGGTGGGGGCACGCACCACAGATCCCCGCATTATTGAAGAATTGATTCAGCGCTTTGAGGAGGCGAACCCGCTGCATCTAAGCTATGGCGCATAGAATTTGCACCATCTCTATCCTCTCGTTCCCAGCCTCACGCTGGGAACGCTGTCCTGTCGGCTCCGCCGACTTAGGGCAAACAGGAAGATTAAAAGCCTAACAGCTTACCTCCTGCCGGCAGCACCGGGGCCAGCCTCGGCCCGCTCCTTTCTCCTGTTTTTGATATGATTGAGCATAGCTTTCGCTTCCCGCCACGTCCCTTTCCCCTCACCTGCCACCTGGTGGCAGGCGCTTCTGGCAGCTTGCCAACCGGGGCTGCTTCAAGAGAACGCCTTTGGCCACAGGCGTTCCCTCGCCGCTGTCCTTCGGGATTTCCAGCGGCGTGCGGTTCGGGAGGTGCTGGCGAGCTGCTCGCCCGCGCCCCTGGCGGTGGCTTGGAAGCGTGTTCTTGCGCTTTTCGCACAGCAGCAGTTGTTTTTCAGCACTTCCCTACTTGAATTCGATTTCGTGACTTTTTGAAGATTAATTATCAAAAAATTTGATAAGTTGTGAAATCAGCGCTGAGAAGTTTTACAAACAGCTGTTACTCTCAGAAACCAGGCGGCTAGGAGCGGGCAGTGAGGAGCAAGATAAGGCGCGGGCGAGTGAAGCAAAATAAAAGTCTATAGGATTGCGGAATCAGGCGGGATTAGGAGTGGTGAAGTTTGATGAAAAAAAGCTTTCTAGACATTGCGGAATATATCTCCCTCGTCGGCGCAATTGCGGGGACAGCTGCGGCGGCGGCGACGCAACAGGTGCTCTTGGCGGCTGCGCCGGTGTCTGTGTCGCTGGCGCTGAACATGGCCAACCGGCGCAAATTGCAGCAGTTCGCTGAGCAAAATCCTGCAGAGGCGGCGCTTCAAGTTCAGCAAAAGCTGTCAGTAGATATGGAATCTCTGCGCACCTCACTCAGGCAATTGCCCACCCAAGAAGACCTCACGGGTGTCAAACAAGCCATTGCTGCAGAGCTGCGAAATCAGGAACGGTTCAGTGGCTCCTCAGTGAGCGCAGTCCGGGAAGAACTGTCCAACATGCAAAAGCGCTATGGCGAATTGCTGGAAACAGTTTCCGGCATCACGGCTCGCCTGGATAATTTCTCCCCCAAATCAAAAGTAGAAAATCTCGAAACTGGGCTGGCTTCTTCCAGCGAGTCCCTAGCGCTGGCAGTCTCTAAAATGTCTCAGCTGCAAGCAGATCTGGAGCAGATTGCGTCTAAACCCCCAGCAGTGCCAGAGTCGGTGCGGGCTGATCTCGAAGAACTCAACCGCCAGGTTAACAGCATACCCGACCCGCACCCGCAGCTGGCAGAGTTAAGTAACGCTCTCGCCCAGTTGCAAGAAGAGGCCAAGAATCTCACCTCCAGGCAGGATTTCCTGACCCTGCAGCAAATTGTGGCACCTTTTGCTGACAGCGTCCCAGAACTCAGAGGGCAGCTCGACGATCTGCGGGCGCAAGTGATCCGGGGAGAAGAGACGCTGGCGGCGAACGCTAAACAAGAGGCGGAAACCTTCAGGAGAATCCTCGCCGAAGTCAACCGGCGGATTGACGAGATCCCACCCCCGCCAGAACCCGTTGATTTGACCGGCGTGCGCTCCGAACTGTCCAATCTCGCCGCCGCCACTGGGGAAACAAAAGCTGAAATGGAACGCCGGCTTGCCCCCCTGGAAGCGCTTGACCTCAATCCCCTCAGAGAAAACATCACCGAGTTGCGCCAGCAGTATGGCAGCTTGCGGGAGTGGGTTGGCGGCGAGGCAGGCGGTGTGCCGCTGGTGGACAAAGTAGCGTCCTTGCAGAGCGCTGCAGCGGGACTGGCGGAAACAGTAGCCGGGCTGCAGCAGGAGGTGGCGCAGCAACCCGATCGGATTTCCGAGCTGCTCGCTCCGCAACTGCAAGAGCTGAGAATTGCCGCAGCACAACTGGAGCAGGATGTCAACAATCGGGCTTTCAAGCAGGATGTCGCGTCTCTCGAGCAGTTAGTGGCACCCGTGGCCAGCGCCATGACCGATATCAAAGGACAGCTGTCCGCTGTGACTTCACAAGTCAGCAAGCTTTCAGAAGAAACGGTGCCAACAGCGCTGCAGCAGCTCGAAGAGTTGCGCGGTGTTCTGAGTGCGGTTCGGGAGCGCATCGACGAACTTCCGCCTCCGCCACCACCGGCTGATTTGAAACCGATAGAAGCCGAATTAGCAAGGCTGGCAAACAACCTCACCGAGACTCGCTCGCGGCTGGAAAACCGGATCGCCCCACTGGAAGCGCTGGAAAACCGGATCGCCCCACTGGAAGCGCTGGAAAACCGGATCGCCCCACTGGAAGCGCTGGAAAACCGGATCGCCCCACTGGAAAAGCTGGAAAACCGGATCGCCCCACTGGAAGCGCTGGAAAACCGGATCGCCCCACTGGAAAAGCTGGAAAACCGGATCGCCCCACTGGAAAAGCTGGAAAACCGGATCGCCCCACTGGAAAAGCTGGAAAACCGGATCGCCCCACTGGAAGCGCTGGAAAACCGGATCGCCCCACTGGAAGCGCTGGAAAACCGGATTGCCCCACTGGAAGCGCTGGAAAACCGGATTGCCCCACTGGAAGCTTTGGATCTCCAGCGGGCGCACAGAGAACTTACCGAGCAGCAACAGCAGTATGCTGCCCTGATGGCGCTGGTTTCCACTCTCTCACCGACATCGAGGGTGGAAACCGTGGAAAATGCCCTGGCTGCGCTTTCCCGCCGCATCGACTTTCTCCAGATTCCCCCTGCAGCGGCTGATTTGAGTTCGATACAAGCCGAATTAGCAGCGCTCGCCGCAAACCTCAGCGAGGTTCGCTCGCGGATGGAAAGCCGGATCGCCGCACTGGAAGCCCTTGACCTGCAGCCGGTGATAGCAGACATCTCGGAACTTAAACAGCAGTACGCTGCTGTGAGGGCGATCGGGGACACAGCGCCACCGGCATTGAGGATAGAGCAGTTGGAAAGTGCGGTGGCTGAGGTTTCCCGCCGCATTCAGGAATGGGACGCTCGCCCAGAAACGGCTGATTTGTCAGCTGTCCGAGAAACGCTCGATAAAATTGTCGAATCGGTAGCCTCGGCGAAAGCCGAGATGTCTAGCCGCATCGCCCAACTGGAAGCCCTCGAACTCCAGTCTTTGCGCGAGCAGTTCAACCGGCGTTCCGAACCGTGGCCAGCTGAAGAACTCAAACAAGCCATTGAGGATCTGCAGCGGCGATTTGAGAATTTGCCCTCCGCCCCCGAGCCGGTGGAACTGACCGGCGTGGAACAGAAGCTGGCAAAGATGATCGAATCCCTCGACCATACCAAGCAGCAGCTGGAGAGCCGCATATCACCTATAGAGGAATTTGTCAACCCCCTGCGGGGAGAAATTGCAGAAATCCAGGCGGCTTTGGACAGGGTAGAGCGGAGCCATGTCGGGTACTTGCAGAGTGCGGTAGCCCAGCTGCAAGCCGAGGTAGAAAACCTCACTCCCCAACCTCAGGTCGGGCCCAGTGAGGGAGAGCTGCAAACTCTGGTGGAGCGAGCGGTGGAAAGTCGGCTGGGTGAGGTGAACGAGCTGCTAAAAGCTCTGGGCACCTCGGATATGAAGCTGGTGTTTGACCGCCCCGGAACCCGAACCGCGTTCTTTGAAGCGCTATCAAACGCGCAAGAGCGGCTGATTGTTGTCTGTCCGTGGCTGAGCCGGTCGGGGATTGACAAAACTGTGCTCGACAAATTCGAGGCATTCCTGCAGCGGAAAGGCAAGATTGATATTGGCTGGGGCAATCTCGGGGATATAGATGCCGGTCAGTTCCCCCGGCGCATCAACCAGCAGTGGCTGGCGGGCGAGCGAGCCTGCGGCTACGACGCGCTCAATGATTTGGAGCAGCTGAGAAGCAAATATCCCACACAGCTGCGGTTGAAGGTGCTGGGAACTCACGAGAACTTTGTGGTCTGGGACAGTGCCGGTGCCATAGTCACCTCTCACCACTTTTTGAGCGCCGCTGCTGGCTATCCCGAGCGGGAAGTGGGCGTGATCGCCACCGATTCCCGGATTGTCCAGGGTTTAATTGACCGCTTCACCGAGCCGGTGCTCAATCCCCCAACTGCAGACTCTTACCGCAAACGCGGCTTTGAGCGCTTGAACGTCCGCGATTACCAAGGTGCGATTGAGGATTACACCCGGGCGCTGGAGCTTGACCCCAACAGTGCCATTGCCTGCAATGACCGGGGTGTGGCCTTCTCCAGTCTCGGCGACCAAGCGGCTGCCATTGCCGACTATACCAAAGCTTTGCAGCTTGAACCCAACGAGCCGGCATATTACTTCAACCGGGGTTTCGCTCGCTTTAACCAAAAGGACTTTCGAGGAGCGATTGAGGATTACTCTCAGGTGATTCGCCTGTCGCCAGAATATACCGACGCTTACTTCCACCGGGCTGAGGCTTATCGGCTTTTGGGAGAGTGTCAAAGCGCGGTTGACGGCTACACCGAGGTATTGCGAGCCAATCCGGAAGATGCGGTTTCTTATAACAACCGGGGTTTAGCTCAGTACGAACTGGGCAACCGGCAGTTGGCGATTGAGGATTACTCTCAGGCATTGCGCATCAATCCCGATGACGCTGTGGCTTATTTCAATCGGGGTGTGGCCCACCTTGGAAATAAGGATTTTCAGACAGCGATTGAGGATTTTAACGAAGCAATTCGCTTGAATAACCAGTATGCTGCGGCTTATAAAAACCGGGGCTTGATCCGTTTGGAAATCGGCGACCGGCAGTTGGGGAGTCAGGATTTGCAGAAAGCGGCTGAGCTGTTTTCCTATAAAGGAGACGCGCAGAACCGTCAAGAAGTCCTGGAGGCGCTGCAAAAGCTGCAGCAGCAGTAAATGCCGCAGTAAATGCAGCAGTAAATGTCGTGCAGGTGGGCCGCAACGGCCCCCTGTTTTGTCAGAAACCGGGTTTCTTGAATAAACCCGGTTTCTCAAGGGTTTATCAAGGGCGATATTCCGCTCTCCATACTGCATAAGGATAAAAAAAACGTGAATTGAGAACAGCGACGAAAAGCTGCAAAAAATAAAGGGAAAGACAGTCAGGGTATCTTCCCCACCCTCCAGAACTTGTCCCCAGACGCCCTGTCTTACGCTTTCTCACTCCACAAGGGCGGACAGTTGGCGCAAGCGCAAGCCATTTACGAACAAATCCTGAAGTCGGAACCGGCAAATCCCAAGGTCTTAAACGGTCTGGGCTTGCTCAAGTCGCAAATGGGCGACAGTAAAAGCGCGATTCGCCTGGTTTCTGCGGCTGTCACCGCTGAACCCAAGAATGTTGGCTACCTCAATAACTTAGGCAATGTCCACCGAGCCGCCCACCGGCTAGACGAGGCAATTGACTGCTATCAAAAGGCGCTGCAAATCAATCCCGACTTTGCCGACTCGCACTTCAATCTGGGAATTGCCTTAACAGAAAAAGGCCAAGTGCCAGAAGCGATTGCCACTTTCTTGCAGGCGGTGGTGGCGAACCCGCAGCACCCCCGCGCCCCGGATCGCCCTGGGCGATTTGTTGCAGAAACAGGACTTGCTAGATGAGGCGATTTCATCCTATCAAAAAGGTCTGTCGGTTCAGCCCCATTTCTTTGAAGGGCTGACCTCTCTGGGAATGGCGCTCTACCGCAAAGGCGATCTCAAAGAAGCGCAGTCAGCCTACGAGCGAGCGCTTTCCCTCGATCCTCACTCTACAGACGCTCTTTCTAATATTGGCGCTGTTTTCTACGAACAGGGCAGAATGGAAATTGCTGTTGCTTGCTATCGCGAAGTGGTAAAATTAGCGCCCAAATTGCCCGACGCCCACATCAATCTCGGTTTTCTGCTCAGCCAGCAGGGCAAGGATGAGGAAGCCGCTGACTGCTACAGTCGGGCGCTCAAAGAAGATGCGAAATCCCTCAAGGCAATGGCCGGTTTGGCGGAACTGCGCGGCAAACAGTTGAAGTGGCAGTCAGCGATTCAGCTTTATGAAAAGATTCTAAAGCTTGACCCCAATTCTGCTGAAATTTGTGCTAATATAGGTGTGGGATTGCGGGAACTGGGTGATGTCAGCGGCGCGGTGGCGCAGTTCGAGAAAGCCCGCCAAATTGACCCCAGACATGTTAAAGCGTGCGCCCACCTCGGTCTGGCACTACAAGCTCAAGGAAAAGCCGAGGAAGCTCTGTCAATTTTTGACTGGGGGCTGGTGGCTAAATACCCCTTGGCGCATGTTGAAGGGTGGGAAAGTGTCAGCGCTTACAATGCTGAGCTGAGAAATTATGTCTGCAATCACCCCACCCTGCTGCGCGACGGGCTTGGCAAACCCATCAACAAAGGTCGCCAAACTTATGAGATTTTTGCTGACAGCGCTCCTGTTATGGAAGCCTTGCGCTCGGCTCACCGACACCCACCTGCGCGAGTATTTGAGCTTCTGTGAGGCAAATTCCAAGAGTACCTATTTCCAAAATCCGCCTTCCGCCTGGAAACTGAGCGGCTGGGCTGTGGTGCTTGAGCCGCAAGGATTTCAGAACTCTCACATTCACCCGGAAAGTTTTGTGAGCGGGGTTTATTACGTTCAAATTCCGCAGGCTGTGCGGGAAAATCGTGCCGGTGAGGGTAATTTAAATTTTGGGAATCTGTTCCCGGCGGTTGCGGAGGTGGAAAAAATAGAAAAGTACACGGTTAAGCCAGAGGAAGGTTTGCTGGTACTTTTTCCGTCTTATTTATGGCACTATACCATTCCTTTTGCAGGGCGAGAAGATAGGATTTGCATTTTGTTTAATGTGATGCCGGTGTGAGAAACCGGGTTTCTGCAATAACCTTGGCATCTAGGTAGAAATCTTGATTCAGAAACCCGGTTTCTTCCCGGTTTATTCCCTCAGCCAGAAACCGGGTTTCTGCAATAACCTTGGCATCTAGATAGA
>Ga0185317_100145_pt1 | contig 24827 bp, 22 predicted proteins | sample DevilsHole_FD_128020 | JGI IMG/M metagenome (GOLD analysis project Ga0185317, IMG submission 128020) | Groundwater microbial communities from Devils Hole, Nevada to study Microbial Dark Matter (Phase II) - Devils Hole (SPADES assembly)... | ecosystem: Environmental > Aquatic > Deep subsurface >...
GCGGAGACCGCAGTGACCCACTCGCTTACGCTCGTGGCTCGGTGCGACCAGTGACCCACTCGCTTACGCTCGTGGCTCGGTGCGACCAGTGACCCACTCGCTTACGCTCGTGGCTCGGTGCGACCAGAATCAGTCCGATTGGTCAAACTGTACCACTACCGTGACCGCAGCATTTGAAACCTGGCGGCGATCACAATAAGATGGGTGGCCGAGGAGACGGAGAGGCACGGAAGAGCAAGGACCCGCCTGTTGCACCCGAGTGTGCCCACCGAGTTTTGGCCCGAACAACCGAGTTTGAGGAGACGAGAAATGTCCCGTCGATTTGCACCCGTCGAATCGCTGTTGCTCGCTGCGTTGTTTTTATTGGTGGCCCAGGACCTGATCGCGGCCGACCTGTTCGCCGACAAGAACCTGGACGCCGCCGTCCGAAAATACGTGTTCGCCAAACGCGACAACGATCAGCCGCTGACCGAAGAGGACGTGAAGAACATCTCGACGATCGAGGCGAAAGGGAAAAAGATCGCCAACCTTGCCGGCATGGAGAAGTGCGTGAGTCTTGCACTGCTCGACCTCGAAGGGAATGAGATCGCCGACCTCGCGCCGATCAAGGACCTCAAGAAACTGCAGTCGCTGAACCTGGCCAAGAACAAGATCACCGACGTCAAGCCGCTCGCCGAACTGACCGGACTCCAGTACCTGCACCTGGCCGAGAACCAGGTCAGCGATCTGGCGCCGCTCGCGAAGCTGACCGCCATGAACTCGCTCTACCTGTCGAAGAACAAGATCAAGGACCTGGCGCCGATCAAGGACCTGAAGAAGGTGTGGTCGCTGTACCTGGACGGTAATGAGCTGGAGAACATCGAGGTCGTGGCCGGACTGCCCAACGTCTCGTCGCTCGACCTGCGCGGCAACCAGATCAGCAACATCGCGCCGCTCGCGAAGCTGACCGAGCTGCGTTACCTGTTCCTCGACAACAACAAGGTCGCCGACATCGGCCCGCTGGTCGAAATGGCCAAGAAGGACGCCGAGAAAGACAAGCGGTTCGCACCATTCTGGCGAGTCTACCTGACGGGCAACCCGCTCAGCGACGCCGCGAAGACGACGCAGCTCGCCGAGTTGAAGAAGGCCGGCAGCCGAGTGACGTTCGAGGCGAAGTGACGGCGCCCAGGTTTCGAGGGTCGCATGACGCCCGAGACGAGACAAGGCCAGGTTTCCCAGACTGCGTGACTCGCAGAACCCGCAGCCGCGCCCGGCCGAGTGGTGCGCCCGCTTGTTCCCGATTCATGCATCGGTATACTGCAGGCCCCACATACTCAACCGCACGAAGGAGCCAAACTCATGAGCGAAGTGGCAGCCGCTGCAAAAGGATCCGTGGCAGGAACCAAAGGCCTTGAAGGCGTCATCGCCGCCAACAGCGAGATCTGTTTTATCGACGGCAAGGAAGGTCGGCTGATCTATCAGGGTTACAACATTCATGAGTTGGCCGACAAGTCGACGTTTGAAGAGGTCTGTTACCTGCTGTGGCACGGCAAGCTGCCGACGCGGACCGAGCTGGACGCGCTCGACCGCCAGCTTCGCACCGAGCGGACGGTGCCGGCCGAGGTGATGAACTTCCTGAGGTCGACCCCGAAGGACGCCGTGCCGATGACCGTGCTGCGGACGGCCGTCTCGATGCTCGCCCTGTACGACCGCGACGCCGAAGACATGACGCCCGAAGCAAGCCTGCGTAAGGCCGTACGTCTCACGGCCCAGACCAGCACGATCCTGTGTGCGTTTCATCGCCTGCGGGGCGGACTCGAGCCGGTGGCGCCGAACCCTAAGCTGGCGCACGCGGCCAACTTCCTTTACATGCTTCGCGGCGCGGAACCGAACGACGTCGAAGCGCGGTGCGTCGATCTCATCTTCATCCTGCACGCCGACCACAGCTTGAACGCCAGCACGTTTGCCGGCCGTGTGATCGGCTCGACGCTGGCCGACATGCACTCGGCCGTCACCGGCGCGATCGGCGGCCTGAAAGGCCCGTTGCACGGCGGCGCGAACCAGCGGGTGCTCGAAGTGCTCGCCGAGATCGGCGACGTTTCGCGCGTCGAACCGTACGTGCAAGAGACAATCGCCAAGGGCGGCAAGATCATGGGCTTCGGCCACCGCGTCTACAAAGTCGAAGACCCGCGGGCCGCCCATCTCAAGGACTGGGCCAAGTCGCTCGCCGAGCGCACAGGCAATTCGAAGTGGTACGACATGTCGGTCGAGATGGAGCGGATCGTCAAGGAAGAGAAACAGATCAGCGTGAACGTCGACTTCTACTCGGCGACGGTTCAGCTTTGCCTGGGCATCCCGGCCGACCTCTTCACCTGCATCTTCGCCGCCAGCCGCATGGCCGGCTGGACCGCCCACATCAACGAGCAGCAACTGCACAACCGCCTGATCCGCCCGCTCGCCGACTACATCGGCCCAGCCGAACGGCCGTACGTGCCGCTCGATGCGAGGTAGAGTCTTTCGTGTAAGGATGCGCGCAATTGCGCGCATCTTTTTGGGTTGCGGGCGAAGCCCGCCTTACAGTCTTACCTTGTGTGATGCGCGCGCCGTGCGTGCATCTTTGTAGGCCGGGTCGCCGTCGCAGTGATGCTACCCCTCAAATGGGGCTCAGCTACGGGGATGCACCCGCCCGCCGACCGCGACTAGACGAGCGCGCCAAGAGACTCATATAATGCGGCCGGACGCCGACCGGAACTAATGGTGAGTTTGCTCGTGGTGTTTGCGTTTCGTCGCGATGCACTGGCTTTTCTCGACGCGCTGCCGTGGCTGTTCATGTTGCTGCTGGCCATGGGGGCACTCGTTGTCGCGATGTACTTTCTGCGCCAGTTGAAGCACTGGCGGCTGGGTGACCCGGTGGACGAGAAGCAGATGCTGTCGCAGTTTCGCGACCTGCACAAACAGGGCAAGCTGTCGGCTGAGGAATATCGCGGTGTGCGGTTCACCTTGGCCGAGCAGATGAAACGCCGCGCCGAGGAGGCGGAACGGCAGGAGTGATCGGCCGCGCCGGCACAGACGCAACGCGGTGACTAATTGGATTATCCGTATCGCACGAAAACTAGGACCCGCTCGCCGGCGCGGCGATTCGCCGGCGGCAGCCTGAACGCCCGACGTACTGGGCAAAGGACGTACAGACCGGAGTCCGAACGGGAGGGCGGCTGTTTCCTTGTAAACTTGCCCCAAGCGGTGTTCCGATTTTGACTTCGACCTCAATGGAATAGGGTCGCGTGCATCCCCAGACTTCCAGCCACACTCCAAAGGAGACCCGATGCCCTCGGGCAAAGACATGATGGGCGGCAAGCGCAATGGAGGCCCAGGTTCAGCTTCAGGCTCGGGTTCGAGCACTCCCCCGGGCGGAACCAATCGCAAGAACGCGTACTGCTCGTTCTGTCGCAAGAGTTATCGCGACGTCGGGCCGCTGGTCGAAGGCCCAGGCGACGTTTTCATCTGCGGCGACTGCATCGAACTGTGCCAGTCGATTCTCGATCAGGAAAAGCGTCGGCGCGGCGGCGCCGGCCAGTCGACGTTGGGCGATGTCCCGTCGCCTCGCAAGATCAAAGAACATCTCGACGAGTACGTCATCGGTCAGGAGCGCGCGAAGAAGGTGCTGTCGGTCGCGGTCCACAACCATTACAAACGTCTGCTGTTTCGCGAGGAGCAGCCGGGCCGCGGCGGCGACGTGGAACTCGACAAGTCGAACATCCTGCTGATCGGCCCGACCGGCTGCGGCAAGACGCTGCTGGCGCGCACGCTGGCCCGCATCCTCAAGGTCCCGTTTGCGATCGGCGACGCCACGACGTTGACCGAGGCCGGCTACGTCGGTGAGGACGTCGAGAACATCCTCTTGAAGCTGCTGCACGCCGCCGACTTCGACCTGGAGGCGGCCCAGCGCGGCATCATCTACATCGACGAGATCGACAAGATTCGCAAGACGTCGGGCAACGTGTCGATTACGCGCGACGTGTCGGGCGAAGGCGTGCAGCAGGCGCTGCTCAAGATTCTGGAAGGCACGATCGCCAACGTGCCGCCCCAAGGCGGCCGCAAGCACCCGGAACAGCAATACATCCAGATGGACACGACGAACATTCTGTTCATCTGCGGCGGCACGTTTGTCGGCCTCGAACACATCATCTCGCGGCGGCTCGGGCGCAAGACGATCGGCTTTGGCAGCATGGTGCAGCAGAACAAGGACTACGAGCTGCGCGATCTCTTGGAGCACGTCACGAGCGACGACGTTCTGGAATTCGGCATGATCCCCGAATTCGTCGGGCGGTTGCCGGTGGCCTGTCCGCTCGAACCGCTGACGGAAGATGTGCTGGTGCAGATACTCACCGAGCCGAAGAATGCGCTGGTGCGTCAGTATCAAAAGTTCTTCGAGATGGAAGGGGCCGAGCTTCGGTTCACTGCGGCGGCGCTGCGCGAGATTGCCCGCCGCGCGCGAGAGCGAGACACGGGCGCTCGCGGCCTGCGCTCGATCGTCGAGTCGCTCATGACCGAGAGCATGTTCGAGCTGCCCGACCAGTCGATCAAGGGCGTCTACGAGGTGAACGAGTCGGTCGTGCGTGGGGAGCGCCCGCTGTTCCCGGTCTCGGTGGTCAGCGAACCGCAGAAGGAAAGCGCCTAGCCCGGCGTACGCAACCTATGTTGTCCGATGGGCCAGCCTTCGTAGCAGGTCAATGCCGCGTTCGATGGTACGGTCGGCGGCGGCGTACGAAATGCGGAAGTGCGTGTCGCGCCGACTGAAGACACTGCCGGGAATGATGAGCAGTCCCTGTCGAATCGCCTCGGCCACGAACTCAGTGCCGGTTCCCCACGGGGCTTCGGGGAACAAGTAGAAGGCACCGGCGGCGCCGGCAATCTTGTAGCAATCGCCGAGACCCTCGATCATCCGGTCGCGTCGGCGTCGGTACGCGGCAGCTTCACCAGACACATCTACATCCCAAGCGACGACGCCCGCGCGCTGAACCGGGTGCGGAGCGCAGACGAACGTGAACTGCTGCAGCTTGGCGATCTCCTGAATGACCCGCGCCGGCCCGTGCATGAACCCCAGTCGCCAACCGGTCATGCTGTAGGCCTTGCTGAATCCATCGACGACTAAGACGTCGTGGTTCCACGCGGCGGGCGTGTGGAACTCGCCGTCGTGGCAGAACGCGCGGTACACCTCGTCGCTCATAAGCACGATGTCGCGCTGGCGAGCCAGTTCCGCCAGGCTGCGCAGCTCGGCCGCGCTGGCCACGGCGCCGGTCGGGTTCGCCGGGCTGTTCACGATGATCAGCTTGGTGCGCGGCGTGATCGCGGCCTTGACCTTCTCGACGTCGATGCGAAAGTCGGGGTACGTGTCCACAAAGACAGTCACGCCGCCGGCCAGCGTGACCAGGTGCTTGTACATTACGAAGTACGGATCAAAAACGATCACCTCCTCGCCCGGATTGACCAGCGCGAGAATCGCCAGCACCAAGCCGCCGCTCGTTCCGCTGGTGATGATGACCTGGCGGTCGGCGTGTCCGAAGCGCGCGGCGACGTCGGCCCCGATCTTGTCGCGCAATTCGGGAATGCCCTGAGTGACGGTGTATCCGTTCGGCCCCGATCGGATCGCCGCGATCGCCGCTTCCTTCACCGGTTCGGGCACATCAAAGTCCGGCTGCCCAATACTCAGGTCGATGGGGTCCTTCATCTTCGCCGCCAGGTCGAACACCTTACGGATGCCTGACGCGTCGATGTGGCTCATCCGTTGGGCAATCCAAGCTTCGTTCATGATCTCACGAGGTGGGTTGGTTTCCGAGTTACACGTCGACGTGTGCCGCATTGTAAGGGAGCGACGGCACGGCACAAAGGTCACCCGTACTGTTACTTGTTGCTTGTTCAGCGCCCGCCGGCCTCGAAAACCGGCGCCAGCACCCAAGAGCGTAGCGGTTTTGCCGCGCATTCCGCGCACGCGCCGGAGATGTGAGCTAGGGTTGATTGTCACGTACCAGTTCTCCGGTAGGGTCGACGCATGCGTAGTCGCCTGGTTTCCCTTTGTGTGGCGTTGTCGTGTGTGTGCGCGCAGGTCGACCAGTCGCGTCCGACGTCGCGTCCACGGGCGGCGAGCGCCGCCGCGAACGAACCGGGGCCGCTGGAAAGCGACCATGAAATCGTAGTGCTACTGTTCGTTGCGACGGACTGCCCGATATCGAACCGCTATGCGCCCGTGATTCGGCAGTTGGCCGCCGAAGTTCCCGCCGATCGCGTCGCTTTGTGGCTGGTCTATGCCGACGCCGACACCACCGACGAAGCGGCAGGGCAACACCGGGAGGCGTTTGAACTGCCGCTCCGTGCCGTGCTCGACCACTCGCACCGGTTGGTTCGGTTGGCCGGGGCTACTACAGTCCCCGAGGCGGCCGTTTTCGTGGGCCGATCTGGCGACCGCCGCATGGTTTATCGCGGTCGGATCGACGACCGGTTTCCGACACTGGGGGCAATTCGTACGAAACCAACGCGCCTCGACTTGAAATGTGTACTAGACTCCATCTTGAACGGACAGGTAACGGTGTTCCCGTCTCAGCCTGCCGTAGGCTGTCCGATAGCGAATCTCGCTCAGTTCAAGCAATCGCTCGAATGAACCGCAGCCCTGAGTGGCTGGCACGATCGAAGGTTCTTCATGGCAAGAGTGGATCGACCTCTGGTGCAGCCGATTCGTGAACGGCCGGCCCGTTTGGGCGGCGGGCTGTTCGCTGGCGCCGTTCCGCGTCCCGCGTGGGTTGCGGTCGTGCAGCATTCACGTTGTGGGCGTGCGCGGCAACGAGCCTGATGCTTGCGGGCTGCGGCCGTTCGATCGGCCGGGCCGAGACGCCGAGTGAAGCGGCCGGCGCGGTGCGGGTGAACGCGGGATCAACTTCGCCGGTGGCCACAGAATCCGTAGCGGATGCCGGAGAAGTCACGTTCTGCCGCGATATCGCTCCTGTCGTTTATGAAAAGTGCAGTCGGTGCCACCGCGAGGGCGAAGCGGCTCCGTTCGTACTCTTGACGGCGAACGATCTACGCAAGCGCATCGGCCAGATTGTGGAGGTAACCGAGCGCCGCATCATGCCGCCGTGGTTGCCCGACCACGGGGCGACGGCGTTCGCGGATGACATGAGCCTGAGCGACGCGCAGGTCCGATTGTTTCGCCGCTGGATGGACCAGGGCGCTCCGGACGGCGACGTCGAAGACTTGCCGGCGCCTCCCGCGCCAGCTTCGGCCGGTTGGAAGCTTGGCCCGCCGGACCTCGTGATCACTATGCCCGAGGGCTTTCGAGTCGCGCCAGACGGCAACGACGTGTTCCACAGCTTTGTGTTTCCGTTGCAGATCAACGAAGCGAAATACGTACGGACCTTCGAGTTTCACCCCGGCAATCCGCGGGTGGTGCATCACGCGAACGTGATGATCGATCGGTCGTCCATTGCCAAGTTGCTTGACGAGCGCGATCCGGCGCCGGGATTTTCGGGCATGGTCGAGCAAGAATTGCTGGGTGGATTGGATGTCATGTTCAACGGCTGGGCGCCGGGCATTCAGCCGTGGGCGGGCACGGACGGCATCGCGGCGCGGATCGGGCCGGGCGAAGACCTGGTGCTGCAGATGCATCTGGCGCCGTCGGGCAAGTGGGAAGACGTACGGGCGGAGATCGGGCTGTATTTCGCCGACCGGCCGCCGACGCAACAGGCGCAGCTCGTTCGAATGAGTTCGTACTCGATCGACGTACCGGCCGGTGTGAGTCGGCACATTGTGCGAGACGAGTACACGATGCCGGTCGCGGCCGATGCTCTCGCGGTCAACCCGCACGCGCATAACCGTGCCACCGAGATCCGCGCGTTCGCGGAGTTGCCCGACGGGTCGCGGCAGTGGCTGCTGAAGATCTCGCGTTGGGATTTCAATTGGCAGGGGTCGTATCGTTATGAGCGGCCGATTCGGCTACCGAAGGGTACTCGCGTCGTAGCGGAATTCACGTTCGACAATTCGACGGCGAACCCGCGCAACCCGTCGCTGCCGCCGGTCCGGGCGATGTACGGACCCGAGACGAAAGACGAGATGGCCGACGTGTGGTTGCAGTTGGTTACGGCCGGCACAAGCGACGCAAGGCGGCTGCAAGTGGATGCGGCGCTGGTCGATCTCGAGCGTCGGATCGACGGCTTCGAGCTGATCGTTGCGCAACATCCGAATCCCGAGCGGCGTGCGGCCGCTCATGCAAAGTTAGGCGAACTGTTTTCCGCGGCCGGCCTGAAGGTCGACGCGGTCGATCACCTTCGCCGTGCGACCGAGTTGAAGCCGGACTATGCGGCCGCGTGGTTCCACCGCGCACGCGCGCTTATCGACTTGGGCCGCTTGGAGGAGGCGGTCGGGGCGCTGGGCACCGTGCTTCGCTTGGCCCCCAATCATGCGGCGAGCTACTACTGGCTCGGGAGGATTCACGAAGTGAAGTCCGACAGCCAGTCGGCGTCACGATACTTTCAGGAGGCAGTTCGCCTTGAACCGGGATTCGGGCCGGCTCGGCAGCGCCTCCGTGATTTTGAGAACCGAGTGGGAAAGGAACACGATGAGCAAGCACGCGATCGCAACTCATGAGCAACTGCGCGCACCTCGAAGCGGAATCGCCGCCGTCGAATTGGCGGTCTGCCTGCCCGTCGTCATGTTGATCGTCTGGGGCACCCTGGACCTGGCCAACATGCTGCACACACGAAACGCCTCGCAGGCCGCGGCGTACGGATCGGTTTCGGTCGCCGTCGCCGACGGTGGCACCGATGCCCAGGTGATCTCAACCTGTCAGTCGCTGCTCGCGCAACGCGGCATCTCGAACGCGACCGTCACCGTGACGCACCCGACGGTGAAGGGCATGAGCGCGACGCAGGTCACGATCAGGGTGCCGCCGCAGACAAATCTGTCCGGCAGTTGGCTCTACAGTGGAACGATCGAGGCACGATGTCTGGCGATCAATCACGGCGGTGCGTCCAAATAGAAGGCAGCTCTCATGAACATCAGGACTCGACTGACTCGACTGAATCGACTGACTCGAATGACCGCGAAGCCCAAAGGCGCGGTCGCAGTGGAACTCGCCATTGCGGTTCCCATCGTCTTGTTGCTGTTCTTTGGTCTGTGGGAGATGTGCCGGCTGTACAACATCCGCGAGACGCTGGCGGTGGCGTCGATGGAAGGAGCCAGGAAGGGCGTCGTTCCGGGCGGGACTGCGACCGACGCAACAGCCGCGGCCCAGAGCATCTGTGCCCTCGTCGGAGTGGACAGCCCAACGATTACCGCGACTGTGACGGCGTCAGCGTCCACCGTGACGATAGCAGTCCAACTCGACAGGTATGCGTGGGTGACGCCGTTCTTCCTGAAAAACCGAACGCTGCAGTCAACCACGACATTGAAGAAAAACTAGGCCGACCGAAAAACTAGCTGAGGCTACTTCTAAGAGAGGAGAGGTCGATGAGTATCGTTCGTCTGGGTAGACACGTCAGTGGCTCGCTCGTGGCGCCGTCGAATCGCCGCGGCGCGATCACGTTACTGGTCGCGTTCTTGCTTGTGGTGCTCCTGGCTGCCGCACTGTTTGCACTCGATGTCTCGTACATCAACACAGTGACGTTCGAGGCGCGGACAGTGGCCGATTACGCGGCCCGCGCCGGCGGTGAAGCACTGTCTCAGGGTAAGACGGTGGCGCAAGCCCGCGACATCGTCAAGCAGATTGGCCTGTCGAACCGAGTAGCCGGGGCGCCGCTGCCATTCGCCGACTCGGACATTATCTTTGGCACCGCTGCGCCGAACCCCACTACGGGGCGATACGTTTTCACTCCGACGCAAGTGTCTCCCAATGCAGTGCGGGTGTTTGCTCGCCGTACGTCGGGTTCAGCGGCCGGTTCGGTCGCGCTGTTCCTGGGCGGCATGTTCGGCACTGGGTCATTCGAACCGTCGAAAAGCGCCACGGCGTGCGGCGGGCCGCGCGATATTGCCGTGGTCGTCGATCGATCGAGTTCGATGAGCGCCAACGATGCGGGACCGCCGGGCGGCCCTTCGATGACGCGCATCGCCGCACTCAAGATTTCGGTGCAGCAGTTTCGAGCAGCGATTTCGAACACTGTCGACGTCGAAAGGATCGGCCTCTACTCGTTTGACAAGAATTCTCGGGTCGAGCACCCTCTTTCGACCAACTACTCCATGTTCGACAGTAAGATAGCGAGCATGACGCTGGGCGGCGGTACGAACATTAGCGCCGGAATCAACATTGCCGCCGTGCAACTGGCGGCGCCCGGCCTGCGTCGCCCCGAAGCCTCGCCGGTGATGCTCGTGATGACCGACGGAAGGTGGAATAAGGGCGGAAACCCGACTCTGGCGGCTCAATCCGCCATGGCCAAGATCCCCAACCTGACTATTCACACGATCACGTTCAGCGATGATGCGAATCAATCGGACATGAAGGCCGTCGCCGCAATCGGACGCGGCCGACATTTCCATGCCGACAACGTGAATGACCTGACGAGCGTGTATCAAACACTCGCCGGCCTGGCGGCGATACGACTGATCGAGTAGCCGCCATGGCGCGATCGAGCGAGTCACCGCTCGAATCACCAAAACGTCAAGCCCCTCTCGTGCGAGATGATCGCACGGGAGGGGCTTTTTCGTTCCCTGGCTTTGAGCCTCGCGACACTACCCCATCGACTCATCGCCGACTCGTACCAACCGTGCTCACGACCGAGAAGATTCGGCTTCCCGGACCGTTTTCATTCGTGGTAGGCTCGGTCGACCAACCACGCTCACGGGTCGCTGTTGGTTCGGCGGCGACGAAGGGCTGGGCGCCGTGTTCGTCAACGATAGCGAACTGGATCTGACTAACAGCGTGATCCGAGGGTCATCCAGTTCCGGGCTGCGCATCGTGAAGAGCAACCCGACGGTGACCGCCACATCGTTTCTCAACAACTCCGGCGCGGCCGTCAGCATGGACATGGAGTCGGACCCCGCGATCACGGGTAGCAGTCCGGTGGCGGCCACCGGGAACCTTTACAACGGCGTCCTGCTCGACGGCGGCACGATCAACACGGATGCCGCGTGGAACGATCCCGACATCGTCTATGTCTTGTTCGACGACGTGACCGTTGCCCAGGGAGCGACGCTCTCCGTCGCGCCAGGCCAAGTCGTCAAGGCGCGGTGCTGTTTCTTCGTCGACCTATTCGTGGATGGCGCGTTGGTCGCTGACGGCACGGCGGCGCAGCCGATCGTCTTCACGGGCGACCGCGACGACTCGGCCGGCGGCGACACCAACAACAACGCGGATGGTAACGCCGACTTCCGTGGCTCGTGGGAGCGGATCGAGTTCCGCGCAACGAGCGCTGGCAACCTGTTGGATCACGTCGAGGTTCGGTTCGGGGGCGACGAGGGCGTGGGCGCCGTCGCGGTCACGGACAGTGAACTCACCCTGACTAACAGCGTGCTGCGCGACTCGTCGAGTCACGGCCTGTTGGCCCGCACGGGCGGCGTGGTTCAAGCGTCGAACAATCTGCTGTTCAACAACAACGACACAGGCATTCGCGCCGAGTCGGCCGCCACGGTGACGGCTGTGAACAACACGATCGACGGCAACTTCCGCGGCGCCGCCGCCGACGGGGCGGGCACAACGCTGACGCTCACCAACAATCTGATAACGAACCACGCGCGGTCGGGCGTGTTCGCGTCGGCCGGGGCGACTGTGACCACGAACTTCAACGACGCATTCAATCCGACCTCGTCGGGCGGCAATTACGAAGGACTTGCCGACCAGACGGACGTGAACGGCAACATCTCGTCGGACCCTCGTTACGTGAGCCGGGCCGATCGGCGATTCGATCTCTTGAGTCGGTCGGGGGCCATCGACGCCGGGACGGGGACAGGCGCGCCCGCTTCGGACTTTTTGGGCAGTCCCCGCTTCGACGATCCCGGCGTGGCCAATCTCGGTCAAGGGACTCCGGACTTTGTCGACATCGGGGCGCTCGAGCGGCAGGACGTGTCGGACCCGTTGAACCTAAATAGCCTTGCACGATTCTGGGACAGTAGCCCGACGCGCCAGCGAGGGGAGCACATGGCGAAATCACAAGAAATCAGGCCGGTCCCTCGCTGGCGCGTCGGGCTACTGTCCCTGCGGACTCCCAGGATCACGCAAAGCCATTTAGTCGTTGAGTCGGCCACAATCAGCGACGCCACAGTCGAGATTGGCGATCAAATCACTATCGACTGGACCGTTCGCAACAACCAGATCATCGCCGCCGAGGGCGCCTGGACCGACGCCGTTTTTGCGTCTGCAGACAACAAGTGGGACCTCGGCGATACGCTCGTGGGCACGCTCACGCACAGCGGCGGCCTTGGCCCAGACGAGGTATACACCGGACAACTGCCGTTCACAGTGCCGCCCAAGCCGCATGGAACGTTGTTCTTCATCATTCGAGCGGATTCGCGTCAGTCGTTGCGCGAGTCTATCGAGACCGACAATGAAGCAGTCGTCAGCACGACGCTCAGCATTCCGGAAATCCAATTGGATGTACCACTGGCCGACCAATTCGACGCGGCGGGCCAATCCAAGTACTATCGAATCGACCTTCCTGCGTTCCGCACGCTCCACCTGATCCTCGACAGTTCCTCGGCATTTGGCTCCAACGCCCTCCTCATCCGCGAGGGTGAAATACCAACGCCAGCAACGTTCGATGCACGAAGCGCGCCGGTGTTTCAACCGGACCAGCAACTGACGCTGCCTCGTACGAGCGACCAAACGTACTACGTCCTGTTGAAGAGCGAGGCAGGGGCGAGTGCGTTCACGCTCATGGCCACACTGCCTGGCTTCGAGATTCAGCGAATCTCTCCGGCCACGGGCGGCAATACAGGCCGTGTCACCATAGGCATCGAGGGCTTCGACTTCACTCGACTTGTGCAAGTGACGCTGGTGCCGTCCCAGGGCGACGCGATCGCTTCCGAAAGCACTTGGTTCGTCGATCAGAGTCGGCTGTACGCTACGTTCGACTTGACCGGCGTCGCTCTGGGCGCGTACGACGTCCGAGTTCGCTCTGAGATGCCATTCGTTGATGTGGACGAGGCGGGAGAACTGATCAACACTGTGCTCGTGCACGGCGATGACATACTGCCGGGCGCGTTCCAGGTCGTGCCGGGCGATGGGCCTCGCGTGACGATGCGATCCATCCTGCCGCGAGCCGCCCGGTTCTCCCGCGTGTTTCGGTTCGACATTGAAGTCGCCAACGAAGGTAATGTTGACGCTGACTCGCCGATCTTGCTGGTGCACAGCGCCAACGGCACCCCGTTGTCCTCGTTTGGCGACGTAACCGCGCAGTCTGACAGCCAACAGCAGATTCTCGTCCTCAGCCAGCGGGGCCAGCGATCTGTGTTGAAGCCGGGCGAGAGGGTTGTCGTGACGCTCTACGGTGTGGCGAGCCAGTTTCCGAGTTCACAGATTGCTGTGCAGGACCTTTCCACGTTCAGCGGCCCGCTCAGTTGGGGTGAACTCGAATCCTACTATCGCGATTCATCCGCCGACGACGTTTGGGCTACGACCTGGTCTAACTTCAAGGGAATCGCGGGTTCCAACTGGCCCAGTGTTCATGGCGCCATGCGCCAGGCTGCGGATCGACTGCCGGTGTCGCCCGGCACACAGTTCATCACGGGCGAAGAGATGATCGCCAATCTCTTCGGTCGCGCGGCAGCCGGACAAGCGAGTGCGTCGGGATTTGAGCCGCTCGACACGGGGATGGTCGATGTGTCGAACCTGCCTGTACCACCCGACATGTCGCGGGCTCGAGGCGCCGTTCCGCGCGTCCATGACGTCAACCCAAAGCCGAACGACAACTGTGATAGGTTCCGCCAAGACCCCGATGGATCGCTCGCGGGATCCCTCGCCGCCTATTCGGCCTGGATGAATGTCGTGTTCGTTCCACTCTCCTTGCTCAAGTGGGGTGCTGGGGCCAAGAACCTGTTTGTGCAGTTCCTCAACGGGCCCCCACAAGTCGGACGGTTTATCGTCCCGGAGATCAGCGACATCGTACTGGGTAGCCCCGTCGCCGTCGGGTTCCGCAACAGCTTGGACACGGATGCCACCGTGGGCTTTACGCTCAACAGAGTCGTGCACTCCATTGCCCAGCGCATGCGCCTACCGGCGGGGGACCCAAATCGGATTACACCGGCAAGTTTTCCTGCCGACCAGACCATCGAAAAGAACATCGCCGAGATTCTCGACCCCAACCTGCTGGACAGCCGAGTCCCCGAGGCTCCCGGCACATTCAATCTTGCGACTTCATGGCATACAACCACCCTGACGAGATCCCCGGTCTCCTGGCGGGCGGCATCGGCAAGACGCCCAAGGGCAGCACGGTCAGTCAGGGAAGCGACGTTTTTGGCGACGACTATCGCAAGATCGAAGGCAAGATCAAAATCACGCGCCTCACGATGAACGGCAAGACCACCGGAATCCGCTTCGAGACCGACCTGATCTTCACCGTGGGAGACACGATAGACTTCTGTCCCGGCAACCTCTCAAACGGTACGGAAGTACTCGGTACGATTCCGTCCGCATTCCTCGAGGCCAATGGGATTGCTCACGATGTTGGTTTCGAGACCACGTTCCGCACAAATCCGAAGCAGTGGACTTTCACCGCGATTCCACCCGACTGGGACAAGACCGAGAAGGAACCACCGTCAACTTGTAATGTGGCACGATCCGCGGTGTCTCGGCACTTTCCATCCCAGGCCCCGGCCTGTGAAAACGACGACGACGCTGTCCCCACGGTGAACCCGCGCGACCCCAACGATATCATCGGCCCGCCGGGATTCGGTGACAACGCATGGCTGCTGCCCGACGCATTGTTGCCCTACACAATCCACTTCGCAGGGTTCCTACCCGTCAACGATGCTACGCACCGTGGCGAAGGCTTCGTTAGCTACATCGTACGGTCAATCGCGGGAAAAGCCACCGGCACGCGGCTCGACAACTCGGCTTCCATCGTGTTTGATGTCAACGATCCACTGCTCACCAACGCAGTGTTCAATATGATCGACCGCGGTGGCCCAACAAGCCGCGTCACCGCACTCCCGGCCGTAACCACCACTACGAGCATTCCTGTCAATTGGTCAGGCGCCGATGATAATGGTGGTTCCGGAATCGCATCCTTCGACCTGTTCGCCTCGGACAACGGCGGACCGTTCCAACTCTGGCTCAACGATACGGCCGCGACTTCCGGTTCCTTCCCCGGCGCAGATGGACACAGCTACGGTTTTTATTCGATCGCCACGGATAACCTGGGTCATGTGGAAACAACACCCACAAAGGCTCAGACCAGGACGACCGTGGACGCCACGCCACCGGCCATCGAGGCCGTGGAGACCGTCACGGACGCTCGAGGCAAGAAGGTCACTCAAGTCATCGTGGCGTTCGACGAGGCGATCGGTGCCGCTGCGGCGCAGACGACGACCAACTACGGTCTGGTGTTTCAAAAGGGCAGGAAGGTAAAACCCGCGCCGATCGGGGCCGCCACCTGGGACGGCGCCTCGATGGAGGTCACACTCACGCCCGTCAAGGCGATCGCTGTCAAGAAGCTGGCCAGCTACACGCTCACCGTTCTTGGCGCCGGAACGCTCGCCGACGCGGCGGGCAATGGCTTCGACGGCGATGGCGACGGTCAGCCCGGCGGCGACTTCGTGCTGCCGCTCGCCCAGGCGACGCCGCGCAGCGTAACCCAACGCGCCACGCTCGCCGCCGTAGACGAACTACTCGTGTCGTCCGAGACGTCTAGGGGCCTGGTAGTCGACGATCGTTTGCTCGACCTGCTGTTTGACGATTCGGACTCCCTGCGGCGCAAGCTCCGCGAGCGATTGGAGGCGAGTGTGGAAATGTGAGCCGATTTCCCGCTTGACGCCCGCTCCGTGGTTGTGGAAAGTGCCACTCCTGCCGGACCACTGCCCGGTCCCGCTGTGTGCCTGCCCACCCAACCCGCCAGAGGGCCTGCCATGACCGCCCACCTGCAGGAGCCGGCGCTCGGAGCCGCTAGCCAGCGACAACTTGTCGACATCGCGGAACGGTACCTGCCCGGTGCGTGTTTGGGCATGATGTGGCTGCCGCCGGACCTGCGCATGGTGATGGTCCGCGGCGAAGGATCCAGGGTCTACGATGCGGCCGGCAATGAGTACATCGATTGCATGCTCGGCTCCGGCCCGCTCATCTTGGGCCATGCTCATCCGGCTGTCGTTGAAGCGGCTCGGTCGGCGGTTGAGCAGGGATCGACCTACTTTGCCCTGAACGAACCGGCAATTCGGTTGGCCCAGAAGATCGTCGACGCCGTGCCGTGCGGCGAAGCGATTCGGTTTCAGACGACTGGCACCGAGGCCACGTTCGCCGCGCTGCGACTGGCGCGGGCGTTCACCGCTCGCGACAAGATCCTGAAGTTCGAGGGGGGCTGGCACGGCGGCCACGACGTCGGACAACTGAGCAGCGCCCCGGCCGCGCCGCCGCCGTTTCCGGCCGCCGAGGCCGATTGCGACGGCATCCCTGAGTCGGCCAAGCGCGACACGCTCGTCGCCCCGTTCAACGATCTGGCTGCCACCCGCACGCTGGTCGAGACCCACGCGCGCGACATCGCCGCGATCATTGTCGAACCGCTGCAGCGGGCGATCCGGCCCGAACCAGGTTTTCTCGAAGGGCTGCGCGAGATCACTCAGCAGTTCGGCATCGTGCTCATCTTCGACGAGATCGTCACCGGCTTTCGGCTGGCGTGGGGCGGGGCACAGGAACGTTATGGCGTCACGCCCGACCTGGCGTGTTACGGTAAGGCGATGGCCGGCGGGTTCCCGCTTTCAGCCGTGGTCGGTCGCTCCGACATCCTCGCTGCGGCCGACCCGCGCCGAAAGGGCGCCGGGCCGTACTGCTTCTTGAGCGGCACGCTCACCGGCAACCCGGTCGCGGCCGCCGCTGGACTCGCCGCCCTCGGAGTGCTCGAACAGCCCGACGTGTACGACCGACTTCACGAGGTCGGCCGACGGTTACGCGACGGGATCGACGCGATCGGACGACGACTGGGCCAGCCGGTGCAGGCGATCGGCGACGGCCCTGTGCTTCAGGTGTTCTTCACGGATCGGCCGATTCGCAACTGGCGAGACGGCCTTGTTGCCAACCAAGCGCGTGCGACGCGTTTCGGCCACGAGTTGATTCGTCGTGGCGTTTACTGTGCGCCGGGCGGGAAGCTGTATTTGTCGCTCGCACATTCCGACGACGACATGAGCGAACTGCTCCAGCGCGTCGAACACGCCCTGCGAACAAGTGCCGGCTGACACCGAATCGCACCTCGTACCTACCAGGCTTCAGCCTCACGCCAAGCCTGGCTATGATGGGTCCCAGTTTGGGCGCTTGCGCGTTACCGATGAAGCTGCCCCGGACCTTGCCAGGGCCCATAGCTCAACGGCAGAGCAGGGGACTCATAACGCTTCGAGCGCTCAAACAACCCTGCATTTTCCGGGTTTTTTTGATTTGCCGATGGGTGTCAAACGGGTCCAGTCGGGTCCAAAACGGGTGTCAACGGGTGTCAAACCTGCGACAAGTGTAAAACCTTTCTCCCGGTGCGTGCGGCGCAGCAACACTCGTGACATGTAACCGTCATCGCCGCTGCCGCGGGCTGTCGCTAGACCCAACTGCGCCGTTGTTTCGGCGATTCCACTTCGACCCGTTCCCGATGCCCGACCATTCGCAGCGCCCTGAGCATCGCAGCGCGGCCGTTGGTTAGCGGCAGTTCGTCGGATTCCAACAGGACCAGCAGCCCCTCGCGATCGCCCGGCGACATGGCCAGCGCTTCGCCGAATAGTTTCAAAACCAGTGAATTATCAACCTTGCGTGCCATCTCTGCGAGGCTTCCGCATAACCAGCCCGATTGCCTTTAGGATAACTTTTCCTAGAGGCTATCTTTTGTCGTCCACCCCCTGCGGTCTTTCGCCCGCGGCAGCGATGCGACCACTGCCCGCGGCAGCGATGCGACCTACGATTATCAAGCGGCGAAGCTCGTCGTGTTGCGGCACGTGCAGAAAAAGTATCTGCGTCGCGACCGCGACCTTCCCGCCGCTCCCGCCACTGCCGCGGCGCGGCGGCTGCCAGGGAACCAGGGGCGAACAGAATCTCGTGCCGCTGCCGGATGTCATTTCATTCCAATAGGCTGGAATCGATCACCGAGCGATACGGCGTCCTGTTCACGCGCTCGACAACCTGCGGTTGGATGCTGCAACTGGCGGACTGGCTGTGCCCGCTCTGGACGTGGATGTGCGACGAGGTGCGTCGTTCGCGAGTGATCCACACGGACGACACGACGGTTCCGCTGCAAGATCCGATCACCGGTCAAAAATCCCAAGCACGATTTTGGAATTACATCGGCGACGAAGCGCATCGCTTGATCGTGCTGGAGTTCACCCGGACTCACGAGCGCGACGGTCCCGCGCGGTTTCTCGCCGACTACCAAGGCTACCTGCAAGCCGACGCGTACAACGGGTACGACGGCATCTACCTGGACTCCGGCGGTCGCATCATCGAGGTCGGTTGCTGGCAGCACGCGCGCAAGCGCTACAAGAAAGCGGCCCAGAGCGACGTGCGGGCATTCGCCGGCCTGGCATTCATCAAGAGCATGTACGCGATCGAGAAGCGGATTCGTGAATTGCGCGACACCGAGTGGAGCAACCTGCCCCTGGATGAACGCGCCGCACGAATCGTCGAAATCCGTCAGCGCGACACGGCCCCGCTGCTCCAGTCATTCCGCGAATGGACCAACAAGACGCACGGCGACGTTCTGCCCAAGAGCGATCTGGGCGACGCGTTTCGCTACACGCTCAATCAATGGGATGCGTTGAACGAATTCGCGAAGTGCGGCCTGCTGTCGATCGACAACAATCCGGCCGAACGCGCCCACCGCGGCATCGCGATCGGGCGCAAGAACTGGCTGCACGTCGGCAGCGAGCGTGGCGGCCACGCAGCGGCAATCCACTTCAGCCTGATCGCCTCGTGCAAGCTGAACGGCCTCGACCCGATCGCGTACCTGGTAGACATCCTGCCCCGGCTCCCGTCGACCCCCGCCACCGACCTCGGTCACCTCGCGCCGCACCGCTGGACGAAACGGGCAGCGGCATCCATTGGTTAACCCTTCCGTTGGGTTCCCCGTAGCAATCCGATACGGGGACCATCGCCTCCCTGCCTCTACACGGCTGCCGCGGCGTCCCCGGCCGGCCACCGCCGCCCGCCGTGCCGAACACCCGAACGCAATCGGCCGGACGGTTACGGCGGATGGAACCCAAGTGATCCGCAAACAGCCAGTAGTTCTTGGCCGATCCGTTCGGCTGGATTTGCTCTTCCGCCAGGACCTGATCCACTGCGGGGCCGAAGAGGTGGCGAGACTTGAGGCTGGAGGCTTGAGGACCAGAGCCATCAGGGTCCTTGAACACCAGGGCAATGTGGATTCCATCGTACACGAACAGCTCGGAAGTCGCTCCCTGCGGGCCGGCGCCGTCGGGATCAACCGTCTTGGCGATGCGGCGGTCGAAGGGGTCGTAGGTGAAGTCTACTTGAACAAGGAGCGTTCCCGTCGCGGAGCGACGGGCGACACTCGCGAGGCGGTTGCGGCGGTCCCATGTGTAGTCGGTGATCTCGCCGGTGAACAGGTTCGTGCGGCGGACGAGGTTGCCCTCGTTGTCGTACTGGAACGAGTGTCTAATCGGTTTGCTCTCGCTCGGCACCGTCCAGGATACGTTGCAGTTTCTCCAGCGTAGCGATGCTGGGCGTGTGCTTGCCTTGTTCCAGCCGGTTGACGGTCTCTGGCCGCACGCCGGCCCGGCGCGCCAGTTCGACTTGGCTCAATCCGACAGTCCGGCGTTTGCGGATCAGACTGCGGGCGATGGTCGCACGTAGGGCGTCAGCGGCCGGATAATTGCCCTTGGCGTCGCGTGGCGGTAGCTCTGGCTCGCCGCGCAGCCGGCGGTACTCGGCTTCCGGCACAATGACGAATCGCTCGCCCTTCACAGTAATGGTCTGAAGCGCCATGCTCGATTCCTCACTCGTCATAGAACCCGTCGCGGTGTCCGATCTTCTCCACGGTGACCGCCTTGCGTTCGACCCGGAACTGAACGCGGTAGTCGCCTGTGCGAAGGCGGTAATGGCCCGCCAGGTTGCCCGTGAGCGGCTTGGCCCCGCTGACTTCCGGCCAGTTCCGCAGTCGCATCACGAGATGGAACACCCGGCCCAGAATCGGCAGCGGCAGCCGTTCGGCTTGTTCCAGCGCCTCAGGCGTGATCGTGACGGCGGCTGCCATGCTCCTCGCTCGGTTCGTGGCCTATGACAAGTATATCAAGGTTGTTGACGTGGGCAATGTGAAGGCGCTATGCGGTTTACTCTGCCTCACGGTACACGCGCAGTTCTGGCGCTTTGGCTGCCGCTGGTGTGCCTTCGCCTTCCGGCCGCGCGGCAGTCGGCCCGAACAGCCAGCCGCGCACGTGTTCAGTCACGGCCCGCAGGCGCTCGTCACTGACGCGCTCGCGGTAGACTGCCGAGATGTCGTTGTCCGCGTGGCCCATGATGCTGCGCACGGCCAGGAAGTCGCGGGCTTCATCGCCGATCGTCTGGAACGTATGGCGCAGGCAGTAGAAGTTGCGGTGCCCGTTGATGCCGAGCTTGTCGAGTAGCTTGCGCATCTCTTTGGTGACGGGATTATCCGTCGTGTCTTTTGCCCAGGTGCCGCCGTGACTGGTGACAAAAACCATATCGGCGTGTTGTGGTTGCTTGGCGTCCGGTCGCACCCTAAGCCACGCCTGGATCGCCGCGACGGTTTTCGGCCACAGTGGACAGTGGCGGTTGATGCCCGTCTTTGGCCTCGCGTAGTTGATCCATCTCCGCTCAAGGTCCACGGCGGACAAGGGCAACGTGCCAACGTCCGAGTTGCCAAACCCACAGTTGATGCCCAGCAGAATCATCACCTGAGCGGTTGCCCGGCCGCGTCGATGATTCGGCGAATTTCGTCCGGCTCGAACATCTTTGGCCCTTGTTCTGCGCGGTGCTTCCGCAGCGTCTTATTGCTCGGCCGCCGGAAGCCCTCGCCATAGACCATTGGCCTCTCGACTAGCCCCGACTTCGCCGCGTAATTGAAAACGATACGGATGCGGTTGATCTCGTTTCCAAGCCTTACGGGACCAAGCCGCTTGGCCATCCTCGCCCGCATCGCCTCGAAATCGTCCGGTCGTAGGTCAGCCACGGCGCGCTGTCGGCCGAAGCTGGCGATGAGAAGCTTGCAGACGCGCGCGTAGTCACGGTACGAATGGATGCTCAGTTCACCACATTCCATTGCCCGCTTCTTGGTCGTCAGGAACTTTCCGCAGAGCACTCGAATCGTCAGTACTTCGCGGGTGTCAGCGGGTGTCAGACCGGCGTAAAGGGCGTCTTTCTTGGCCAGGTAGTTTTCGAGGGCTGCCTGCGGATCGGACCACGGGCCAAAGTAGTGTAGGTTCCCGCGAATCTTCTTGGCCCAGCGCCCTGTGGCGTGTGGAAACAGCGGGAAGTCTGGATAGGGCTTTTCAGGCTTCGTCTTCACAGTAGAATTGGCGGTGCTCACGGTGATTCTCCTTTAACCAGGTCACTGTGGGTTGTGGTCGGGTGTTACCAGCGCCCGACCACGTTTTGTTGACACAAAGGTAGCGGGTGTTGCAGGGCCTATAGCTCAACGGCAGAGCAGGGGACTCATAATCCCTTGGTTGCAGGTTCGAATCCTGCTGGGCCCACTGAGCTTGTTCGGCCCGCGAACATGGTCAGCCGTCGGCCGCGTCCATCGTGCCGAACGCCTTTTCGCAGCCACACCGGATACCCGAACTACGCGAAGTCGCCGCCGCTTGATGGGTTTTTTTCATCCACAACTATTGACAATAGCTCATCGGAAATCGGCCGACATGTTCGGGCGGCCCGGCGTGGCGAAGTTGACAGCCGCAGGCGGCCTCATATACTCGACCCGTCCACGACGAACATTGGCCGATTAGCTCAAATGGCTAGATCACTGCCCTTACAAGGCAGGAGTCACAGGTTCGAGTCCTGTCTCGCCCAGTAGAGTAGACGGCACGGTGTCGCATCGCGCGGCCACATGCTGTGCGGCAGGATGGTCGGTGGCGGGCTGGAAGCCCGGTCCCACGACGCCCGTCGGACACGCGGCTGGCCGTCGCACGCGGCTTGCGAGGCTGACCGGTTCGTTGTTCGTGGCCGGGCCGTGCTTCCCAAAAGTGAGCGATGTCGATGTCTTCGGGAGGGTCGGTTACTCATTGGATTCGGGGATTGAAGGCCGGTGAAGAATCGGCGATGCAGATGTTGTTCACTCGGTACTGGCCCAGGCTGGTGGAACTGGCCCGAAGCAGACTGCGCCGGGCGCCACGTCGCATCGCCGACGAAGAAGATGTAGCACAGTGCGTATTCTGGGAGTTCTTTCGCGCCGTCAAGGCCGGCCAGACCCCCCGAGTGGAAAGCCGGGAGAGTCTGTGGGCTTTGTTGGCGACGATTACGGCGCGTAAGGCGGCGACGCAACTTAAACAGGAGTTGCGTCAGAAGCGTGGCGGCGGCGAGGTGTGTAGTGAGTCTGTTCTCGAGAAGCTGGCTGGGTCCGGCCGTCGGGGGATTGAGCAGCTTCCAGCCATTGGACCAAGCGCCGGAGAAGTCGCAATTCTGAGGGACCTATACGACCGCTACGTGGGCGGCCTGCCGGAGCCATACCGCCAGATTGCCGAACTCCACTTGGGCGGTTACTCGCACCAGGAGATTGCGGCTCGCATGGGTTTCACCAAACGTACGTCTGAGCGGAAGTTTCGGGTTGCTTTGGACCGCTGGCGAGCGATGGGTGCGGTGGAACTACGGAGCGAGTCGCCTTGAAGATTCCGCGACGGCGTTGTCGCACCGCCGGAGCTTTCGCGGATTAACCAACAGGGATGCCACTGTTTCACTCGGTGGAGCGCGCCATGTCGTCGCCAGACGAAACTGTCGACTCGGCCGCCGTTCGGCAGTGGATCGATGAGATCGCCGACCGGTTCGAGGCAGCGTGGCTGGCGGTGTCGGGGTCGGGCAGCCCGCCGCCGAAGATCGACGACCATCTGGGCTTGCGCTCGGGATCCGAGCAGGCCGCGCTGATCCGCGAGCTAGTGCACATCGAGGTCCAATATCGCGTCCGCCGCGGCGAACGGCTCGATCCAGACGACTACATCCGGCTCTATCCTAATCTCAGTCGCGGCGCGGTGGAGCAATTCGTCGCCGAGGCCCAGTCGCGCCATATGACCCAAGCGAGCGACCAGAACGACTCAGCTTCCGAGTCCGGTCAAGTCGATCAAGCCGGTTCCGCCTCCGGTCGGGGCCTGTGCTGTCCGCACTGCCACAATCCGATTCCTGCATCGGGTCATCAGCCGGACGAGGTCGTTTGCGGTGACTGCGGGAGTTCGTTCCGGATCGAGCACCCACAGGCGACTTCCGACCCCAAGATACGTCAGCTCGGCCGTTTTCGCCTGCTTGAGTGCGTTGGATCGGGGGCATTTGGTTCCGTGTGGAAGGCGCGCGACACCGATCTGCATCGCGTGGTGGCCTTGAAGATCCCTCACCAACGCCTGGCGTCGTCCGAAGTGAGTCTGGAACGGTTCCGCCGCGAAGCGCGGGCGGCGGCCCAACTGCGCCATCCGGGCATCGTCACCGTTCATGAGGTCACCGAACTCGACGGGCTGCCGACCATCGTGTCGGATTTTATCGAAGGCGTCACGCTTCAAGAGCTGCTTCGAGTCCGCCGGCTGACATATCGGGAGACCGCGGAGCTGGTGGCTCAAGTGGCCGAGGCGCTCGACTACGCGCATGCGACGGGCCTGGTACACCGCGACCTGAAGCCGGGCAACATCATGATCGAGTTTCCCGCCGGCACCGGTTTCGGCGCCAGCCTGGACAGCAGCAAGGACACCCGCGGCGAACGGTCGTCCTCCGGGCGCAGCTCAAGCACTGTGGTCCCACGACCTCTGTTGATGGATTTCGGACTTGCATTGCGCGACGAGGTTGAGATCACGCTCACGAGCGACGGCCAGATCATCGGCACGCCGGCCTACATGAGCCCCGAACAGGGCGCAGCGACCTGTACACGCTGGGGGTCATTCTCTACGAGCTGCTGTGCGTGCAACTGCCGTTTAACGGCTCGAAGCACATGCTGCTGGTGCAGATTCTGCACGAAGAGCCGCGGCCGCCGCGTGGCATCAACGACACGATCCCGCGCGATCTGGAGACGATCACGCTCAAGTGCATGGCCAAGGAGCCTGGCCGGCGCTACGACACCGCCGCGGCGGGCCGGCTTCAACGGGACGGTGGGTCTCAACCTCGCCGGCAGTCAGGACATCACGGACCTGGCGGGCAACGCCCTGCCGGCGGGCGAGCCGGCGACCGACGAAACCTACGTCGTCGACAACGACGTGCCGGGCATGACCAGCTTCGCGCGGCAGACACCGTCGGGCAGCCCAACCAATGCGGACAGTCTGGTGTTCCGGGTGACGTTCGACGAGGCGGTGACGGGTGTGGGCACGGCCGACTTCGCGGTGAACGGCACGACCACGGCAACGGTCACCGACGTCTCGGCGGTCAGCACGAGCGTCTACGACGTGACGGTGTCGGGCGGCAACCTGGCCGGCTTCAACGGGACGGTGGGCCTCAACCTCGCCGGCAGTCAGGACATCACGGACCTGGCGGGCAACGTCCTGCCGGCGGGCGAGCCGGCGACCGACGAAACCTACGTCGTCGACAACGACGC
>Ga0185317_100146_pt1 | contig 24826 bp, 17 predicted proteins | sample DevilsHole_FD_128020 | JGI IMG/M metagenome (GOLD analysis project Ga0185317, IMG submission 128020) | Groundwater microbial communities from Devils Hole, Nevada to study Microbial Dark Matter (Phase II) - Devils Hole (SPADES assembly)... | ecosystem: Environmental > Aquatic > Deep subsurface >...
CCCAACTACAAACTTTTATCCCCCCATGTTGTAGAGACGGGATATGTCGCGTCACGATTGCCGGTGCAACCGTGACTTGTAGGGGCGAAGCATCCCGGCGACTGGATTGGCTACCCAACCAATATTGAAATTCCGGGATGGTTCGCCCTGTGTGCCGGTGCGTTGGAATCCAAAATCCAAAATCCGGGCATCCAAAATTCCTATAAGACAACCATTCGTGCGGTTCAAAATCCGCCAACCGCCCACAACCGCACCACACCATCCCCACTTCCCGACGCCAGAATTTTGCCATCTGGGGAGAAGGCGACGCTGTACACCGAATCCCCATGCCCACAAAGCAGTCGCAGTTCACTCCCTGTTGCGACATCCCACAGTCGCACGCTACTATCCCCACTTCCCGACGCCAGAATTTTGCCATCTCGGGAGAAGGCGACGCTGAACACCGAACCCGCATGTCCAATCAGCTGTTGCAGTTCTCTTCCAGAAGCGACATCCCACAGTCGCACGGTTTTATCGTGACTCCCTGATGCCAGCAACTTGCCATCTGGAGAGAAGGCGACGCAGTTCACCCAGTGCGCATGTCCAGTCAGTTGTTGCAGTTCTCTTCCAGAAGTCACATCCCACAGACGCACTGTTTTATCATCGCTCCCCGATGCCAAAATTTTGCTATCTGGGGTGAATGCAACGCCGCACACATAATTCGTATGTCCGGTCAGTTGCTGTAGCTCTCTCCCACTCATAACCTCCCACAGACGCACGCTTCTATCCAAACTCGCGGATGCTAAAATTTTGCCATCTGGGGCGAATGCCACGCTCAACACCCGATCTGTATGTCCACTCTGTAGCCGCACCTGTCTCCCACTACTAATCTCCCACAGTCGCACAGTTTTATCCACGCTACCCGATGCCAGAAACTTGCCATCTGGGGTGAAGGCGACACCGCACACAGAATTCGTATGTCCAGTCAGTTGCTGTAGCTCTTTCCCACTGATAACTTCCCACAAACGCACTGTATTATCCAAATTACCCGACGCCAGAATTTTGCCATCTGGGGAGAAGGCAACGCTGCTAATCCACCACGCATGTGCAGTCAGTTTATGGCTCTCTCTCCCACTGCTAACCTCCCACAAACGCACGGTTTTATCCCAACTCCCTGATGCCAGAAACTTGCCATCAGGGGTGAGTGCCACGCTGAACACTAAATTCGTATGTCCAGTCAGTGGCCGCAGTTGAATGCCGGTTGCGACATCCCACAGTCGCACCGTATTATCCCCACTCCCCGATGCCAGAATTTTGCCCTCTGGCGTAAATGCCAAGCTCAACACCTCCTTCGCATGTCCAGTCAGTCGCCGGCTCTCTCTCCCACTAATAACTTCCCACAAACGGACAGTATTATCGAAATTTCCTGTTGCCAGAATTTTGCCATTTGGGCTGAATGCCAAGCTTAACACTTCCTTCGCAGGTGCCGCCAGTAGCTGTAGCTGTTTCCCACTAATAACCTCCCACAGACGCACGGTTCTATCCCCACTCCCCGATGCTATGATTTTGCCATCTGGGGAGAAGGCAACGCAGCTCACCCAACTCCCATGTCCAGTCAATTTTCGCAGTTGTCTCCCAGAAGCAACATCCCACAGTCTCACGGTTTTATCTGAGTTCCCCGATGCCAGAAACTTGTCATCTGGGGAGAAGGCGAGGCTGTTCACCAAATCCGTATGTCCAGTCAGTAAACGCAGGAATTGCCGGCTGCGCAAATCCCACAAATAGATATCTCGTTCCCAGCCTAATGCTAGCAGAGTGCCATCCCGACTCAAAGCGCCGCACCTTGCAGGACAGTCTATCTCCCACAGCGCTTTCCCACTGCTCATATTAAACAGTGCTGCGCCCCCACCGGCACACACCACCACCAACTCCTGATTCAGGGGAATCACATTCTTAATCGCTCCCCGCCCCAGTCGCCGCACCATCCCCTGTTCTGCCAGTTGTGGGAGAATAACCGTTGGTTTAGATTGCGGGAGTTTCTCTCTTTCTGTTTCCGAAGCCTTTTCCCAAAGCTGATTGTAAGCCGCCCAGCGCACCGGCACTGTCAATGTTTCCACCATCTCAGCTATCCGCTGTAAACCGACTTGCCCATATTTGAGGGCATCTGACAGTGCGGCAATTTTTCCGTCAAAGGACTCACTCCCGGCAAATTGCCGCTCAATCTCTTCCAGTTCCCCCAGCAGGGAAGCACCGGCATGCGGCAGAGTTTCTCCACCGGCTCCGCGATCGTCAGGAGGGGGGCTGTTGCGAACGTCAGTCATTTTTACCTACCTATTCTATAAAGTTTGCCGGCACTTTTATTGTAGGGCGAAAAGTGGGAGGATGCGCATACTAATGCCCAATGTTCGGGAGGGTTGCCGGTGGCGCGCTGCTGCGAGCCGGTGCCGGTGGGAACAGGGGTAGGGTGCGTTCCCTCGCGCGGGAACGCACCCTACGAGTCTGGCTCACATACAAGTGAGGTGCCGCAGCGCACCTCACTTGTATGCTGGGACGGCAAAAGTCCCTCTCATCCCCCATTTTCCCCTTCTTTCATAAAGGGAAAGGGGGGCGAATTCTCTCACAGATTTTTGCTAAACCCCCTTGCAATTGGCTGGAGTTGTGTTAGTGTGGGAAGAATGGAAAAAGTGCGGGCATATAAGGGTGCCTGTGGGGCTAAAGCCAAACTGGGAACTTTGGGCTAAAGCCCTACTACGAACCTTGGGCTGAAGCCCTACTACGAACCTTGGGCTGAAGCCCTACTACGAACCTTGGGCTGAAGCCCTACTACGAACCTTGGGCTGAAGCCCTACTACAAACGGTAAAATCGATATGAGTGACTTCTCTGACTTCGAGACGGAATCAACTAAGCCAGAGGATGAGAATTCCAGCATCTTGCTCTCCATTGGCGATTTGATGTCTGGTTTGCTGATGTTCTTCGCCCTGCTCTTTATATTAGTGCAAATCCAGCTCCAGCAGCAGGTCAAAAAGCTAGAAGAAAAAATGGCCCGCATTGAGCAGCTCGAACGCCAGCTGGAGGATTACCAAAAGGCATTTGAGGCGCTCCCGCAGACGATCGCAGCTACCCTGGAAGCAAAACTAGGGGGGAAAGACATCTTTACTGTCGATCCAGTCACAGGCGATGTCAGCATTCGCGATCGCATTCTCTTTGATAAAGACAGTGCCCAACTCAAACCTGCCGGTAAAAAATTCCTGCGAGCGTTTATCCCCCTTTACAGCCAAGTTGTTTTTTCCAACCCGCAATTTTCTGAGCATATCGCCCGCATCGCCCTAGAAGGGCACACCAGTTCCGCCGGCACGGAAGGGAACAATTTGAGTCTCAGTCTGGAGCGGGCGCTAGCTGTCTCTAATTATATCTTCTCGAAGGAGGTGAATTTCCCCACCAAGGCGCAATTGAAACAGAAAATACTGGTATCAGGGCGCGGCGAGACAGACGCCAACAAAACCGCAGACGATCCGCGCGATCGCAAAGTGGTTTTCCGCTTCCAGCTGCGCCGAGAAAATTTTGATAATTTTTCCCGTCAGATACAGTCTTTGGAAAAATAAAGAATGGGGGTGCGTTACTGCGGCGGGTGTGTTACGCAAGGGAACGGCACCCTACTAACTACTTCTCTGTAAAAATATGAAAAACTTCACTTTTAATTTCCCCAAAAACCCGCCCCAATGGGTGCCGGCAAAACTCCAAGCGCGTGCGATGGCAAAACTCCCAAGCAATCCACCGGCTGTATCCAACTTCAATACCCCGGCAAAACCGCGCATCCTTGAGGAAATTATCGCTGATATCCAAAACGGTGAAGCCAGCAAACTCACGCAAATAGAGTGGGTGTACTGTCTTTACAATAAGCCGGTGTGGGATACCCAAAACCCAGACGCGAGCTCACCCACCTCCGAAGCTATCTGGGAAGCGGCTGTCAGCAACTCCTTGCTGAAACGCCGGCTGATCTGGCGTCTCGCGCTATACCACATTTTGAAGTCAGATGTCAAAAATCTGGAGACAGAAAAACTCACTGCTCCCCCGCTCGCTCCCTCTCTAATCGAGAGCTTCTCTATCTTTGCCCGTCGCGCCAAAGGCGATGACACTTTAGCCGTACAGCTGATCAGAGTGTTCGCGGGGAGTCAGCCGGCATCCGATATCGCTAAAATCAGCTGGCAGTACACAATCACCCCCAAAGAGCTGGTGCGGCGTGCCGGTTTGCCGGCAAGGGTGAGCGCCGTCCAGGCCGCTTACGAGCGCCTAGCAGCCCTATTTCCGGCTAAATCGGCACCGAACAAACAGGAAGCGGAGTGGCTGTTGCGCTGCTTGCAGCAGATGTCACCGCAGCAGCAGGTAGCAGCAGTTGAGGAATTGCTCGCAAAAATGCCGGCAGAAGTTGCAGCTAAAATGCCAGATGTTCTCAACTTAATCCGAGAAAATTATAGCGCCGGCAGCACCGGCAGCCGGTGGCACCAGCTTTCCGATAGCGCCAAATCAGCGATGCGCCGCAGTCTGGGCGCTCTCAACTACAGCTATTTACAGCAATTAGTCAACCTACTCGCCAGAATGCTGCGACTGGAAGACGAGGAAATCGCTCAGCTAGAAATGCGCCGGGATTTCTGGGCGAACTACAGCGAATCCATTGAGCGCATCCGCATGGTTTTCCCGCAGTCATCCGTCAGCGCCCTCGGCTACCAGCTCCAGCTAAAAGTAGATATTTTAGCAGAAGAAGGCAGCGATGTCACAGAAATTTGCATCTTTGATTTTGGCCTGTGTTTCGGCATAGAATTCTTGCGGGGGCGCGGCGGCGAGTTCCGCCTGCTCCCGCGAAAAACAGAAACCGAGATAATTTTGTTTGGCCCTTCCAAACTGTCAGTTAAGCGCCTGCGACGCCTGGGCGGGGAAGTTTTCGACCGGCTTTTATTTTGGCAGACCTTTTGCGAAAAGGGGCTGCGCGAGAAAAAGATTTTACCCAATGAAGGCACGGAATATTTTACGGGTATGCCCAGAGACAGGGGTAAATACAGCCGCAGCAATGGGCTGCCGGTGCCTTCAGAAAAAGAACTCAAAGAGCGCGAGAAACAGTTAAAACAGTGGCAGAAGGAAATGGAACAGCTGGAGTGATAATTTAAGTAGGGGCAAGATTGAACCGCTCCTGAGCCAAGTACGCCAAGAAAGGATACTTATCTGCTGCTGCTATGTTACATTCCTCTGCGCCCTCTGCGTCTTGGCGGTTGATTATTTAACTAAAGTTGCTCCCTACAAGTCTCAGCATCCAGATCCCCCCACCCCCCCTAAAAAAGGGGGGCTTTGAGAATGTCCCCCCCTTTTGAAGGGGGGCTAGGGGGGGATCTACCGAGACTAATTGGTAAGTAGTAACTTGAGTTATTTATTCCCACAAAAGCACAGAGGGCAATGCGTCTGGATGCGCCAATCGCAGCAACTGGTAGCCAATCCCAGCAGTTCCTTGAAAGAAGCTGGGGCTAAAGGCGAAAACAGGCAAATTTGGAAAGTGATACCCTCCCATTTTTTGCGCTCTCGCCACCCCCCAAGCGGCTTTTTGCAGAGCCATGTCTCGCAACTGGGGGCGACAGAGTTTTTGCGCACCGGCAAGCAGCGCCTCCATCCTGCCAAAATTGCCGCAGCACACGCAATCCACACCCTGCAAACTGTGCCGGCATGTCGTCTGCAGCGCCACTTCCACATCTTCACAGATTTCCTCAGTTTGCCATATCGACAAACCCCCCAAACGGGCTAAAGCAATTCCAGCAGCGCCATGACACCAGCTCACCATAAATCTCGGCACACCTTCTCGCTCAATATAGCGCAAATCCGGCCAGTTGCCAGCTGCGGGAGAAAACACGCTGCGCTCATAGGCAATTCCCTCGCAAGCAGCTTCTAAATAGGCGCTGTTTTTTGTGACAGCGTACAGCCGCAGCAGGGCGTAAGCAATGCCGGCTGCGCCGTGCGAGAAGCCGGTATATTGCTTCTCTCCCAAAATTTTCCAAGCTCTGGGTTTCCCCTCAGCGCCAACAAGATTGTCGCACAAATGATCGCCACAAATTACAGCCTTTTCTAGAACTGCCGGCTCGCCGGTCTGGCTGTGCAGCGCCAGCAACCCTAACAGTGCGCCGGCTGTCCCGTTTGTGATGTCCAGCACGTTGTCTGCAGCAATTCGTGCGGGTGCAATCAAATCAGCCACCCGCAAGGCGTCTTCCAAAAGTGCCGTGTCCTGGAGGAATTGGCTCGTTTTTACCATAGAATAGATGATGGAAACAAGCCCCGTTGCCCCACCAATTCCTTGCCAAGAGAACCTTTGGGCGACTTCCGCATCTGAACCGCGCAAAGCTTTGCGTACTGACTGGAAAGCCCCCAAAGCTAAGTCGCGCAATTCACCGCTTCCTCTGATAAAATCCAGCGCCGCCAAAAACAGGGCAATTCCGCCATTGCCGTCGTAGAGGCTGTCATCTAGAGGCATGAGCTGGAAGCGATCCGCACTGGTAACATAGGCAAAGCCAATCCATTTTACACTGCCATCCGCCCCTCGGATTGCCCGCTCCTGAATTTCCCGCGCAATCCGCGTCGCCTCTCGCAGCAACTCCTCGCCAGTCAAAGGGTTGATTGGCGATAACTCGCTGCTGGAAACTGCTTCCCTTACCTGCCGGTTGCCGCTTCTTACTATTCTAGCATAAAAAGTTCCTTTGATGATTTCGATTTGTTGCGCCAAGTCTGTTTCGCTGAGCGATCGCAACCTTGCCTGTACCTGGCTGTAGCTAGCAGCTTCAAAATACGCTTCAATGGGTTGATCTAACCCAACTGTGAGGGCGTCACTGTCAGGAAAAGCGCCAAAGTAGGGAATATCCAGCTGATCCACCGCCCGCAATTCCGCCCGCCAAATTGGCCAAGCTGCCGGTTTTTTCTCAACGCTGAGAAAAGCTCGACTGAGGAAATCTAGGGCAATGCTTCTGTCAGCCCCATCCTGGAGCAATTCGGGGGCGTTGCTCTTTTGCAAAATCGTCCCATAAACCTTTGTGGGGCGGAAAATAAACCGCACCCGCTGCCGGCGAAAGGCTGTCAGGGGGCTATCTTCCGCAAGCAGAGCGTCTCGCTGTTCGAGCAGAAAGCGATACATCCGCTCAAATCCCGCCACTAATTCATTGAGATAGTCACCGACACAGAGAGCAACCCCATTCAAAACCGGCATGTTTGCGGCAATTGGGGAATTGGAACTTGCCTCGCTACTGCCTAAAGCGCTAATATCGTAAGCGAGTTTTCCATCTTTGCTGAAATCCCAGCGGGGTAACAAGCCGGTGCGCAATACAGAGTCCCAAAAATGCCGGTTTACAGCCGTCTCAGCTTCTGTAATTTCCGTAAAATCCCCCATAGGTTTCGCCTCGTGGTGCGCCACCGTTTCCATATCAGCCAGCACCAGATGTTCGCCGCAGGCAATTAAATTCTCCTTGTGACAGTCTACCACTCTCAGTGCGTGCAACAGGCACAGCAGCATCCCCGCCCGCTGATAGAAACGCTGCGCCGCCGCCTCATCCTCACAGGGGAGATGCGGCGCATATTCAACCCAGCCGTGCGTTTGCATATCGCACACTTTTAGGACTTTGAAAGGTAACGGTGCGCCGTGCCGGTTGCACCATTCCAAAAGCTGAGTGTAGGCGACTTCTACGCCCAAGCCCTTCGGTTTGTATACCAGCTTCAGTCCAGATTCAAAAACGAGCGCCATCACGCAGCGGTTTTGATTGTGGGCGTCAGACAAATAAGGCTTAATTTCCGTAACTTTCCCTAAACTACCTAAACCATTTTCACTTCCGCTGTGATAAACTGATAAATAGACTTGCTGAATTGTCGGCATGTCCGCTTTCAGGCGCTCCAGGAATTCTGCTGTCGCCTCCACCCAGAAATCAATAGTTGTTGCCACTAACCGCCCCAGCACCGGATATTTCTGGAAAAAGGCAAGCAACCCATCTCCCAACAAGTGTTGCAGGAACTGATTGCCGTCGGTTTTGTTCGGATCGCTTTCTGTTTGCCCTCCCAGCAAGTTTAATAACCTCTCTCCCAAAGAGCGAAAACCGGCAAATTCACACTCCAGAGTTTTCGCGCACAGATCCACCAGCTTTTGCAGCAAGCCCAACTCTAAATCCAGGTAGGCTCGCGAAGAAAGCACTTCCAGAGGCAAACAGTCTGGAGATAGAGATGGGGAACCCAGACGCTCTAGCAATTTCACCCGCGCTACTATTATATCCGGCAGCAGCACTTCTGCAAACGGCAGCGGATTTTTAGGCTCAGTGGTAATTAAGCATTGTGAGTTGCGGTAGCGGTTATACGTTGTTTGAATAACCTCCCGCAAAGTTTCTGCCCAACTGGGCAAATTTTCGCAATCAGCAACCGGCAGACTTCCCAGTGCCGGTGCGATTTGATCCACATCCAGCCCATCCCACACCAGCCGCTTTTGAAACTTGTCCCAGTTTCCCTTAGCAATCACCTGACACCACTGGGCTAGCCGCGTCTGGACTTGCTGTTCATCCACTGCACCGGCACTCTTCCCCAGACGCTCTGATAAATAGCTCGCCCGGGCAACAATCTCTGCTAATTCCGCGTTTGTTACTGTCATTTTGGCCAATCGCCTTCTCCTTACTAATTAACCCAAGTTGCTACGAGCGCAGTGAGTCAGGTCAGATCCCCCCCTAGCCCCCCTTAAAAAGGGGGGGAACATCTCAAAGCCCCCCTTTTTAAGGGGGGTTGGGGGGATCGAGATGCCAAGACCTTGTAAATAGCAACTTTAGTTAATTATATCTTGTTACTATATCTCTGGGTGGGGCAAGAAACCGGGTTTCTGGAAGAAACCCGGTTTCTCAGCTTTCACTCACTTTAAGGATTCAAGAAGTCCAAATGCTCACCAGCTACCTGGCGCAACTCTTGGGGAGTGCCTTGCATTTTAAGCCTGCCCTTTTCCAGAAACACAATCCAATCCGCCCGCTCAATCACTCTGGGCCGGTGGCTAATTATAATTGTAGTTTTTCCCCGCCTGTAATATAATAGCTTATCAAGCACCTGAGATTCTGTCAAGGGGTCGAGGGCAGCGGTGCATTCATCCAAGATCAGCACCGGCGGGTTAGTGACAATTCCCCTGGCGATGGCCAATCTCTGCTTTTGCCCCCCCGAAATATTCGCGCCGAATTCCCCCAAGACAGTTTGATACTTATCGGGGAGAGCGCTGATAAACTCATCAGCACCGGCAATATGGCAAGCCCGCACAATTTCCTCAAAAGTGACAGCAGGATAGCAAAAACGGAAATTGTCAATAATCGACCTGCTCCAAAATTGGGGTTCTTGGGGAACGAGCACCACCTGCTGTCTCAGACATTCCAGAGACAAGTCTTGCCGGTTGTACATGCCAAAGCGAATATTGCCAGAATTCAAAGGGTATAAACCGGCAATCAGTTTCGCCAGAGTGCTTTTTCCGCAGCCTGATTTGCCAATCAGGGCAGTAACTTTGCCCCCCGGTATCGTCAGGGAGAAATCCTTGAGCAAGTCAACCCTGCCGGTGTGGTGAAAATTGAGATTGGTGCAGGTGATGTCCGTACTGCCATAAATAGCTGCCCAAGGCTTTTTCTCCTCGTTTTCATCTTCTGCTGTGGCGTCGATAACTTCTGTGAGGCGCTGCATCACAATCTGAGCGGTGATAAATTCATCAGCCAGCCCGATGGCCGAACTCAGGAAGCCGAGAAAGTTGCCACTCATGCCGTTAAATGCCAGCAGCTGACCGATGCTTAATGTCCTGCTAATCACTAAATAGCTGCCCAACCACAGTAAGGCAATATTCGCGAGATTGGAAAGAATGCCCGTGATGGTACTGCTGTAAAGTCCTAGCTTCATCGAACTCCAGCCCAAGTTGGCTAGCCGGCCATAATTCGTTTGATATTCCTGCCAAGCTTGTGGAATGGCGTGGGTGGTTTTCAGAATTTGGACGCCGCGAAAGGTTTCCACGAGAAAGCCTTGGTTTTCTGTGCCCAACACAATACCCGCGCGAGTTTTCTGGCGCAAAGCCGGCAGAAACAGCAGGTTGACTCCCGTGACAGTGACAAAAGCCGCCAGGGAAGCCAGGGTGAGCTGCCAGCTGTAGAATACCATCAAAGCCAAAGAAACGACAGCGATAAAAAATTGACTGGGCAAACCGAGGACAATTTGGGAAACTAGCCGGTGAATGGCGTTAACATCGCCAATGCGGCTGACAACCTCTCCGCTGCGACGGGCTTCAAAGTAACTTAAAGGCAAACGCAGGAGTTTGTATCCATAATCCAATATCAGCCCTAATTGCAGCCGCTGGCTGAAGTGACCGATCAGGTGAGATTGTACCAGTCCAATCACACTCTTGAACAGGTTCATGGCAATCGCGCCAATGGCCACAGTGGTCAGCAACTGCGTGTCGCCCCGCACCAGCACGTCATCCGTGAGCAATTGCGTCATCAGCGGGGAAACCAGGGAGAGAAGTCCGACGGCAATGTTGATTAAAATGGCCTCAGCGATTATAGCGCGATAGGGCCAGACTCGCGCGATAAACCGGCCAAACCCGCCAACTTTATCTTCCGGTTGCTGGTAGAACCGGCTTTCGTCTGGCTGTAGCAGCAGCATGATGCCATTGGCCCAACCGGCCATTAATTCCGCCCGGCTCAGGTGCCTAATGCCGGCAGCAGGATCTGCAATTATATATTTTTTTCCTTTTTGCCCGTACAGCACCACCCAGTGGTAGCCTTTCCAGTGTATGATGGCGGGCAGCGGGACTTCACTGAGCCGGTCGATCAGTTCAGGAGTCGCCCTGACTTGGCGGGCGTTGAATCCCAGCGCTTCTGCCCCCCGCCTCAAACCCAGCAGGGTAGTGCCGGCTGAGCCGGTGCCGGCTGCTTCCCGCGTGCGATTCAGGCTAGTGGTGCGTCCATAGTATTTGGCAACGGTGGCAAGACAAGCCGCACCGCAGTCTTCTTCACTGTGCTGTAAAACAGTCGGGTATCTCATCAGGAGGCATGAACCGCTTGCTACGCCTTGCTTTACCAGCATAGCGTTCCGCTCGCAGGAAATTACTGACATTACTGACAGTCGCAATCCGCCTGTCTCTCACCCTGTCCGTGGCCAGCCGGCAGTCCGGGGTAGGCCACCGGCCAACTCCAGCAAACTACTGAGACGTGGCAGCGACTTTACAAAAGTTTCAATAAATGGGACAATGCCTTCAAAGAATCTTTATGAAAGCTATACGGGAGCTTTACATAAAAATACTAACAATGCGAGCCGAGAGTGTGTATAATATATAGAGTCAGATAGCAGTCCTCATCAGGGTTACTACCGAAACTCTATTCTGAAAAGTACCACATGAATAAAAGAGGAGATTTTGGCCATGTCTCAAACAACTATCGCCCACCTGGTAGCAGCGGCTGACCGCGATCAAGCTCTGCGTCAGAAACTGCAAGCCGCCGTCACCCCAGAGAATTTAGTCAAAATTGCTGCCGAGCATGGCTATGAGTTTAGTACAGAAGACCTCATAGCGCTCATCCAAGAGCAAATCGAAGCCCAAAAAGCCAAGTCCAGCGCCTTTGACTCACTGACGGAGGATATCAGTGATGACGAGGCGGAGATGGTGGCTGGGGGAGGGTTCGGGAGTAGAAGAAGTTTTAGCATGAATTCCTATTATCACAGAACAGGAATCTTTCTGCAGATAGCAGGATCTACAGACATTTGTGGGGCGGGTTCCCAGTCGCTGAGTCGCCAATACTATGAAGATGCCTATAACAGCGGCGGGGAATCCGGGCTTTTGCAGGCGCTTCAAACTACAGGTTCGTATGAATATCTCAAGGACGAACTAGCCAGTGATATATCTAGTGACACCCAATGGCTGTCAGCACAGCTGCAACAAGGTCTGACGGGAGACGCTCTCAACAGCGTTCTCAATCAATGGCAGCAGAAGATCGCTGCCGCTGAAAGCACTTGGGGCTAATTCCTGATTATTAGGGTGCGTTACCCCTAGGTTAACACACCATACTGCGCTATAATAACCTAACTTGCTACTTACCACTGAGTCAGGTGAGATCCCCCCCTAGCCCCCCCTTAAAAAGGGGGGGAAATGCTCAAAGCCCCCCTTTTTAAGGGGGGTTTGGGGGGATCTAGATGCTTATACTTGCAGGTAGCAACTTGAGTTATAATATTTCTGTGGGGGAACTGCACAAAAAAATAGGCCGCCACAAGCGAATTGATTATGAATACTCGCGGCAAGATAATAAATGACTGGCGATTCTTGTGGGCAAGTTGTGTGGCTATCGGGCTCGCACTCAGGTCTGAAGCCATCGCCAATGCGCAGGCAATTCCCGATGCCACCTTAGGCAAGGAAAACTCAGTAATTACCCCGAATGTGAATATAAACGGTCTTCCCAGTGACCTGATTGATGGCGGAGCCATCAGGGGCGCTAACCTCTTCCACAGCTTCCAGGAATTCAATCTAGGGGAAGGTAGGGGCATCTATTTTTCCAATCCAGCCGGTATTGCCAACATCCTGATGCGAGTCACAGGGGCGAATAATTCCCAAATATTAGGAACCCTGGGGGTTTTGGGCAGCGCCGACTTATTCTTAATTAATCCCAACGGCATTGTATTTGGCCCCCATGCCAGATTAGACCTCAAAGGTTCATTTATCGGCAGCTCAGCGAGAGGGATCAAATTCGCAGATGGCACAGAATTTAGCGTTACCAGCACCCCCACACCACCCCTGCTAACAGTCAGCGTGCCGGTCGGCTTGCAGTTAGGCCCAAATCCGGGGATCGTCGTCAATCAATCTGTAGCAACCACTGTCAAGCAAGATGGAACTGAAGTCATCTCAGGACTGCAAGTGCAGCCTGGGAAAACATTGGCGCTGGTGGGCGGCAATCTCATCCTGGAAGGTGGCTATTTAACCGCACCAGAAGGGAGAATTGAATTAGGCAGTGCTGGCGATAGCAGTGCAGTCAGCCTCGCCCCAACTTTTGGAGGTTGGGGGCTCGGATATCAGGCGGTGCGGAACTTTCAAGATATTAACCTATCTGGGGGAGCGACTGTCGATACCAGCGGTGAGGGCGGCGGTGCGATCCAAATCGCAGGCCGGCGCGTCACCCTCACAGAGGGTTCCCAGATTGTGTCCAACTCCAGCTCGCGAACCGGAAATCCCGTCACCGTAACCGCGTCTGAGTCTGTGGAACTGAGCGGATATCCCACAGGCATCCACACTCTCACTTCCGGCAATACCGGCTCGGCAGGTGACGTGACGATTCAAACCGGTTCGCTAACGATTCGCTCGGGTGGAGCCATAGAAAGCAGTGCGGTCAGCGGTGCCGGTCAGGGGGGAAATCTCACCGTCAGCGCCACAGAATCTGTAGAGCTGATCGGACTGTCCCCCGATGGCTCAGCGCCTAGCGGCCTGTTCGCTCAAGTTTATCCCGACGCCAAAGGCAATGGGGGAAACCTGACAGTTGAAACGCGACGGCTAACTATCCGAGAGGGAGCGCAGGTTAACGCTTCCACTGTGGGTGAGGGGGGAGCGGGGAATTTGACGGTACGCGCTTCTGAGTCGGTAGAGCTGATTGGCACCGGCACAGCAGATGGCGCATTTCCCAGCGGTTTGTTCGCTCAAGTTTTTCCAGACGCCAAGGGCAGTGGCGGAAACCTTACCGTTGAAACTCGACGCCTGACTGTCCGAGATGGAGCAACGGTAGACGCTAATACTTTAGGCGCTGGGAGAGCGGGAAATTTGACCGTCAGAGCTACTGACTCTGTAGAACTGATTGGCACAAACCCAGATCCCAATCTGGGCGGCGGCATTGGAGCTCAAGTCACTCCGGGGGCTGCCGGCGATGGCGGCAATTTAACCATTGAAACCAGACAGCTAACTGTTGGGGGTGGGGGACAAATAGCAAGTTCCACCTTCGGTGCCGGTGACGCCGGCACTGTAACCGTCAGCGCCTCAGACTCCATCGAACTGAGCGGAGCGATCCCGCAAGCCGATATGATTCGCGGCAGCAGTGGCGTGTTTGTTTCCGCAGAGCCTGGGGCTACCGGCAAAGTGGGAGAAATGACAATTCTCACCCCTCGGCTGACTGTTTCTGACGGCGCGAGAATCTCAGCCGACAATTTCGGCACAGGGCTTGGGGGCAACGCTACCTTGAACGTCGGACAGCTGATCGTTCGCAATGGCGGAACCGTCAGAGCCGGCTCTTTTGGTTCTGGATCTGGGGGAACTTTAAATGTCAGCGCTTCCCAGTCGGTGCAAGTAACCGGCACCGGCACCCTTGGCAGCCAGCCGATTAAAAGTTCCCTGTTCACTCAAGCACAAGCTGGGGGAAATGCCGGCGCTCTGACAATTGCAACTGGCGACTTAACTGTGGCAGATGGGGCCAAAATCACTGTAGCCAGTCTGGGTTCAGGAAGCGCAGGAGACTTGAACATAAGCGCTCGCTCTATCCATCTGGAAAATCAAGGTCAGCTCACCGCCGACAGCACAGCCGGTCTTGGCAACATCAACATTGGGACACAAAACGTGATATTGCGAGGTGGAAGTGGCATGACCACCAACTCCCAAGGCTCCGATCCGGGCGGCAATATTAGTATGACCACAGATAATTTAGTGGCTCTGGAAAATAGCGACATCACCGCCAACGCTAAAAATAGCTTCGGAGGTCAGGTTCATATTAGTGCTTCTGGCATCTTTGGCACCCAATACCGGCAGCAGCCCACCACCGCCAGTGACATCACCGCCACATCCGATCTTGGCGCGAACTTCAGCGGCACCGTGACCATCAAAACCCCGGACGCTAACCCCAGTGCTGGGTTGCTCGCCTTGCCCGCTGATGTGGTGGATCTGGCCCGCCTGATTGTCTCCGGCTGTGAGCCTTACAAGGGCAGCAGCTTCACCGTCACCGGCAGGGGCGGCATCCCCCCCAGCCCCGACACACTGCTTGCAGGCAACCAAGTGCTTGTCGATTTGAGTGCGCCGGGAGAGGAGTACGAGGGCGCAGGGCATGGGGCACCGGGCACTGGGCATCGGGCACCGGGCACTGGTCACCGGCAACAATCTCAGCAATCCCCAATCCCCGATGGGCAATTCCCAATGCCCACACCCCTTGTAGAAGCCCAAGGGTGGGTAATCGGGCCCAATGGCGAAGTGATTCTCACCGCTGATCCGCCCACCGTCACTCCTGGCAGTCCAAGGCTGACGCCCCCTGAGTGCCGGTCGGGAACTCGCCGCGCCCCCCGCACTCAAGGAAGGCTGTCAAACAGCCCCACCGCGACTTCTTCTGTTATTAGCAATTGGTAATTTATTAAGAGATGATTTATATGAAACCTCTGGGTGGGGCCAGAAACCGGGTTTCTGGGCTTTCTGTGAGAGCCCCTCTCTCTTTTCTTTCCTTGGCGCTCTACCCTTCGGGCAAGCAGCAAGCGCGTCTATGGCTCAGGAGCGGTTTATAAAAGCCAATCACAAATCAATTAACACGGCTCTAAATCACCTCCAAAGCCAATTGGGCTTATGGGCAGTGCAGATTTCCCTTCCATGCAACATTCAAATTCTAAAATCCAACCTCCATCCAGCCCCAACCCAGAGTTTCTCCACCCCGCCACGCCAGAGGAATTTTTGCCTCCCATCAGCCGGTGGACAACTTATGGCGGGCTGGTTCTGCTTGCCGGTTTTTGTGCCGGCATCGCCCTTGCCGGTATTCTCAAATACAGCGTCACCGTAAAAGCCCCTGCCACAATTCGCCCAGCCGGCGAATTGCGCATCGTTCAGTCCGCCGTTGAAGGAACCGTCAAAAGTATCGAAGTGCGAGCCAATAGCAGCGTCAAAGCAGGAGATATCATCGCCACCACCGACGATTCCCGCCTGCAAACTAAAAAGCTGCAATTGCAAGGAAATATCCAGCAAAACCAGCAGCAAATCACTCAACTAGACGCCCAAATTCGCGCCACCGACAGTCAAATAGACGCAGAAAAAGAACGCGCCAGCCGCGCTATCGCCTCAGCACAAGCAAACCTGGCCAGCATCGAGCGCGATTGGCAAGACCGGCAAATCACCGCCAGCAGCGAAGTTCAAGAAGCGGAAGCAAATTTAAGACAAGCTCAGGAAGAACTGCAAAAATCGCAAGCCGAGTTAAAGTCAGCCGAGGCGTCTTTAAAATCGACCGAAGCTTCTTGGAATGCAGCCATAACTCGGCGAGAGCGATACCAGCCGCTAGTAGAATCGGGAGGTTTGTCTCAGGATCAGTTCGAGGAAGTGAAACTGGCGGTTGAGCAGCAACAGCAAGCGCTGGAATCGCAAAAAGCTGTTGTCGAGGGGCAAAAACAAGCAATTGAGCGGCAGGCGTCAGCGGTTGAAGCTGCCCGTGCTAGGGTGAAAAAAGTGTCTGCAGCGCTCAATCCCAGTCAGGCATCTGTGGCAATGGCGAGGGAAAAAATAGCGGAAGAGAAAGCTGCCGGTGAGTCCAGTTTGGCCAGATTGAATCAGGAACGAACGCAGCTATTAGGGCGAAAAGTTGAGCTGCTTAATCAAGTGGAAAGCGACAAGAAAGACCTGCACCAACTGGAAACTGAACTGAAAAATACGGAAATTAGAACACCGGCATCTGGCACGATACAGCAGCTGAATCTCCGCAACACGTCTCAAGTGGTGCGACCGGGGGATGCGATTGCTCAAATTGCCCCCAGTGAGGCTGCTTTGGAGATAAAAGTTTTTGTGGCGTCTGGGGAGATCGGCAAAGTGAAAACCGGCCAAACGGTGTACTTGCGGGTAGGAGCTTGTCCCTATCCCGACTACGGCACCCTCAAAGGCCATATCACTGGGATTTCTCCAGATGCTATCTCGCCTCAAGGCAATAATGCCTCGTTTTTGACCGGCGGCACCCCTGGACTGCAGGGCGGTGGGGGGGGTTCCGCCGGTGCTTACTACGAGGTGACTGTGGAGCCAGAAAGCCGCCTGTTGAGTGCCGGTGGGCGTCAGTGCGCCATCTCTGCCGGTATGGAAGGCGCGGCTGAGATTATCTCCCGAGAAGAGACGGTGCTGACATTTCTTCTCAGAAAAGCAAGGCTGCTATCTTCTTTATGATCTGGATTGGCGACCTGTCAATTCGCCAATAGTCCGATCTCCAGAGCCAGACGCTGTAGGGGCAGCCCCCCGTGGCCGCCCCTAGGCCGATGGCCACAGGCGGAGACTGCCCCATCCCCACACTGTGCGGCGCGAGCGATCCCTTGCAGTTCGGGCATCCGACCGCCGCCACCGCCCCTGATGATTGTTACGATCAAAGAAAGTAGCGGCAAAGGGACATCAATGAGCGTTGCTAAAGAAAAAGAAGATAATGACACGGGCGCGTCAACCTCAGCACAGCTGTTACTGGTGGATGATGAGCCCGGTTTGCGCGAAGCCGTACAAGCCTATCTGGAAGACAGCGGTTTTAAGGTTGACGTGGCCAGTAACGCCAATCAGGGCTGGGAACTGGTGCAGCAGAAGTTGCCCGACTTGGTGATTACCGACATTATGATGCCGCAAGTGGATGGCTATCAATTCCTGAAGCGGCTGCGGGAAGATCCCCGATTTAAGGCCCTGCCGGTGGTGTTTTTAACCGCTAGGGGCATGACCACAGACCGCATCCAAGGCTATCAAGCCGGTTGCGACGCCTATCTTTCCAAGCCTTTTGACCCAGATGAGTTAGTGGCAATTGTGCAAAATTTGCTCTTGCGCCGAGAAGCTGCCAAGGGTGCGGCTGGGGATGGCGAAACGCCGGATATCGCCGAGCTGGCCAGTCAGATTGCTGAGATTAAGTCTCTGTTAACGGGTCGCTCTTCGATCGCCCAAACATCGTCACCGATTAAAATAGACCTGACTCCCAGAGAGCAGAGCGTTTTGGACTTGGTGGCCCAAGGGCTGATGAACAAAGAAATTGCCCGCAAACTAGAAACCAGTGTCCGCAATGTGGAAAAGTACGTCAGCCGCCTGTTCAGCAAAACCGGCACCAACAGCCGCACTGAATTAGTGCGCTACGCCCTGGAACATGGTTTGACCAAGTAGGCTCCCCTATTTTCACCCCCAGTGGGGTGCGCCTCTCTCGCCCCCTGCATTTAATCTGCAATAAGTTCGCATTGTTATTAGGAAGTGCGCGTTTTTCGTATGAGTGAGGTACTGAGAAACCCGGTTTCTTAAAGAAACCGGGTTTCTGGCTTGTACTTCATCCAACTGAAAACCGCTGTAAGTTGCCGCTGTGGCGTATGTCGCACCTATTCTTATACCATGAGATTAATCGCACTGCCGCCAGCCGATTTTTTGGATCTCATATCCGGTTAATCGCTTTAATTATTGCCTGGGGTCGCGCCGGCAAATTGCTAGTTGTTAATTTCCAATAAAATACAGCCCTGGGCCAGACAGGCGGGAGTTTTGCAGAGGGGGCAGCAGATGAGACAATTACCGAGTGGGGAGAGACTGGGACAGCCCAGACCAACCCTCTCCCCAAGCAAAGGCACTGCACAAAAGGAACAGCTCAGATGCTCAAAAGAATTGCGACCATACTTCTAGTGGCGGTGACGCTGGCGGTTGCCGGCTGCGTTTCGCCCACCGCCGGCCTCAACAGCTATATCGACAGCACAGATGGCTATCAGTTCCTCTATCCCAACGGCTGGCAGCAGGTGAAAGTCAGCAATGGCCCAGATGTGGTCTTCCACGATTTGATTCAGCAAACCGAGAACGTCAGCGTCGTCATCAGTCCGGTGCCGGACAGCAAAACCCTGGCTGAGTTGGGAACCCCTAGCGAAGTGGGGTACAAACTGTCCAAGAGCGCCATCGCACCAACGGGATCGGGACGCGAAGCCGAATTAGTCAGCGCCGAGGAGCGCCAGTTAGGGGACAAGACCTACTACAAGCTGGAATATGCGGTGAAACTGCCCAATCAAAACCGACACAATCTGGCCAGCGTCGCCGTCAGCCGGGGCAAACTTTACACCTTCAACATCTCCAGCACCGAAGAGCGCTGGCCCAAAATGGAGCAAATGTTTCAGAAAGTGATTAATTCCTTCTCTGTCTATTAATAGTAAGGTGCGTTCCTTTGGAACGCAGCCCACTCAAAACTTTGCCACTGTCCACGCCTATGGAACCGCCAAAATTTTTACTCGCCTCCGCCTCACCGGCACGCCGAAAATTGCTGCAAAGTGCCGGCATTGAGCCTGTTGTTTGGCCCAGCCACATCGATGAGTCGGAAGTCGAGAGTGCCAACCCCGCAGAATTGGTGCAAACCCTAGCTCGGGGGAAAGCCCAGAACATAGCCAGCCGGTTAAAAAATGGAGAGAATCCGCCCGCCCCAAAAACGCAAATCCCTGTGGCAGAAGCACAACTATCGGCATCTTGGCTGATTGCCGGGTGCGATTCCGTTTTGCTGGTCAGTGGAGAAATTCATGGCAAACCGGCTTCCGCGGCGGAGGCAATTGCCCGTTGGCAGCGAATGCGCGGGGCTGTCGGCGAACTTTACACCGGCCACGCCTTAATCGATTTAGAGCGGGATAAAACCATAGTGCGGTGCCAGATGACGCGGGTTCACTTTGCGGCCCCCAGCGATCTGGAAATTGAAGCTTACGTCGCCACCGGCGAGCCACTCTTGTGCGCCGGTTGCTTTGCCCTGGAAGGGCGCGGGGGGCTATTTGTGGAAAAACTCGAAGGTTGCCACAGCAACGTCATTGGCCTTAGCTTGCCCCTGCTGCGGCGGATGCTGGGGGAACTGGGCTACACTGTCACAGACTTTTGGCGGTCTTTGCCTGTCGGTTAAGCTATTCTTGGAAGCGCCGACTTTGCTTGTCACCACCAGCAAAGCGATCAGCAGGATAATGTTCAGCGCGATGCTGCAGGACAGCCACAAATCGTGCGGGTATTTTTTGGTTGCTTTCTTAATAGCCTCCCTTGTCGCTAGAACCAAAGAAGACAGCTGCAGCTGCAGGCTGTCGAGTTGCGCCTTCACCTTCGCGTAGCGGCGGTCTGCGTTCTGCTGTTGCTGGTGCAGTTGCGCTTCTAACCTGTTGATCCTTACCCACACATCGGCTTTGGTTCCTTCCGAAGCCGGTTCTCCTGAGTGGCTAACCGGGCTATTTCTCAGTGTCAGTTTGCTGTTATTCATCATTCGTCTCCAACTCAATGGGTGCTTTCCTTGGCGTTGACTCGATACAGATGCGTTTGGCACCTTCTCGCCGAAGCGTAACGCTGCTATTTAGGCTGATATTTTCGCAGCCTTTGAGCGCGGCTTGGTTTCCCACAGCCGGCTACTGGAGAGAGAGCCAGCACCCCGGTTTCTGGCGTGCGAGCTTCGGGGACAAGTGAGGTTTTACTTTATAATTTTTGCTGAAAAACCGGCCAGCATGTTGCCATTTTGCCAAGAATATGTTTTGCATATTTACGCCTCTAGCATCGCTTTTCTAAGTCGAATGACACAAAGAAGCGCAACTAACCCGGTTTTATTGAAGAAGCAACGTTTCTGGTATAGCGGCTGGTGTGGGTAAATATTTTTTTTATCAAGCGCCAATATCCCCCTCCAATAAAAGAGAGAGTATTTTACAGCCGCTACAGCTGCTATGCCCAAATTAATTTGGGCGGGCATATGATTGAGGAGTTCAAAAATCATGTTATGGCCGCCCTTAATATTTTTTATTTTAAAACTTAACCAGCGATTGAAAGCCCACGAAATTAGATGTATCTGGCCTTACTGAGGCACTTGGTAAAAGCGCCGCAACTCGCTGTGAAATCCGAAAAAAGCCTCTGCCTTTGCAGGCAGAGGGTATCAATCAGGGTGCATCTGTTCCGAGTCTTCGCGCTTTCAGGTTCGACCTCCGGAAAGTTTGCGGCCAAATTCCACCGCACCACCAGACGCAACCTGATTTTTGGCAGAAGCTATGAGCACAGCCTGCTGAGGAACGGCCACGCTTCCCTGCCTTCATATTATTTACGGTAGTATCGCTTGCGTTTATTAGCGGTGGGCAAATAACTTGCAATCTTTGTATCCTCATCCTTTGATCTCCAGCTACCCGCTAACCGCTCCTCTGCTATCAAAAAACGAAGCCATCGGAAATGTTATAAGTCACCGCCGAGGTTTGCTCACCACCACCAAGCTAGTGGGCACATAAGTCGGGCGCTCGCCGTGGAAAAAGGCTGTGCTGGGAAGCTTTTCAACTTGAGCGCCGACTTTCAGCAGCCAGTTGCGGAAGGAATCGCACTTGTAGTCATCGCGGAAGAACCGGCAGTGGCACAAAACCGACACTAGCCGCCCGTTGGGGCGCAAGCACTCGTAGGCGTGGCGGATGTGAACGCTGTCTAACCCGCCAGAAAACGGGGGATTCATCACAATGCGGTCGTAGCGAGTTTCGTGTTCCAGAAAGTCGTTACCGACGATATTGTAGCCTTTGAGCGCGAGAATTTCCCGCAGGGTGGGTTGGGACTCGATCACCTCCAAGTCTATGCCGCCGATTTCGCTTAGGGCGTCGGCGATGTTACCTTTGCCGGCAGAGGGTTCCAGGACTTTCTGCCCGCTGCGAACCCCAGCCAGTTGAATCATTCGCTCGATCACCGGCTGCGGGGTGGGGTAATAGTCGGGTAGCTTGAGTGTGGCGATTTCCTCTTCTAAGGCGCGGATATCAGCTTCTACCTCCGGCAAAGGAGGTTGCTTGCTTGAACTGTCCCCGCTACAGCGGTACTGTGTGCTCCAAGATGGGTTGGAGCGAATTATTTTCGGATTTGACCGGATCTGCATAGGAACAAAACTTTTACTCTGTGATATTCTGATTATCTCAACTCGCGCCGGCTGCCACTGCAAAGCGCTCGCATCTTTTTAATGTCTGGCATGACAGCGGTAAGAAACCGCAGGCAGACACGGGGGCCGGCCCCTACCGCTATCAAGCTATAATTTCTCTTCTCCCATCCAAACAAACCCGGTTTCTGGTATTGCTTTTAGCCGTTAAGGGTCTATTTATCAATCTGGGAATTGTTGGCGTTGCCACCATCTGGGAAGCAGTGTTTGCCGATGTCGGCGTGGCGGAAGCTGGCGATTTTTAATCCCACTAGGAACTGAGGTGGGGTAAGAAAATATACTTATAGACATCCCGGAAGATATCCCTGAAGATGAGATTATGAAAACAATATGAAAAAAACGAACTCATCCAAATGCCCTTTTCTGAGAATCCCGTTAGCAGACCCAGCCTTCCCGAAGGGTATCGCAGCATTCCCGTTCCCAACGTCAAAAGCTTCTGGCGGAAGATGCTGGCCTATACAGGGCCTGGATATCTGGTGTCTGTGGGCTACATGGACCCAGGCAACTGGGCGACAGACATCGCCGGTGGAGCCAAATTTGGCTACGCTCTGTTGAGCGTCATCCTGCTCTCTAACTTGATAGCTGTCTTGATGCAATCGCTCTGCGTGCGGTTGGGGGTGGCCACAGGGCGAGACTTGGCACAGGCTTGCCGCGACTACTTCAGCCCGCGCCTCAGCTTTTGGTTGTGGGTGCTGTGCGAGATTGCCATTGTCGCCTGCGACTTGGCAGAACTCCTCGGCAGTGCCATCGCCCTCGAGCTGCTGTTTGGCATTCCCCTGGCTTGGGGAGTGTGCGTTATGGCTCTCGATGTAGTGGTGCTGCTACTGCTGCAAAAAAGAGGGTTTCGCTACACAGAAGCCCTAGTAATCTGTTTGGTGGCTACTATCGGCGCTTGCTTCACAGCGGAGATTCTTTTTTCTCGCCCAGATGCCGGTGGCATCCTCCTGGGGTATGCGCCCCGGATGGAAATTTTACAGAATCCGGAAATGCTCTACATCGCCATAGGGATTTTGGGCGCAACAGTAATGCCGCACAACCTCTATCTCCATTCGTCCATCGTGCAGACGCGGGATTGGCAACCCACCTCCCAGAAAAAGTGGGAAGCAATCAAGTTTTCCACAATAGACTCGACGGTAGCACTGTCGCTGGCACTCTTTATCAACTCAGCCATTTTAATTGTGTCAGCGGCGACTTTTCATTTTTCCGGCTATCGCGATGTGGCTGAAATTCAGGATGCTTACAAGCTGCTCTCTCCTGTACTGGGAGTCAGTGCTGCCAGTGCCATTTTTGCTGTCGCCTTACTCGCTTCGGGACAAAGCTCGACCCTGACGGCGACACTGGCAGGGCAGATTGTGATGGAAGGCTTTTTGCAGCTGCGCCTCGCTCCCTGGTTGCGCCGGTTAATCACCCGGCTGGCAGCAGTTGTTCCCGCTTTAATCTGCATCGTTTTATTTGGGGAAAAGGAGACAGGTGGGTTGCTGGTTTTCTCTCAGGTGGTTCTCAGCTTGCAGTTACCCTTTGCCGTGTTTCCGCTAGTGATGCTCACCAGCAATCGCCGCCTGATGGGTGAGTTTGTCAATCCCCTGTGGTTGAATCTGCTGTCATGGACAGCAGCCATCACCATCGCCCTGCTGAATCTCTGGCTGCTGCTGCAAACAGTTTTAGGCTGGCTGCACTAAGGACTACCTATGCTCCTAGCCCCCAACCCCCTGCTCTCCGTTAATGGAGGGGGTTGGGGTGGGGTTTTCCAGGTCCCCCGATCCCTCACTTCAAGAACTTTTCCGCATCTGCCCAACTAAGTGAACAATTTCTGGTAAAATAAGCTTTTCAACCGCCAATTTAACCGCCCCCGTCGAACCGGGAATCGAAAACACTAACTTAGCGCGATACACACCGGCAATCGCTCTCGACGCCATCGCCCGCGTTCCGATTTCCTGATAGCTCAGCCAGCGAAACAGCTCGCCAAATCCAGGCAGCGTCTTTGACAGCAGCCCCGCAATCGCATCATAAGTCGTATCTCGCGGCGAAATGCCGGTGCCGCCATTAAAAATCAAAACATCCAAATCAGCCCGCTCGCCCAGTTCGCCCAGCAGCTTTTGGATTTCCGCCGGCTCGTCCTTAATAATCCTGTGCGCTCCCACACAGTGACCCGCCTCAAGCAGTAACTGCTGAATCAGCAGGCCACTTTTGTCTGTTTCAATATAGCGCGTATCGCTAACAGTAATCACAGCGCAATCAACTGTAATTTTCTCTCGGTCAGGATGAGGTATTTGCACCATTGTCTTAACAGCAGCTTTTGCAATTTTAGAGGTTGATTATAAAAAAAGTAACTTCGGCCAGCCATCGTATTTATTGCAGTGCCGAACATATCTGTTCCCGCAGCTAGAAAACCCCGGTTTCTCACTCCAGGCAGCTATTCTAACCTTACGGTCTGGCGAATTTGAATTGAATGAGTGGGGGCGTATATCAAGAATTTCACATCCTTCTTGTAGCCCCCTCTCCGCGGTTCGGAGAGGGGGCTAGGGCGTGAGATTCTCAACTCCAGTGCAGGAATATACCCCCCCTGAACTGCCCGCCCTAGCTGGCCATTAATTTCGCCAAGCCATCAAGCCTTCTTGAAGCCCAAGCCATTTTGTTCAGCGTAGCGCTCCATGAAACGCATAAACCTGTCCCACTGATCGGGGGATTTCATCGCGTAAATCGCTTCTAGTGCCGACGGCTTGCCATTAATAAATTTGGCCTTAACCTCCCGCGTGGAGATTTCCCCTTCCTCATCAATCATGTACATGCCCGTGATGTTTTCCGTGCTGTCCTGGCTGAGAGCTTTGGGATTCTCAAAATAAAACGTGGCCTTGCCATTGCTGCCATCGCGAGAGCGGGTGAGGCGCACATCAGGCACCACTTCCTCATCGATCCCTCTGGAAAACTGAATTTTGGCCATAAGTCCGCAATTAAACCTATAGGGTGGGCG
>Ga0185317_100147_pt1 | contig 24282 bp, 20 predicted proteins | sample DevilsHole_FD_128020 | JGI IMG/M metagenome (GOLD analysis project Ga0185317, IMG submission 128020) | Groundwater microbial communities from Devils Hole, Nevada to study Microbial Dark Matter (Phase II) - Devils Hole (SPADES assembly)... | ecosystem: Environmental > Aquatic > Deep subsurface >...
GGGCTATTCGCCCTGCAACTGCTATCTCGACCCTTCCCGACGAGAGGGGATAGGGAAGACCAATGCCAGTGGTGCCAGATTTCAGGAACACCCATTGCGGTACAATTGCAATTATGTCATCTCCAAACACTCAAATTATCTCTTCTCTCCGATTTCTCCAGCGCCAAGCTGCATCCCTGCTGCTTTACCAAGGCACACTCACCGGCCCCACAGGTATTGCCTTCCTCAGCCTGTTACAATCCCTGCACCACAGCGATGCCGGTGGCACGGATTGCTCGCACGCTTACGGCAGCTGGTTCCAATCTCTAGCTGCTAAAAATCTCAGCTGGCAAGATTACCTGATCAATCGAATCCTCCTCGACACTAATCCCTTCACCCTGAAAGCTCAGCAAGCTGAATTTGCCAGCTTGCCACCGGCACTGATCGCCGCTGCCAAGCATGACTTGCAAGTTTTGCAAAGTCTCTACCAGTGCGGGGGAGAACAGCTGAGCCGGTGGGTGCAAACCGCCTCCCAATTGCCGGTGGCACCCCCCGTCTGGGATTGCCCTCAAAATGGGGCAGCAGATCAACAGTCATTGCCGATAATAACCTCTCTGCAAAAAGAAAGCAACTGGGCTGACACCCTGGAAGAGTTAGCCGCCCACTACCGCCAATATGGCACCGGCCTTTTTGCCGAATATCGCGCCCTGCGCTGGCAGTCTGGGCAATTGACCGGCATCGAACACCCAGATCCAGTGCGGATCGCTGATTTAGCCGGCTGCGAATTCCAGCGCGACACTCTGGTGAAAAATACAGAATTTCTCCTAGCAGGATTGCCGGCACTTCACGTTTTGCTGTACGGCAGTCGCGGTTCCGGCAAATCTTCGTTAGTTAAAGCTCTGTTAAATGACTTCGGCAAGCGCGGTTTGCGCCTGCTCGAAGTTGCCAAATCTGACCTCAAAGATTTGCCGGCAATTGTTGATCAGTTGCGCGGCGTACCCCAGAAATTTATCATCTTTGTAGATGACCTCTCTTTTGAGGAAGATGACGACGCTTTCAAAGCCCTGAAAGTGGTGCTGGAAGGCAGTCTGACCGCACGACCGGCAAATGTGGCAGTCTATGCCACATCCAACCGCCGTCACCTGATTCGGGAGTTCTTTGACGATCGCCCCCGCCCCAGTGCCGGTGAGGAAGTTCACGCTTGGGATACGGTGCAGGAAAAACTTTCCTTTAGCGATCGTTTTGGCTTAACTTTAACATTTGATCCGGCTAATCAAGACACCTATATACAAATTGTCCGCCATCTTGCAGAGCGAGCCGGTATTTCCCTGAGCGCGGAAGAATTACAGTTTCGCGCTCTCCAGTGGGCGACGCGCCACAACGGGCGTTCTGGGCGCACGGCTAGGCAATTTGTTGACTTTCTTAGGGGGGAGTTGGCAATGGCAGGTCAGCATAAAAAATAAGCGGTTTGGGGGGTGTTTTTTTGAACAGCAACAGCTATAGCGGTTTTCATCTGAGTCAGGTACTGAGAAACCCGGTTTCTTTAAGAAACCGGGTTTCTGGCACGTACTTCATCGAACTGAAAACCGCTATAAGTAGGAGGCGTTACGGCGAACGCCGTAACCCACCCCACTACTCCTGAACCAAGCGGTCTAATTCCAGTTGCATCTGGATGCGGACTTTTTCATAGCAAGCATCCACATAATCGCGGTCGCCGGCGGCGTCGCGCCCGTAGCGATCGAAGACAATCGGGGCGCAAACGCGAGTGCGAATTTTTGCCGGCAGCGGAATGTTCGGCAGCGGGCCAAAACTCAGCCCCCAAGGCAGCCCCAAATAAATGGGAAACACCGACGGATCGAGGTTTAGCAACCACGGCATCCCCCATTCGTGCAGCTGGCGCATTTCTTTGTAGATATCTGCCAGAACAATCAGAGTGTCGTGAGCGCCGGTGGAAATCATTGGCACTACCGGCACCTCTTCCCGCAGCGCCAATTTGATAAACCCCTTGCGCCCCGCAAAGTAAATTTGGTTCCGCATGCTGTGGGGGCGGAAAACATCCTCAGCCCCCCCTGGATAGACAGCCACTGCTGCGCCTTTTCGGAGAGCGGCGGTTGCCATTTTGGGGTGAGCCATTATCGCTCCGAACTGCACCGCCCCTCGCGCCAATGGAGGGAAAGCCTTCCAAACAGTTGGGTGCATCAGTCCATAGCTTAAGCGCTCTGTGCCAAACCGGCTGAACCAGTCATACATGAACATGAACATATCGGGTGCGGCTAAGCCCCCATTGTGGGAGCCGACAGCCAGCATTTTCCCTTCCGCCGGTATGTGATGCCAGCCATCGGTTTCAACCTGAAAGTAGTAGCGGTAAAACCACTCCCACATCGGCATTAAAGATTTTATTACCTTCGGATCTCGGTCGTCTAGCGACCAACCATCAAAGCGATGGCGAGAGGTTTTGCTCGGTATTCCGGAACTGCCGGTGAACTCATTTAAAAAATTAAACACGGGTTTTAACCTCTCTCTACAACGAGATGGCGCTTTTAAAAAGATGGCAGCGCAGCCAATCTGTAAGTCAGCCCCACTAAACTGAACTTGCTTTCCGTGCGGCGTGCCGCCCTGACTCAATAGTAAAGGCGTGCGGAACTTAACGCCAACACGAACCTACCTTTTCAGTTTAATTTTCTTTCCCTACTGATTTCAGCCCAGTTGAGATCCATCTGGATCGCACCCCGACTCGTTCCATCTCCGGCGGAAGCGCCTACTCCGCAGCGCCTGTCTCTCTCCCGACGCCCCAGCACCGGCGCATCCACCGTCAGGCACAAAGCCGCATAACCAGCTGCCTCAGCCCGCTGTACCAAATCGCAGGTGAGCGCCCGATTTCGGTGTGCGTACAGCTGAAACCACTGCGGCGTCTGCAACAAACCGCAGCTACAGAATTTTCGCGCTTGTAGCGGTTTTCAATTGGAGCGAGTACGCCCCAGAAACCCGGTTTCTTAAAGAAACCGGGTTTATTATACCTCACAAAGCATGAAAAACGCTACAGACAGATACTCCGGCGCTAGCGCTACGCACTCTAACAGATTAATCGGTTTGTTCATGGCATCCTTTTTCCAGGTTAACAGGGGCTTGTTGTTGAAGGCGCTTGGCTACAAATAGTAAAACAGCAAAGACAATCACCGTCTCTCCTAGCGCTTCCGCAAACTCCTCAAAAGCCACCCTTGTCCTCTCCAAAAACAGTATGAAAAACGGGTGGTTACGGAAAAATATCCAGAAAAAAGGCTGCAATATTTTATATTTAATAATCTCCGCGCCAAAACCACCAAAAGCAAAAATTACCATTCCCAGCAGCGCCAAAAAAGTCTCTCTGCGGTATGATTTACATAGGGCCATAAATTCTCGCACAAACACTGCTGGAAACATCACAAATATCAGGATATACGCTCGCAGCCAGTCCCGGTCGTTCGGAGTCTGGATCAGGCTGTGAAGCTGGAGGTGGATTTTGAATACCTCATCTGCAGAAGCATACAGCATAAGGACTCCAACTGTCAAGAGGAAAAATCTAGATGGGGGCTGGGAGGATTGGCGCTGAACTGTGAAAAAGATCAGCGAGATGAATCCAATTGTAAACAGCAGGAAAGCTTGCAATAAGGACGGGACTGTCATTTGCCCGTCCATGTCAAACGGGGGGTAGGGTTTGCCAGTGAGCAAAATACTGCCCAGATAAATCACGACAATCAAAACTTCAAACAGGATTAAACCCACTAGCAGGCGATAACTCGCCCGCTCAAGTGCTTTTGGCTGGAGTTTCATGGGTGAAAATAATCGTATATTTGCTGGGCCAAACGCGGGCCAATGCCGTCTACCTCAGCCAGCTGTTCAGGGGTGGCTATCCTAATATAATCAATCGAGCGGAAATGCGCCAGCAGCTGTTTTTGCCGGTGGAATCCCAAACCCGGAATTTCCTCCAAGCGCGACCGGCGCATGCGCTCGCTCCTCTGCTGGCGGTGGAAACTCACCGCAAACCGGTGCGCCTCATCCCGCAACCGGCGCAGCAGCTGCACCCCCGGCTGCTCCGCCTCCGTTTGCAGCGGCAACGATTCACCCGGAAGGAAAATTTCCTCCCGCTGCTTTGCCAAACTCACTACCCGCAAATCTTCCAGCAAATTCATCTCCTGCAACACCCCAACAACTGCAGAAAGCTGCCCCTTACCGCCGTCAATCATCACCAAATCTGGCCAATCCGGATTGCCGGTGCGCTGCAATTGGGGATTTTGCGCATACTTGCGGAACCTGCGCCCGATAACTTCAGCGAGACTGGCAAAATCATCCGAGTGACCGGCAGTTACGGTTGGATTCTTAATCTTGTAGTGCCGGTAGTGCTGTTTTGCCGGCAATCCGTCTACAAACACCACCTGCGACGCCACCGCATCCGAACCCTGAATGTGGGAGATATCGTAACCTTCAATGCGGCGGGGCAAATCCGGCAAATCCAAAATTTCCGCCAAATTTCCCATCGCTTCCGCATTGCGAGATCCCGACTTTTGCAGGCGAGCAAATTCGTAGCCGGCGTTGCGCTCCACCATTTCAATCAAATCTGCCTTAGTTTGGCGCTGCGGAGCTAAAATCGTCACTTTGCGCCCCTTGCGTTCGCTCAACCAATCCGCAAGCATCTCCCCATCTGGCAACTCGTGCTGCACCAGAATCTCAGCGGGAATTTCCACCGGCTCCACAGTTTGATAGTGTTCCTCCAGCACCCGCTGCAAAATCGCCCCAGGTTCTATCATAGGAGTGGAATAAACAGGCGAAAAAGACTCCGATTCCCCCTCTCGCCTTGTCGGAGAGCCGGTTGGAGTATGAGGGTAAACTTCCGCCACAAACCCCAACCGTCCCACCAACTGACCGGCGCGAATCTGGAACAGCTGGATGCAGGCGTGCTGAGTGTCAGCCGCCAGCGCAATCGCATCCCGCGACACAGTATCATTAGGCAGAGACACCTTTTGCTCAGCATTCAGAGACTTCAAATCTTTAATCTGGTCGCGAATCCGCGCCGCCAGTTCAAAATTCAGCACCTCAGCCGCCTGTTCCATCTGAGCTATTAGAATATCTTCCAATTCCTGTACCCGCCCCTGAAAAACCATCGCCACCTTTTGCACCGTCAAGCGGTAATCCGAAGGCGAAATCAGCATTTGGCAGACACCCGGACAGCGCCCGATATCATAATTCAGACAGGGGCGGTCTTTAAACAGAGGTTGGGGGCGCTGGCGCAGCGGAAAAATCCGCTTCACCAAATGCAGCGTATTCCGCAAGAGGCGAACATCAACATAAGGGCCATAATAGCGGTCTTTTGCATTTCCCAACCGGCGCTTGCGCGTTATGAAAATCCGGGGATAGTCCTCCGACCAAGTAATGCAGACGTAGGGATACTTCTTGTCATCCTTGAGCAGCACATTAAAATAAGGCTGGTGCTGCTTGACAAGATTAGCTTCTAGTGCTAAAGCTTCCGCCTCCGAGTCCGTGACGATGAACTCAATCTCCGCCACCTGCTGCACCATCAAGGCAATGCGCTGGCTGAGATTTTGCGAGTCGCGGAAATAGGAGCGAACGCGGGATCGCAGCTTCTTAGACTTGCCAATATAGACAATCCGGTCGCTCCCGTCGCGCATCAAATAGACCCCCGGTTCCGGCGGAATCTCCTTGAGCCGGTTTTCCAGGCGCTCTGGGTCTTTAATCAGTGGTATAATTGCAGTTGATGCTGTCACAGACATAAAAGGTAGAATCTCAAATGGAAAACTTGACGCCCTTTTTAATTTTACCTTTATAGCGTTTCTCCGTTGGATGAACTCTGGCCCAGAAACCCGGTTTCTTTAAGAAACCGGGTTGTACCTCACAAAGGATGAGAAACGCGACAAACCCCTGTCTCTACAAGAAAGCTACCGAAAGATTTCAGCTGAACTATATCAGTCGCAACCAAAAGCAACCAGAGCGGCGGCTGTGTCCGCGTATTCCCTAAATTTTGCCACTTTCCCCTCACGCAGCCCCCACACCATTACCCACTCACTCTCTAAATTGCGCCCTGTAGGTTTCACCCTTATCCGAGAGAAACCCAGCACCACAACTCTATCTCCCTGAGCGATAAACTCCCGTGGTTCAAACTGCAGGAACTCCAAATTTTCGCTAATTTTAGCATAAAACTGCACCACTTCCTCATGTCCGCGCCACCGGCCCCCGATCGGGACAGCATCTCGGGCAAAGGGAGTTTCCCACTCGACATCATAGCACAGCCGAGCCAAGATCGCCGCCATGTCACCGCGCCCAAACGCTTCATAAACTTCCTGCACCAGCTGCACGTTTTCCCGCTCGCTCATCCTTTTGGGTGAAGTCCGCTAGCAATTGTTATTATATGGTAAGGGTGGGTGACGCTTTGCGTCACCCACCCTACTTGAAAATGATAGTCCTGACAGAAGTGAGACGATAAGACCCAAAAAATATAAAATCAAAATAACAAGAAAAACACTCAAAGATCGCAGGAACGGTTTGCGAAGGAGTTCCACCTTGGTTCAGACATCACCATCCCCCGCCCTCCCTCAACTGGACAGCCCCCAGGCATGGGACTTGTCCGACCTCTATCAGGGGTTCGACGACCCCCAATTGCCCTTAGACTTAGAATTACTGCAGCAGACAGCCGCCGAATTTCGGCAGACTTATCGCGGTAAAGTGGGGGAACTGACACCGGCACAGGTTGCCAATTGCCTGCAACAGCTGGAAGCGATTAACCAAAAAGCCGGCTACCTCTACGCCTTCCCCTCCCTCGTCTTCTCAGCAGACACCCGCAACACCGAGGCGAAGCAATTCCTCGACAAGGTGATGGAAGCGCTCACCGGCATTGAAAACCAGCTGCTGTTTTTCGACCTGGAATTGCAACAGCTCGAAGTCGAAAAATTTGCCGAGTTGCAAGCGGAACCGGCACTTCACAATTATACCCACTACCTGCACCGCATCGCCGAATTTCGCCCCCACCGGCTCTCCGAAGAAGTCGAGCAAACCCGCAACCAAGACAGTTTAACAGGACGGCAGGCGTTTATCCAGCTGCGCTCTGTCCACCTTGGCGAACAGGAATACGAGCCGGTATCTGCCGGTGAGGGCAAAACCGCCAGCACGGAAGCGGAACTCGGGGCGCTGCTGTTCCACCCCTCAGCGGAGGTGCGCTGCGACGCCTACTGTTCCCTGCGCCAAGTGCTGCGCCAGCACAACTCCCTCTACGGCTTCATTCTCAACACTATCACCCAAGACCACCGCATAGAAAGCCAGCTGCGCGGCTACACCTCTACTTTGCACAAGCAGCTGGTAGCGGATGAGGTTTCCGAACCTGTTTTCCGCGCCATTATGGCAGGCACCGGCAGCCGGTTTGACTTATTCCAGCGCTACTACCAACTCAAAAGCAAAGCCCTCGGACAAAAAATCCGCATTTGCGACATCTACGCCCCGTGGACATCAGCTGACGAGCCGGTGCCGCCTATAAACTACAAGACGGGTGTGGGAACGCTGATCTCCGCCTTAGAGAATTTTGACATTAACTACGCCCGCCGCGCCGAAGAGTTCTTTCTCAAAAATTGGGTGGATGCCAAAGTGCGTCCCGGCAAGCGCGGCGGTGCTTTCTGTTCCTACACCCACGGCAAACACAGCTACCTTTTACTATCCTACACCGATGATTACAGCTCCCTGTTCACCCTAGCGCACGAAATGGGGCACGGGTTGCACTTCGCCTGGATTGACGACCGGCAGACCTATTTCAACAGCAGCCCCCCGATGGTGATCGCGGAAATTGCCTCCATTTTCAATGAACTGCTGCTGCTGGATTTTCTGCTCAAACAGTCTGCCGGTGACAAAAGCCTCAGCAAATCCCTGCTGACGCGCCAGCTGGAAGACCAGCTGAATTTGCTATTCCGTCAAAGCACGATTAGCCGGTTAGAATTGGCCATTCACGAACGCGCTGCGCGACAGGGCAGTTTTGACCACAAGTGGGTGAACGAGCAGTGGGTGGAACTCTACCGGCAGCTGTGCGGCGACGCCGTAGAATTGCTACCAGAACACCAGTACGACTGGGCGCGAATCGCGCACATTTTCTTCAAGCCATTTTACTGCTACCAGTACACCGCATCTACTATTGTCAGTCTAGCATGCTACCAGAAATATCTGCAAACCGGCAAAGATTTTATCCCTGGCTATTTGGAGTTGCTAGCTGCCGGTGGGAGTGAAAATCAGGTGGAAGCATTGCGCCGGTATGTGGGTGTGGACATCGAAAATCCCGACACCATCCGCGACGCACTCGGTTACGTCGAGGGGCTGCTAGACCAGCTGCAAGCCGCCCTGTGAGTTAACCGCAGCAGCTCAAGGATGAGCGCCGGTAAATGAGATAGGTTGTTGCGCCTTTAATTTGCGCTATCTATACCTTTCTCTCGTTCCCAGGCAGATCCTGGGAACGCTGTTACGGAGGATCTGACTCCTTTATCTAATAAGCAGATTAAAAGCTTCGTATCTTAATTGTCGGCGTCCATCCGCGTCCATCTGCGGTTAAAAAACCCCAATCCGAAACAGTTTTTACAAGCAAAAAAAGTGCGCAATTTGCGCACTCAATCCTTGTCTTTTCACTGTCGGTCTTGTAAAGACTAGGCATTTTTCATCTTGCGCTTAGCAGCCAAGAACCCGCCCACAGCCATTAGGCCCAGCATCGCAGAGGGCTCTGGCACTTTTTCTGGGGGAATGCCGGCAAGCAGCAATTCGTAGTTGCCGCTGTGAGAGATCCGATCGCCAGCTTCAACTAGCCCAGAGTTTGTGGCGCTGAAGTTGTAGAGGTATTGAGCCGGCCCACCGTCATAGGACACCTTGACAATTTCACTCGCCTGTATAGTTTTCCCCGCGAGTAAAGGCTGGAGACTGGACGGAACAACAGGTAGCAGTAGGGATTTGGCATTGAAGTGACCGGCTAGCCCAATGCTAATCTGGCCGGTGGTGTCATTTTGGTTGACGTAGGAGATGTTGGGGTCACTGAACCGCTGGCGGCCATTATTGGCCAGAAAAGCGCTGTAGGCGTTATTCCCTGTCGTTGTGCCAATCAGGCTTCCCAGGCCATTGTTAGTCAAGGCGTCATTGAACCACTTCTGAGCCAAAGTCAGTCCACCGCCAACATTATTGGCCCAGTCAGCTGCTGTGAGGCTGCTCAGGGTGATGCTTCTGCCGCCAAGAAGGCCACTTAAGGTTGTGACTTTATTGTAAGTAGCGAATTGGGCGTTTGTCAGAGTTTCGCTATTGGCGAATAGCTCCACGTTGCCGGTGGGACTGCTGCTGTTGCCGGTCAAGATGGTGGACAGACTAGCGGCGTCATTCCGGTATGTATTTGTCGCATTGGCATCGTAGAGGTAGTAGTCAGTGCCATTCACACCCGTAATGGACGCGCCGGTGAGGGAGCCGGCTTTGGCTGGGGCGGTGGCGAGGGCGGTGACACCGGCTGCTAGGGTTGCGCCAACCAAAAGTTTCTTGACGAGTCCTGCCATTGTTTTGTCTCCTTAAAGTTCAGGGGCTGAGGGATAATCCCGCAAAGATGCTGGCACCAGGGATAGGCAATACGCTTTATTTCATTGCACCCTAGAACTTCCTAGTCAGGCTGTGATTCGCCTCACATCTTTTCTGTGATAGTTGAGGCAACACCACCGGCATCTGGACACCGCACGCCTTTCTGCCTAGCATCTGCAATTCTGGTTGGGGTGACTGGCTGACAGTCCTAATCCTTTTATTGCTGACTCTATTCTACACACCCCTGCCGCTACAGTTTGTGAAGTTTCGGTAAAGTTTATCGATTGCTTCACTAAAGATTAGACCAATTTTGACGTGCTGCCAGTTATGCCCTTTCCAGGAAATTACCTATTCTCCCCACCGCCGCTTCCAAAACCGCCGGCTCGTGTACCAGGGCAAACCGCACATACCCTTCCCCTGCTTTGCCGAAACCGGCACCTGCAGACGCCGCCACGCCGGTATATTCCACAAGTCGGGCGCAAAAGCCGATGGAATCCTTTTCCCAGCGTTCAGGCAGTTTCGCCCAAACATACATTGTGGCTGCCGGCACCGGCACTGACCAGCCAATGCCATTCAGCGCCCCCACAAAAGCATCCCGCCGCTGGCGGAATGTTTCGACGGTGGCTCTCACGCCCTCTTGTGGCCCAGTCAGGGCTGCGATTGCCCCATTGAGAATGCCCCGGTACTGGTTGAAGTCAATAGAAGCTTTCACCTGGCGCAGCGCTTGAATTAGATCGGCGTTTCCTATGGCGTACCCAATGCGGAAGCCTCCCATATTGTAAGACTTAGAGAGGCTGAAAAACTCAATGGATACACTTTTAGCCGGATCTGCTTGCAGTACCGACGGAGGGGCAGTGCCTTCAAACACCAAATCCGCATAGGGAAAATCGTGCACCAGTACGAGATTGTGCTTTTGGCAGAACTCAACAGCTTCTTGAAAAAAGGACAGGGGTGCGACTGCGGTGGTAGGATTGTGGGGGTAGCTGAGTACCATCATCCGCGCTTGCGCCAGCACCGGCAGTGGCACATCGGCAAACACCGGCAAAAACCCGTTTTCCGCCCGCAGGGGCATCGGGTAAATCTGGCCACTTGCCAAATATACCCCACCGGCATGGGAGGGGTAGCCCGGATCGAGCAGCAGGGCGAAATCACCGGGATTCAATACCGCCAGTGGCAGGTGGGCTGTGCCTTCCTGGGAGCCAATCAGCGGGCAAACCTCTGTTTCCGGGTCAACCGGCAGGCCATATTTTTCAGTGTACCAGTGAGCTGCAGCTTCCCGGAAGTCTTTCGTGCCCTGAAACAGCAGGTATTGGTGGGTGAGCGGGTTTGGCAAAGACTCGGCGATTGCCCCTATGACGTGCTTTGCTGCCGGCTGGTCAGAAGATCCCAACGACAAGTCTATCACGTCCTGTCCGGCGGCCCTCGCTTTTGCCTTTGCCCGGTCCATGTCGGCAAATACATTGGAGCGCAAGGGTTCTAAACGCTTGGCAAATTGCATAGTTTCTTATTTTTCATTTTTTATTGGTAATTTGTCAGATGGAGAGACGCGACATTCGGCGTTCGGACATGTCGCTTCTCCACTTAGGACAGATAGCTTTATGGAAGGTGTGCTTCCAGCCAGCTGGCCAATTTTTGTTTGGTAATCGCTCCCTCGTGGGATTGGATCTCCTCACCCCCCTGAAACAGCCTCAGGGCGGGAACGCCTTCTACTTGGTACTGTTTGACGGTGGCGGGATTTGGATCGATTTCCATTTTTACGACTTTTAGCCGATCTCCCAAGGTATCAGCCACCCAGCTTACCGAGGGTGACACCAGCCGGCAAGGGCCACACCAAGCCGCCCAAAAATACACCAGCACCGGCTTTGCGGATTTCAGGACTTCGGTTTCAAATTCAGCATCCGTAATGGAAATGACCCCGCTCATGGCAAGCCTCACACAAAATCTGCATCATGTTAAAGCATTTGTATTTTGACGCTTTTTGTGTCGCCTGAGCAAACCGCAGTCCCATCCCGCCCGCCTCCCGGGCTGATAAATTATCTAATATCCTTTAGATTAATTTTTAATAAAATGCGATCCGAAATGCTGAAAGTGTTTCTCTGATAGCCTTTTGCTATTGTGTGCCCAATCCCAATCAGGAATAGATTATCCAAAAGGGATATGATGGCCCTGCTAGACGGGCGGCCCGCGGCACAAGCCGGGGGATGGCAGGCAGTCTAGCAAGGTCTGGGCTGTTTGGACAGTTGCACCGGCTTTCGTGGCACCTAAGAGTCGTTGAGCTGCCGGCGCAACTGTTCGAGCTCATCATCAACGGCTGAAGTCGTTTTGTTGGGGACAGCCGTTTGACCGGCAGAGGGGAGTTGACCTTGGGATGCCGGAGATCCAGTAATCAGCTGAGCTTTCATCGCCGCCAACTCATCGTCAACATCGCTGCTGCCTTCCAGCAAACGAAATTGCTCCTCGAGATTATTGCCGGCGAGTTCAGCTACACTCTGGGAGCGAGCTTCCATCTGCAAGACTTTTTCTTCCATGCGCTCGAAAGCCGCCATAGCGCTGCTGCTGCCGATGTTGCCAATAGCGGTTTGCAGCTGCTCGTTGGCCTTAGCAGCGGCAACGCGGGCCTTGAGCATGTCCTTTTTGGTCTTAGCTTCGGCAATCTTGCTTTCCAAGCCGATCAGGTTGCGCTTCAGCGTTTCCACCTGAGCCGTTTGCTGCTCTACCTGGGCTTTCAGGGTAGCAGCTGTTTCCGCGTGGCTCTTTTTACGAACCAGCGCTTCCCGCGCCAGATTCTCATCGCCTTTTTGCAGGGCTAGCTGAGCCCGCTGCTGCCAGGTGTCGGTTTGTGACTGGGCCTGACTGTACTGTTGCTGGGTGCGTTTTTGAGTGGCAATCGCACTGGCCACAGCCTGACGCAGCTGCACCAGGTCTTCCTGCATATCAATAATAGACTGCTCGAGAATCTTTTCTGGGTCTTCAGCCTTGTTCACCATGTCGTTGAGATTTGACCGGATGACTCGGCTAATGCGATCAAACAATCCCATGATTTCGTTTTCCTTTTGGGGTGTGCGAGGTGTGCCGGCATATCGGGTGCCAGCCGGCAGGGCGAGGCTTCAGTTGGCCAGAGTCTCAAGGGGTTCAGGCAACAGACAGCTGTCCCCAACTAAGTCGGGTAAGGTTTGGGGATTACTCCGGTGCTCCTCCCCTAAGAACCGGACTTGATACTTTCGCATCATCCGGCTCAAGCCTTACTTCGAGCGATTTTGCTTGGTTTTTGAGTGTACCTGCTTGTGGCACGGTTTGTGCAGGTGCTGTAGGTTGCTGATGTCGTTCAGTCCACCTTGAGCCACAGGTACGTGAGTGGTGGGTTTCGATTTCCTCTCCGTTGAATAGTGGTTGGCCACATACTGGACATTTCCAGCTATGATTTGGGGCTATTCTGTAGTTACGGGAGTTCTTCTCCCAGTAGCTCTTGCCCTGTTTCTGGTGGCGCTTGTCCCAGTATTCACGCAGGGAGGGATCGTCCGGTGAGGCATCTCCCTTTACTTTCACATGACGTTCAATGGTTGTTTTGTTTACGGGGTAGAGGACAAGTATGACCTCCTTACCCCGTTTTTCGCTTTGGCAAGCGAATGTCCATTTCGCGCCATCGATTGTATGGAAGTAGCGCTTCCGAACCCACTTGGTGTTCTTGTTGGGGTGCCGCCGCTTGGCCCAACACCAGAGGTATCGCCACACTCTGCTGGAGATGTAGCTAAAGGTTTCTTTGCTGACTACCCCTCTGTAGTAGGCACGCGAAACCTCGGAGAATCGGATGCGAGCTTCTTAATGACGACTTCCTGTTCTGCCCCGTTCAGGGAGCAGACTTCTTTGCCTATCCTCTTACAGAAGTCCAGGACTTTCTTTTTCGAGGGTTTGATGAGCAGTTTTCCAGCCCAGTGGCGATGGTTGAACCCCAGGAAGTCAAAGCCGTCTTCCATTGACGTTATGACCGTCTTCTCCGCACTGAGTTCAAGTCCTCTTTCTGACATCCATTGCTGTATCTGGGTTTGGGCCCTTTCGAGACTTCCTTTGTCCCTAGCCGTGACGATGAAATCATCGGCGTACCTTACCACACCAAGTTTCTTGTTGGTGGCCTTGATGAAATCTTCTAGGCCATGCAACCCGATATTGGCCAGCAGGGGCGAGATTACCCCTCCCTGTGGCGTGCCCATCTCTGTCGGGGTGTATTCCCCTTGGTAGATGAACCCAGCTTTTAACCATCCTTCTATCCGGGCCCTTCCAGGGAAGTTCCCTAGGTGCCTGAGGATGGATTCATGGGCGATGTTGTCGAAAAAGCCCTTGATGTCAGCTTCTAGAACCCAGGTGTCCTTGCCATTGCGGAGTCTGGTGAAACTCTGACCGATGGCATCTTGACAGCTTCTTCCGGGCCTGAACCCATAGGAGTTGGGCTCAAACACGGCTTCCCATTCGGGCTAAGCGTGCATTAACTACTACTGCCTGTTCGATTCTGTCACGCACGGTTGGGATACAAGCGCGGTCGTTTCTTGCCGTTGGATTTAGGAATCATTACCCGTCTTGTCGGGCTTTGGCTCCCACCCGTCCAGCCCTTGACCAGCTTCACCCGCTGCTCCGGGGTATTGACAACCTCTTTGTCAATTCCTGCCGTTGCCTTGCCCTGATTGGTCTGGGTGATTCTCCGCACTGACAGTAGTAGGTTTGCGCGGCTCCTTAACATCAACTTTTGCAAGCTCCTTAGTTTGCGCCAGTTACCAAGCTGACTCGCGAGAAAGATTCGTTGTCTCAGATTCCTGACCGCCTTGGAGACTTTACGCCAGTTAATCTGACTCCAGTCCTCCAATGGCCCCCTTCGTCCGTTTATCAAGTTTTCTCTTGACATCTAACTTACAGTTGAGTTCGGTTTCCTCAATTGGTTTCTCTCTCGTAAGACCGAGGACAAGTCTGCTTTTCCTTTCGGTCAGGGGCAAATTTTGAACCCCTATCCCCCCCATTACAGGAGGGCCTTCGCTTTTTGTCCCGTCCTCTACCCTCCAGAGGTTTCCGCTTCCCTTACGGTTGGCCTACCAAGGGGCTCGACCTTCCCTTGGACTCTGTAGGGCTTACCCCGTTGTGTCGTTTAGTTCCAAACCTTCCTTTAGATGCTGTCTTTCCTGCGGTAGGACTTTTGTTCACACGTCTCTTTGATAGACAACCATCGAGACCACCTACTTACCGTTTTGGTCAGGGCCTGTCAGCCTTATTTGGCCCTTTCCTAAGTAACGCAGTTTAGATGACAGTTCACTTGCGTTCATCATGGGAGGTTCCCTCTTGCTCCTAACTGGCTTAGGCTGCCAGCTTTGGCTACTTTCGGGGTCTGCATTCCACCTGTTTCGTTACCTACTCTGGTGTGACCGGAGCCTTTTGGCCCTTTTCCGTGAGGGTGGGAGGTGTGAATCTCCCAGAGAGGGCGGCCTCTCTTTCTAAACGACCTTTCGGGTCGCGCTATCTAGTTTAGGTTGTTCTTTTCAGGGAGACAGAAAGCTGCGCTGGGAAGCTTCCTTTTTTTGGGTCTCTGTCTCCAGTGTAACCAGTGTAAAAACTTCCAGCTTTAATCGGTAGAGAGTGGCAAATGTCTTTCCAGCCCGGTTGGCATCTGTCTGCCCTGGCCCGAAAAGCGGTTTGACCCGCCAGTTCTGGCTTTTCTAAGGGATAGACTCGCCGGCGGGCCTGGTTCTGGTGCTGGCCCATCTGGTGGGGGAGGGGAGGCAACTGCCCGCACCTGAGCCAATGAAATCACTTCCGGTTGGAAAGTATTGGTTCCCCAGCCATTGCCAGCAGGCCCGTTGTCTCTGTCACAGTGCCAGCTGCCAAGGGTCAGAGCGGGTCTGGTATTCTTCTCATGCGGCAAGAAGGCGGCGGGGCGGGCACGGGGGCCCCTCACAAGTGTGGGTTTTTTGCACACGGTGGCTGTGAAGGCATTGGTGTTAAGTTGAAATTAATAATGAACCGCGCCCGACGCAGAGAGCGCCAAGAGAGAAGAGGGAGTTGCCCACGGAAAAACGCCATTTCAGCTAAGGTGTGTAAAGGGTTCTGAAATTTACACGAATGATTTAGAGGCGCTATATATAGATCCCTAACTTGCTGGCTTGTGTGAGTCACTGGAAGGACTTAAAAAAAAGATTGAAAAAGGTATTGAAAAAGTTATTGAAATGAAAAATAGCTGCTAACGGTGGAAATAATCCCGCCCATAAGATTGAAACTAGATCGCCCCTAGATTTCGGTATTTTTGTTAGCTGGGGAGTTAGTGGGCGGTAATTGGTACTGCTTGCTGCCGGTGAGCATTTCAGCCTTCATGGCCGCCAGCTCAGCGTCAACGCCGCCACCGTCTTGCAGGGAAGCAAATTTCTGTTCTAAATCGTCGGCACTCAGTTCAGCGAGGGCAACTGATCGAGCTTCTAGCTGCAAGACCTTTTCTTCCATGCGGTCGAAGGCGCTCAAACCACTGCCGGTGTTGAGCTGTCCGATCATCTCCTGAATTTTCTCAGCCGCTTGAGCGGAGCGAGCCCGGGCGATGTAGAGGTCTTTTTTGGTTCTGGCTTCGGAAATTTTGCTTTCCAGAGAGCGCATGTTTTGCTTGAGCTGGCTGACAACAGAAGTTTGCAGCTCGATCTGTTTGCGCATCGCCTCTGCTGTCTCCTGGTAAGATTTCTTGCGGATGAGGGCTTCCCGCGCCAAGTTTTCATCTCCCTTTTGCAGGGCTAGCTGGGCTCGCCGGTGCCACTCATCTGCGGTGGACTGGGTTCTGGAATAATCGCGCTCAGTGCGTTTCTGGGTGGCAATCGCCTGAGCCACAGCTTGCCGCAGTTGAATCAGCTCCTCCTGCATGTCATGCACAGCCTGTTCCAGAATTTTTTCTGGATCTTCGGCACTGCCAATCAGACTGTTGATATTGGCGCGAATCACCCGGATGATTCGGTCAAAGAATCCCATGAGGGCTCCATTTTGGGTGTTAGGGTTTACAGGCGTTCCCAAGCTGCTAAAATCAGCAGGGCGGTTGGTTTCGCTGGCTATTGGCCCAGTATAAATCTGACTTGCTGGCGGTAAATTTTCTGGGGGTGAGGGGAGAGATGTCAGCTTGTTGCCGGTCTGGCGTCAGAAGTGATAACTGGGAAATTGGTTTGACGCTTTTCCTGCAAGTCAAAGGGTTTTACCAGGCCTCCCTCGCCCGCCGCCACAAGCAAAATTTACAGGTGCGCTGCTTTTATGGTATCGCAGCGGCTCTGGGGAGCGAGCCTGAAAATTAAGGCCGGTAGACCTTGGCCGACAGCCCCTGTCGCTGCAGTTGCTCCACTAGAGTTTTGGCTGTGGCGGCATCGTTGAACGCCCCCAGCTGGATGCGAACTCCGGCGGGGAACTGGCGAAGGTAGGCGTCTGCCACGACTTGCTGCGCCTTTTCCAGGCTGATCGGGTCGCTGTAATCCATAACAACGAAGTAATAGTCGCCCGCAACGGGTTCATAGGGTTCAACTGCGGGGGGTGGCGCTGCCGCTGATGGCGCTGCCGGTGATGGCGCTGTCTGTGAGGGCACCACCGGCTCTGGCAGGGATTGCCCGGTGGCGGGTGGCTCTGCCTGGTTTGAACTGGGCAGCAAAGCCTGCGAGAGATTTTCCAGCCCGTTGGAATTGGCTGCCGGTGGGGGAGCTGTCTCCTGTGGCGCGAGCGTCACTTGCGGGAGGGAGCGCTGCTGCGGTGAGGGTAGGGCTTGGGGAGTGGGAACCGGTGCCGGTTTGGGAGTCAGGGTGCTGAGGCTGCCCAAATTCAGGTCCACAAACTCCCGGGAGGCTAAATCGGGAGTGGGAGCCCCAGTGTTGGCCCCCGGCTGGGTGCTGGCAGGATTGGGGGCGGGGACCGGCGTCTGTGTGGCCGGCTGCCGGTTGCTGGCCTGATTATTTGTGCCATTGGCATGGGTGACGACATAGCCCAGGGTAGCGCTGGCCATTAAAAACAGGAGCATCGAGCCAATCCCCAAGGGGCTGAGCAGGCTCTCCGCCGGACTGCGTTCGGCTTGTTTTGGCACCTGTTCCTCTGCCAGACTTTTGAGCAGGTCTTCTGAGGATTCCAGATAGTCATTGGCAGCCGAGTTTGTTTCTGCAACCGCCACACTCTCGCCGACTGCAGCACCGGCTGCAGCAACGGTTGCTGGGAAAAGGTTAGCCCCGCCCGCACCGGCGTCGCTGCCCGCTGCTCTGTCCGCCTCTTCCGGTTTGGGGGCCAAAGTCAGCAGTGCCGGCTGGGATGGGGGAGAGAGGGCTGCCGGCGATGGCTGTGGCTGCTGCTGTGGCGGTGATGCCGCTTCTGGGTTGGTTCTGCCGCCGGTGGCTGTGACGTAAATCAAATCCAGGGGCTGCCGGGGAAAGCGACCCATTTCCCGGTAAGAAGACAGTGATTTTTCCGAGCGTCGCTGGCGTCGGTACCGGCTTAGTTCTTCCTCTAGCTTGACATCCAAACTGCTCAAAGCCGCCTGTAAGGCCGGCTTTAAGGACTCGGACTTGGAGGGGGTGGAGGACTCGACTGATAAACGTTGGCTCATGGTGTGCGGCTCCTACCGGCTGTTTCAAGCGGGCATCAAAGGAAGGGGACAGTCCCTCAGGTGCTGGCTGCCTGTTGCGGGCGCTCGCGGGCTTATCGATTTAAGCATATTTCAATCCCCGATCAGTATTCAACGCCATTGCCCGCAGGCAGGCTGGAACATCGGTCTAAATTTGAAATATAGCAAAAGCGGGCACCTGAGGCAGTGCGGGCGGGGTCTTAACTGCAAGTCGGTATCTCAAAGATTTTTGTGGCAATCAACTCTCGCGCCCCACTCACCCTAACAGTTGGGGAGAGGAACGGCTGGCTGCTTTGTGAGTAATGCGGTTGTGAATTTGGGTTTGGCAATATGGGATTGGAATCTCTCAATCGGACTCTGGGATTTCTGGGGAATCAGGCACAGTTGCAGCCCCTGCAAGAATTTCAGCGCCTCCGGTCGTGCTGGCCGCAAGTCGTTGGCCCGGTGGTGATGGCCCAGACTCGCCCTCTGTCGGTGGAGCGCGGCGTGCTCAAGGTGGCGGTATCCAGTTCTGTTTGGGCGCAACAGCTGACGTTTCAGCGCCGGCTGATTTTGGCTAAGTTGAACGCCTGTCTGCCTACCCCGCTGGCTGATATTCGCTTTTCCACGGCTCAGTGGGTGCTCGCCCCTGAGAGCGATCAGTCTGTGGCGGGGGATCATCCCAGCCGCCTTCCCCACCCGCACCAGCCACTGGCTGCCTGCCTTACGCCCGCTCCTCCTGACGCTCTGGCGGCTTTTCAGCGGTGGGCAACGGGGATACAGGCGCGAGGGCAGTCTTTGCCGCTTTGCCCGCAGTGTGACTCCCCGGCACCACCGGGAGAGATCCAGCGCTGGGGGGTTTGCGCCCTGTGCGCTGCTAAGCAGTGGTGAGCCGCCGGCTGTGTTTTAGGCGTTGGGTTTGTCTGGGGGTTTTAAACAGGGGTTCAGGGGAGAGGCGGGGAGGTTTCAGGTTTCAGGGTAAGACTGACCCTTATCCCCTGTCGGGTAGGTGTTACGTTGCCAGTCTTAGGTGGCCGCCTATCCGTATTATCCGCAACCCCCTGACTGCGGCTCCCCACCCCCCCTCACCCCTAACCTCTTCGTCTCTAACCGGGCTATACCCATTAAGGGAATATACCAGGGGTGAAGTTCTTCCTTTTTGGGCTTGTTATTTGCGCGGAATCGCTTCGGGATGTCTGGCTCCATTTGTGGTTTGACTTGATCCCTGCTGGTTTTTCCCCTAAATGGGTCTAGTGGCTACCGAGCTGCAGGGATCTTTTTTAGCGTGACCGATCCGGTTTTTTGAGGAAACATAAAAAAAATATAAAGGTTCGCACAGGCTTGGGGATCGCTACAACCCATACGGAATCTAGGGTTGCAGGCTGTTTTGGTCGAAAAGCTCTCAGATAACAATTAAAGAAGAAGATCACTCACAGCCAAGCGCGAGAATTCTATGAAGACCCCAAATTGCCTTACTTCAGCTTGTCGTCACTGCCGGTTCTACCAGCCAGAGGGACGTCGCGGCGGTCAGTGCCAGCAGCTGGGCGTGCCGGTGCGAGGAAGCTGGAAGGCTTGCCAGCTCGCGATCCCACCCTTTGCGCCCTCTTGGGAAAATCTGGAAGAAATTATGATCTGGCAGGATAAAATGCTCATCGGCCAGGAGTCGCTGTCCCGGACTGGAGCGCTGGATTTTTCTGTGGAAGATGTGCCCGAGCCGGAAATCGCCCCCACACCGGCTATCCTAGGAACCGCTCTTGTTACCAAGTGAAACAAAAATTCATAAATAATCGGGCTCCCACTTCAGCAAAGCGCAATCTCCCTTTAATTTTTTAAGAAACATCAGAGGCATCTAGGAATTAACTAAATTTAGCTGTCCCTGCGGCAGAGCAATGGGACTTGCCCGTAGGGATGGAGTCGGGATGCAGGCGCACAAAGGGCTGAACCCCTGAGTGCCAGGACAATCTGGCGTCTGATTGAAACCGGTCACACCCGTTGGCCTTTCGGGCCCAACAGGGGTTAAACTGCAGGTGGCAATCTGCCATGCATTTCTGGCCAAATAAGGTAAAATGTAAGCCACTAATTGGCAACCAGTTACATAGAAGTCCAGGGCTGCAAGTTTTCTCCCGGGTAGAGACGCCACCTGTCGCGTCTCTACATTAAGGAGTGGCCTTAAAAGAAACAGCAGCCTCTCTCCAGGGACGATCTCAGGCGATTCGGCTTCGGGAGTCACACAACAGTTACTCGAAGCCAACACAAGATTCGCTTCCGTTGAACTGAGTAAGAATTCTCGCTGTAAGTCGCACCGGCCTCATAGGTCGGTGCGATTTTGCCGTTTATTTCAAGTTGGCAATTGAGAATTGAGAGCTGAAAGGGAGAGCGACCTCTAGGGTGCCTTGACAGGGCTAGGGCAGCCAGGGGTATTGCCTAAAATCGGGGGGGCGCTTTTCTAGGAACGCCTGCTTGCCCTCGGCTCCTTCTTCTGTCATGTAATAGAGTAAGGTGGCGTTGCCGGCCAGTTCTTGCAAGCCGGCTTGTCCATCGCAGTCGGCATTAAAGGCGGCTTTCAAACAGCGAATGGCGATCGGGCTCTTTTCTAAAATTTCCTCAGCCCACTTGATCCCCTCCTCTTCGAGCTGTTCCACCGGCACGACGCAGTTGACCAAGCCCATTTCCAGGGCTTGCTGGGCGCTGTACTGCCGGCAGAGGAACCAGATTTCCCGCGCCTTCTTCTGTCCAACGATGCGGGCCAGGTAGCTCGAACCAAACCCGCCGTCGAAGCTGCCCACTTTCGGGCCGGTTTGCCCAAATACAGCATTATCTGCCGCAATTGTCAAGTCACAAATAATGTGCAATACATGACCGCCGCCGATGGCATAGCCGGCAACTAGGGCGATGACCACCTTGGGCATGGAGCGGATCAGGCGTTGCAAATCTAACACGTTGAGGCGGGGGATACCGGCATCGTCCACATAGCCGGCGTGACCCCGCACGCTTTGATCCCCGCCGGCGCAGAAGGCGTATTTGCCATCCGTGTGGGGTCCTGCGCCGGTAAATAATACTACACCGATGCTGGTGTCTTCACGGGCGTCGCAAAAGGCGTCGTAGAGTTCAAAGACGGTTTTGGGGCGGAAGGCATTGCGCTTGTGGGGCCGGTTGATGGTGATTTTGGCGATGCCGTCACATTTGTGGTAGAGGATGTCTTCGTAGGTTTTGGCAGTTTGCCAGTTGATTTGCATTTCTGTTGGGATGCGAATTGTAAAGACAAGGGCCGATCGAGTCTTATAGCGGGTTTCATCTGAGTGAGGTACTGAGAAACCCGGTTTCTTTAAGAAACCGGGTTTCTGGCACGTCTTCATCCAACTGAAAACCGCTATTAGACATCTGGCCACTGTGGGCCAGCCCTAGGAATTGTATCGCAGGGGTGAGGTCAGGGCGAGCAGTGGCCATCAATCTCCAACCCAGATCCATCCTCTTTGCAGACCATCAAACACTTGGTTGAGCAGGGTGTGCTGTTCTGGGGTGATTGAGCTCTGAGAGCAAAGTGCGGATTTCAACAGAGAGTGGTCAAGGGAAGTAAGTTGCCGAAAGGCACAGATCCGCTCTACGACTTGCTCGAGTGTCACTTGACCAAAACCCACTTGAGATTGCATCGGACTCAGTAAACTCGCCATCTTTAGTGTGCGAGATTGCTGGAGAGAGGGCAGTGATTGATCGGGCTGATGCTTTGTGAGAATTCCCTGCCGGCTGAGTGAGTGGAATCTGCGCGGCTTTGTGATGTAAATGCTGCCGGCTTTGTGATGTGAGTCACTGATGCTGGAATGAGGAATGTGGTAATGCCGGTGGAATTGATGCCGGTCTGTGCCGGGGGGATTGCCGGTGGCAGCTAGGTACTGAGAAACCCGGTTTCTTTAAGAAACCGGGTTTCTGGCATGTACTTCATCCAACTGAAAACCGCTATAAATGATTTGTGAGACCTGGCGCGTGGGTTCAGAAACCGGGTAACTCCGGGCCAACTTATGTGTCGCGCTTGGCCTTGGGAGTGGAAGTTGGCTCACGCGGTTGATGGGGAGCCACAAGGGAAGGTTTCAGTCAGCGTGCCAATATAGCTTAAACCCTTGCCGGCAGGGCGATTCAGGGTTTCAGAAAAAAATTTCAAAAAATTTCCTCAAAAAGCTTGACAACCTCAGATAGGCTTGTTACTTTACTAGAAACCGCTAAGAAAAAGGGAAGCGCGAGCTTGACATGTCGCGACCCCCGGTGAAAGCTGGGGGTGCCTTCGGGAGCGCGAACAGGCGTAAAATTACTGAATACCTCTGGTCTTTTTCCTTGGATAGAGACAGGGTTTTTCCCGCCAAAGAAAGCTGTCGATCTGGATATACTTACAAATTCCCCTCTGAAACAGAAAAGAAAAACCCTCCAATGAAATCAGTTGAAATGACTCAAGTTATCGCAGATACCTCCAAGCACACGGGGATTAACATTCTACCCCCCCCGCACAAATAACAGCATTGTTATTTTTGACATAGGGGTAGAAAGCTGGGAAAGTTTAGCTGCTGGAGTGCTTCCTGGCACTGAGGTAGTGGTACTCCACCCCCACCAAGATGGAGTCGCCCAAATTACGGAACTCCTAGTTCGTCGTAGCAACATTGAGGCGCTACATATTGTTTCGCACGGCAGTCCGGGCTGCTTGTATCTGGGTTCCAGTCGCCTCGCTACGGATAACCTAGATAGCTACAGCCCTCTGGTGCAGCAGTGGCGCAAAGCCCTCAGTGATAAGGCGAATATTCTGCTGTATGGGTGCGAAGTCGCCGCCGGAGAAATGGGGGAGAGTTTTGTGCAACGCCTCCACGAACTGACGGGAACCAATATCAGCGCCTCTGCCAATAAGACCGGGAATACGGCACTCGGGGGCGACTGGGAACTGGAAAAAACAACAGGTGAGATCGCTCCTTCTCTTGCTTTTTCCCCAGAGGCGATGGCTGCGTATCCTGGGACCTTTATTACCCGGATCGTTGGCACTGATCAAATTGACGACTTAAAGGGGCAGGACGACGCTTACCATTACAATTCAGATTACATTTGTGGATTAGGGGGCAACGATATTCTTAATGGTGGTTATGGAGCCGATATCATGATTGGCGGCCCAGGCAATGATATGCTTTGGGTGGATAACGCCGGAGATATCGCCGGGGAAGGGCCTGGCCAAGGAACCGACTTCGTGATATCTGTTGTCAGCTATACCCTGCCAGTCGGGTCAGAGGTAGAATACTTAATGTTGAGCGGCTTGGCAATTAACGGTACGGGTAATGCTTTCAATAACAGCATTTTAGGCAACAACTTGAAGAATACCCTTAATGGTGATGCGGGCAATGATATCCTTGATGGTCGTGCTGGCCAAGATACTTTAACTGGTGGTACCGGTGCGGATACCTTTGTATTCGAGTTTGGCCAATCCACGGTAGCAGCGAGCGATCGCATTACCGACTTTGCCATTGGTAGTGATAGGATTGGCCTCCTCTTCCAACAGGGAGCCGCGAGCATTGCCCCCACCAGCTTTAGCCGTGCTGCTGACAATGCTGCCACGACCTTAGACGCCCTTGTCACTCAAGTATTTGCCGATGCCAATGGAGCCTTAGCTGGCAGCCAAGCTCTCGGACGTGATAGCGCTGCTTTGGTTGTCGCCACAGGTTCCGCCATTGCTGGTACTTACCTGGTGGTTAATGATGCTATCGCTGGTTTTCAGTCTGGTAACGATTTAGTGGTCAATATAACTGGATATACGGGGACGTTACCGAATCAGGGGACTATTACACCGGACAGTTTCTTTATCTAACCTTCCAGGGTGGGCAGGGGGTGAGGACACGATCGCCCTTTGCCTGTAGGGGCGGGTTGACAAACAATGTATCGGTCAAGTCCCGAATTTATATAAACCCGCCCCCCACAGGGAAAATTGTAGGGGCGGGTTGACAAACAATGTATCGGTCAAGTCCCGAATTTATATAAACCCGCCCCCCACAGGGAAAATTGTAGGGGCGGGTTGACAAACAATGTATCGGTCAAGTCCCGAATTTATATAAACCCGCCCCCCACAGGGAAAATTGTAGGGGCGGGTTGACAAACAATGTATCGGTCAAGTCCCGAATTTATATAAA
>Ga0185317_100150_pt1 | contig 24105 bp, 22 predicted proteins | sample DevilsHole_FD_128020 | JGI IMG/M metagenome (GOLD analysis project Ga0185317, IMG submission 128020) | Groundwater microbial communities from Devils Hole, Nevada to study Microbial Dark Matter (Phase II) - Devils Hole (SPADES assembly)... | ecosystem: Environmental > Aquatic > Deep subsurface >...
CGTAGTGCAGGCGGCCCGCCTGCAATGTCGTCAAAGGAAACCGCAGGCGAGCCGCCTGCACTACGACTTCCTTGGGACCGTAGTGCAGGCGGCCCGCCTGCAATGTCGTCAAAGGAAACCGCAGGCGAGCCGCCTGCACTACGACTTCCTTGGGAGGACATTCTGACGGCCGGCCGGCCGCTCGACAACGCCCGCGCGGCCGGTTAATCTGTAGCCCGTCTGCTGGGTCCTTCCACGGTCAGTACCGATCCATCGAGTGGCACACCAGAAAGGAGCTGCTTCCAATGAAACTTGGTTCGAATCGACGTGATTTCCTCAGAAGCTCGACCATGGCCGGCGTCGGCTTTTGGGTCACCGGAAGTTGTCTCGCACAAGAGAGCAAGTCGGCCAACGAGAAACTGCAAATCGCCTCGATCGGCGTGGGCGGCAAGGGATCGAGCGATTGCGACCAGGCCAACAACCACGGCAAGGTCGTGGCCATCTGCGACTGCGACGACAACCACCTCAAGCAAAAGGCTGAGCGGATGTCCGACGCCGCCAAGTTCAATGACTATCGCGAAATGCTCGACAAGATGGCGACCAAGATCGACGCGGTCACGGTGAGCACCGCCGACCACACGCACGCGCACGCGAGCATCCTGGCGATGCGTCTCGGCAAGCACGTGTACTGCCAGAAGCCGCTGACTCACACCGTCTGGGAAGCCCGCATGATGCGCGAGACGGCCCGGAAATATCGCGTCGCTACGCAGATGGGCAACCAGGGCACGGCCGAGAACGGGCTGCGCGAGGCCGTCGAGGTCATCCGCGCCGGGTCGATCGGACCGGTGAAGGAAATCCACGTCTGGACCAATCGCCCCGTCTGGCCGCAAGCGCCGCAGATCATGGCGCGGCCGACCGAGAAGGTGGAGATCCCGAAGCACGTTCACTGGGACCTGTTTCTCGGCCCCGCGCCCGAGCGGCCGTATCATCCGGCCTATCATCCGTTCAAGTGGCGCGGCTGGTGGGACTACGGCACCGGGGCCTTGGGCGACATGGCCTGCCACACGGCGAACATGGCGTTCATGGCGTGCAACCTGGGCTACCCGAAGTCGGTCTACGCCGAGTGCGGCGACCTGAACCCAGAGACGTATCCGACCTGGGCGCAGGTCACGCTCGAGTTCCCCGGCAGCCAGTCGATGCCGCCGGTGAAGTTTGTGTGGTACGAGGGCAAGAAGGACGGCAAGAAGGTTTTGCCGCCGGCCGAACTGCTTCACGGCGAAGAGCCGCCGGGCAGTGGCTCGCTGATCGTGGGCGAGAAGGGAATCCTGTATTCGCCGAACGACTACGGAGCCAGCTACAAGTTGCTGCCGGGCGAAAACTTCAAGGACTTCAAGAAGCCCGACCCATATTTGCCGCGCAACGGACGCGGTGACGACGGCATGAAGGCCGAGTGGATCGCGGCGGCCAAGGGCGGCCCGCCAGCCATGTCGAACTTCGACTACGCCGGCTCGCTGACCGAGACCATTCTGCTCGGCAACATCGCGATCCGACTCGCCGGCCAGAAGCTTGAATGGGACGGTCCGAACCTCAAGTTCACCAACGTCGCCGAGGCGAACAACTACGTGAGCAAGCAGTACCGCAAGGGCTGGGAGATCTGAGCGTCGGTCGGTGCTTCATGAATCGTCTCGGTCCGTGCACGGTCGTGGTAATGCTCTTGGCGGGACCTGCTCTGTGGTCCGCTGCGCGGTCGCCGGCAGGCCAGGTCGATCCGTACGACGTCGTCGTCTACGGCGGCACGTCGGGCGGCGTGGCCGCGGCGGTGCAGGCTCGTCGCATGGGCAAGTCGGTCGTGCTCATCGAGCCGAGTCGCCACATCGGCGGGTTGTCGTCCGGCGGCCTCGGCGCGACCGACATCGGAAACAAGGCGGCGATCGGCGGCATCGCGCGCGAGTTCTATCGCCGGGTCGCCCGGTACTACGACCGGCCCGATGCGTGGAAGTTCGAGTCGCGCGACCAATATCGCAGCGGCCGCCAATCGGCCGGCGAAGACACCATGTGGACTTTCGAGCCGCACGCAGCGGAACAGATCTTCCGCGAGATGCTGGCCGAGGCCAAGGCGCCGGTGATCGAAGGCGAACGACTCGACCTGAAGAACGGCGTGAGCAAGACCGGAACAAGGATCCTCTCGATCACCATGGAGAGCGGCCGAACGTTTCGCGGCGAGATGTTCATCGACGCCACCTACGAAGGCGACCTGATGGCTGGGGCGGGCGCGAAGTACACGGTCGGCCGCGAGGCGAACGCCCAGTACGCCGAGACGCTCAGCGGCGTGCAGACACGGAACGCCAAGTCGCACCAGTTTATCAAGCCAGTCGATCCCTACATTCGACCGGGCGATCGGTCGAGCGGCCTGCTGCCGGGCATCGACCCCAACGGACCGGGCGAAGAAGGATCGCAAGATCATCGCGTCCAAACTTACAACCTGCGCATCGCCGCGACCGACGCCGCCGCCAACCGACTGCCGTGGCCCAAGCCGGCCGGCTACGACCCGATGCTCTATGAACTGCTGCTGCGCAACTTCGAGGCGGGCGACGAGCGAGTGCCGTGGTCGGTCCACATGATGCCGAACCGAAAGACCGACGCGAACAATAACTTCGCCGTCTCCACCGACTTCATCGGACAAAACTACGCATACCCCGACGGCGACTACGCGACTCGCCAGCGAATCTATCGCGAACACCTGAGCTACACGCAGGGCCTGTTCTGGACGCTGGCCAACAGCCCGCGCGTGCCGGAGAAGATCCGGAGCTACTTCCAGAACTGGGGTCCGTCGCGCGACGAGTTCACCGACAACGACCACTGGCCGCACCAGCTCTACGTGCGCGAGGCTCGCCGCATGGTCGGCGACTACGTGATGACCGAACACAACTGTCGCGGCACTCGCGTCGCCGAAGATTCGGTCGGCATGGGCGCCTACAACATGGACTCGCACAACACGCAGCGCTACGTCGACGCCGACGGCCACGTCCGCAACGAGGGCGATATCCAGGTCGGCGTGCGACCGTACCCGATCTCGTATCGTTCGATCGTGCCGCGCCAGTCCGAGTGCTCCAACCTGCTCGTGCCGGTTTGCCTTTCCGCCTCGCACATTTCGTATGGCTCAATCCGCATGGAACCGGTCTTCATGGTGCTCGGCCAGTCGGCCGCGACCGCCGCCGCGCACGCGATCGACGGGCGAACGAGCGTGCAGCAGATCGACTACGCCGGACTGAAAGTGCGACTGCTCGCCGACCAGCAGGTCCTCGTCTGGACCGGCCCGGCGGCAGCGACCGGCGTTGATCCGAAGCAGTTGCCTGGCCTGGTGCTCGACGACTCGCAAGCCAAGCTCACCGGGCAGTGGACCGCGAGCAGTTCGATCGGCGGCTTCGTGGGCAACGCCTATCTGCACGACGGCAACGAAGCCAAGGGCGAAAAAGCGGCTCGTTTTGAGTTCACGGTCAAGACCTCCGGCCGCTACGAAGTCCGCATCTCATACACCCCGAACCCGAACCGTGCCACGAACGTCCCCGTCACCGTGACGAGTGCCGACGGCGATCGCACGATCGCCGTGAACCAACGCCAGGCCCCCTCAGGCGCCGGCGCCAAGACCTTCCACACGCTCGGCACGTTCCGATTCGACGCCGCGCGACCGGGCGCGGTGGTAATCTCAAACCTCGGAACCGACGGCCACGTGATTGTGGATGCGGTTCAAGTCGTGCCCGTCAATTGAACGTGGGATGGAATCCTACTCGCGGATTCGTAGGGCTGCGCAGGCCGCCGAATAGCTCTCGTGCAGCGCGAGCGGCACGCACAAGTCGAGCGAAAGCCAGAGGGGGAGCGTCGGCAGCAACTCGCCGAGCGCAAGCGGCTCCGGCCACGCCTCGACGCGCGGGCTGTCGACCACGGTTACGGGCCTGTAAGCAATTGCGTACAGGCCGGTGGATGACTGCCAGGCAGGCCCGCCCGAAATCTGCAGCGATTGCCAAAGGTCGGCGTGCAGATTCGCGATCCGCTCGGTCACCACGTCAATGATGACGAGCGCCACGCCGTGTTTGAGATACCCGGCGCACTTCGCGGCGAACACCTGGCGACTGGCAGGCCGGTCCTTGTTCGATGGGCTGATCAACTCAATCGCCGCTCGAAGCTGCGCGCCGCCCAGATCCTCGAACACGCGCACCTCGCACGTGTCTAGGTGGGCGAAGTCCACCGTCGCCGTGATGGTCGGCTGCGGCGGCGCCCACACCGCCATCGCCACTCCGCCCTCGGACGCCACCGCCCCTTTCGACTCGACATTCTCCAGCGTGGCCACGTCGATCTCCATCGCCGGACCGAGGCTGATTTCGGGTTCGGCGAAGTAATTCTCGGGCAGGACGTCCTGGTTCAGGTGCTGGGCGATCGACGTGGCCCATGCATGATGGAATCCCTCCCATCGGCGTGGACCTCGCAGCGGCGGATGAAAATGATCGAGAAGCGGCATACGAGCCTCGCTAACGTATTGAAGGCATTCTAGCCGTCGACGTTGCCGGAATCAGCCCTTCTCTCCCAGTCCCAGTTCACCTTGACCATCGCAACCGCGACAAGAGAACTGTGGCTCTCCGCCAATCTTGGAGTGCAGGCATCCCGCCTGCCGGATCCTGCACCAGTTGTTGGCAAGCGGGACGCCTGCACCCCAATAATCCCCAAAGCTTGCGGAGAGCCAGAACTATGCAACCTCGAAGGAGTGTCATCGGCCTCTCTGGTCCAGCGCAGATTTGAGGTACTTGACGCTCTTCAATACCGCCTTGTGTTCGTCGCCCGACCGCGGGTGCAGGTAGTCAACCTCGACGGCAAGCAGGCCGCCGTACTTCACTTTCCGCAGGATGCCGAGCACCACGAGAATGTCCACGACGCCCTCGCCGAGCGGCACGCTGGGCCAGAAACTGAATTCCTTGGGGTCGCCCCGGAAGCTGATCACGTCCTTAACGTGCGTCGCTCGCGTCCAGGGGGCGAGCGTGCGGGCGACCGCCACGGGATCCTCGAACAGGCGGACGTTGTTCGCCGTGTCCAGACAGACGCCGAGCCACGGCGAGTCGATGTCGCTCATCAGCTCGGCCATCTCGGCGGCGGTGAGGTCGATGTGGTTTTCCATGGCCATGACGACGCCGTGGTCGCGGGCCGGAGTGACCAGACTGCGGAGCATGTTGAGCAACCGGCGACGATGCACCGCCCACGAGTTCGGCCGAGTGCGGCGACTGCCACCGACGATTCGCATCACCTTCGCGCCCAGCCGCTGAGCCACACCGAGGTGGACCACCAAGTCCTTGGCGGCGGCCCGGTCGGTTCCTGATCGCAACCCGTTCGGGTGCCCCCACGCCCAGACTCGCTCGAACCCATGTTGATCGAGCGAGTCGCGCAGGCGGCCGACGAGCGCGTCGTCCGGCGGCGGCAGGAAGCAAGACTCGATCGACACGCCCGCCACGCCGAGCCGTCGCGCGAGCCGCAGGAAATCCCAAACCGTCATGCGACGCCCAGGGTCCGCTTGCAGGCCCGGATACCATTCGCCGAAGTAGCGATGAAAACAGTACGAGTCGATGGCGAGTTTCATAGCGGGGAATCTATCACGCGGCCGGCAGTGAGTCACGTCGCAGAGCGCGTAGTCCACTGTCCAGGGCCAGAGGCGGAACGTGCTACTGGCCCTCGACCCTGGACTCTCGACCTTGGACCTCACCGGAATCGCCAGCCGGTGAGTGCCGCCCAGGGGATGAATGTGATCATGACTCCCGCGCCGGTAACGACCATGCTCGGCGGATGATCGAGCGCGGCCGCGACGGTCAGGCCGATGCCGATCGTCCACATGAGGAAACCGAGCAGCCCCAGCCAATCGCGCTGAAACCTGCAGCGCCACGAGATCGCGCTCATGACCAGCCCGCCGAGGCAGTACAGGCCGTTGGCCGCACCGGCACCCAGCAGCGCGTACAGGCGAGCCTCACTCGCGAATTGGGCGACTGAGATGCCGGATCGCGTCAGCCGGATGTTCACAAGTTCGCCCGTCAGATCGCACGCCAAGCCGATCGCACAGAGTACACAGCCCGCGACGATGCCGGCGCGGTTGCCGCCGAGTCTGGCCAGGTGCTTGCCCCAAACGATGAACAGAGCGAGCAAGCTTGTCGAGGCGACCATCCAGCCGACCCAGAGCACGGTCCAAGACGCCGCGTGGTCGCCGACCCATTCAGCTCGCTGCGCGATCAGCGGCTGAGCCTCGGTTCCTCCGCTTGCCAACAACAGCCCGACGCACGCGGCGATGTGAACTGCCACGCCAAACCAAGCGATCCACGTACTCACGCGAACGCGCGCGGCACCGACGCGGCCGGATTCAGATTGGATCGGTGGTTCATTCACGGCGTGTGCCGGTTGTCGTTCAGTGTAAGATCGCTCACGTCGTAGTACTGTGCGGTGGTATCTTACCCGCCACGTCGGGTTGGTCGAGCCGGCAGGCCGGAGAACTTTACGATGCGGCGAATCTGTGTCTTCTGTGGTTCCAAGGTGGGTGCGGGCGGCGCGTATCGCGCGGCGGCTGAGGATCTGGGCCGGTTGATGGCCGAGCGCGGCCACGGACTCGTGTACGGCGGCGGCAGCGTCGGGCTGATGGGGGTGATCGCCGACACGGTGCTGGCCGCCGGCGGCGAAGTGATCGGCGTCATTCCCGAGCGGCTCGCGACCGCGGAGCTGCTGCACACCGGCGTGCAAGACATGCACGTCATGGCCAGCATGCACGCGCGCAAGGCACGCATGGCCGAACTGTCCGACGCATTCATCGCCATGCCCGGCGGCTTCGGCACCTTCGAAGAACTGTTTGAGATGATCACCTGGTCGCAGCTCGGCATCCATCGCAAGCCGGTCGGACTACTCAACGTGGCCGGCTACTTCGAGCCGCTCGTGCAACTGATTGATCACGCGGTCGCCGAGGGGTTCATCAAGCCGAAGTACCGCGGACTTGTTGTCCTGGCCGAGCGCCCGGCCGCCCTGCTCGACGAACTGGCTCGCCATCATGCCCCGGGCGCTCCGCAATTGGTTCGCCCGGAAGAGAGCTAATGCGGTTGGTTACGCGACTCTTGGGTTTACGGCGGCGCGCCTTGGATCCGACGCGGGCCTGGGCGGAACACTACCGAACCAACACGACTTGAGCCCGGAAATCACACCGTCGCCCACTCGCCGGTGGCCTTCCGTCGCACCAGCCCGAAACGCTGACTAATCGCGCAGCACCATGTCCCCGGGCACCATCCTCGACACTTCTCCCTCCCCGTTGCGGCATTGGTATCTACACAAGTCCGAGACAGGGCCAGCCGCGAAGCGGCGCGAGTCGATAGCCAGGGGCGCAAGCCGGCTAACACCCCTGGCTATCAACTCACGTCCCTTCGGGACTAAGTACTGTGCCACATTGAATAGGGTGTGAAATCGGCTTCGGTCGTTTAACCCGCAGCCGCAGGCGAGGCATGGCTGGCGCTTGTTGTGCCTCGCCTGCGGCTGCGGGTTAAACGAATTCGGACCCCTTTCAATGCGGAGCGGTACTAAGTTGTGTAGATACCAATGCCGTTGCGGGGAGAGTCGGGGTGAGGGGTTGGCGGCATGTTGTAGGTACCAATACCCGGCGCTCAGCCCGCAGTTGGTTCTGCCCGACGAGTGTTGACAGATTCCTCGCGACTCACGCCGCAATTCGTGGGCCTTCCGACTTGTCGACGCACGCGGCGACGGCCAGATCGCCGGTCACGTTCAGGACTGTGCGAGACATATCGAGGATGCGATCGACGCCCAGGATGATCGCGATGCCCTCGCCCGGCACGCCGACCGAACGCAGCAACACGACAATGAGCGGAATCGAACCGCCCGGCACGCCGGCCGTGCCCACCCCCGCCAGCACCGACATGAGCACCACCTTGATTTGGTCGGCAAGCGACAGCTCCACCCCGAACACCTGGGCCAGGAACAGCACGACGATGCCTTCGTACAGCGCGGTGCCGTTCTGGTTGCCGGTGGCGCCGACGGTCAGTACGAAGTTGCTGATCTCGGGTCGCAGCCGCAGTCGTTCGCGGGCCACCTCGATGGCCGTGGGCAGCGTCGCGTTCGACGACGATGTGGCGAACGCGGTGAGCATGGCCTCGGAGACGTCGCGAAAGAACGCGGCTGGACTGCGGCCGCCGAACACGCGCACCGCGCACGAATACACCACGCACAAGTGCAGGGCCAGCCCGATCATCACCGTGAGCACGAACCAGAAGAGCGTCCGCAGGATATCGACGCCCAGCCGCGCGGTCATGGCGAACACCAATCCGGCCACGGCGATCGGGGCGAGTCGCATGGCGAAGTGGATGATCGCCATGCAGGCGTCGAATACGCCTTCGAGCACGCTGACCACGCCGGCCCGCCGGCCTTCCGGCACGACCGCCAGAGCGACGCCGAACACGAGCGCGAAGAACATCACCGACAACATGCCGTTGCCCTTCGAGCTGCCGTCGAGCGCCCCGACCATCTCCTGCAGCGGGTTCTCGGGAATGATGTGCAGCAGCGTATCGCGCAGCGACTTGGCACTCTTGGCCTTGGTCACCATCTCGCCCGCGCCGGCGGCGTATTGGGCCTTGAGCTGTTCGCGCTGCGCCTCGGGCAAGCTGGCGCCAGGCTCGATCAGGTTCACCAGAGCGATCCCAATCGCCACGGCCGTAAGCGAGAAGCCGAGCGTGAACACGAGCGTGCGCACGCCGACGCGGCCGAGTCGCCTCACGTCGCCGATGCCGACCACGCCCAGCGCCAACGCCGAGAACACCATCGGCACGACGATCATGAAGATCAGTCGCAAGAAGACCTGCCCCACCGGTTCGGCCACGTTGCGCGCGACGGCGTCGAGCGTCTCGTTCATCTTGCCGTCAGGCCCGCGCGGAAACGACAGGTTGGCGATCACGCCGGCCATGGCGCCGAGCACCAGTCCAATCCCGATCTGCCAGTGCAGTGCAAGTCGCCCGCTCGATTCTTGAGGTGCTTTCTCAGCCAAGCCTGCCCGTCCTTTGGCCAGCATCCATGTTGTCGCGCGTCAAGCGCGGTCGGCCTCGCCGGTCCGCAACTCGCCGCGGCGGCGCGCCAGAAACTGTACGAATTCGGCGTGCTCGGGCGATTGTAGGCCCAGATTCAACGCGGTGAGCATTTGTGCGACATCGCCACGCAGCAACGCGATCGTGTCGAGCCAAAGGCCGGGGAATGAGACAGACCGAACAATGCCCCGGTCATCGGCGGGCAGCGGCTGATACGTCCCGGCGACGCGCCGCAGCCAGCGGACCTCGCGCTCGGCGAGCAGCACAATGATGTATTCCAAAACTCCAGCCGAACGATATAGGTCTAGTTTCTGGTTCAGATCGTACGAACTGCTGGACAGCGCGATCTCCGCCAACAACTCCGGTGCGCCGTGGCCATACTTGCCCTCCACGCGCGATTGACCGCCGCATTCCGGCAAGATTCGCAAGTGATCGTCCGGCTGCGGCGCATCCTGCAGCATGAGCCATGTGGTGTTGGTTCCGCCCTTGCACCCTGGTGTTTGTGCGACATAGACGGTTAGCCAGCCAGCGATGGGAAGGTCGGTCTCGCCGTGCTCGATACTCACCGGTGACGGCATGTAAACGATTCCTCCAATCAACTCGGCCTTGCGCACGTGCGGCATCGACTCGTAGCGGCGCAGAAACTCCCGCTGCGTCAGGCAGTCGCCGGCCACGAGCGGAGGAACGTCGGGCGATGACGATGCGGGAACGTGCGGCGAGCGCGAGGGCAACAGGATTTCGGCGCCGACGCTCATCGGTCAATCTCCGGATAGTACTCGGACCAGCCCCATCATAACCGACAACGGCAATTCGTGCCGGCGGGCCACAGGTCGGTTCACTTCTTATCCGACGCCTTGCCCATATACTCGTGCGTCTCGGTGTCGATCTTCACGACCTCGCCGGTCTTCACGAACATCGGCACCTTGATCATCAGGCCGCACGCCAGCTTCGCGTCCTTGCCGACGCTCGCCCCTTTGCCCGCGGCCGACGGGTCGGCGGTTTCAACGACCTCGTCGGTGAAGTTTGGGGGAAACGTGATGTTCGCGACCTGGCCGTCGACAAACCGAATGCCGAACTCGGCGTTCTCCTTGCACAGCCACTTGCCGCCGCCCACGACTTCCTCGCTGATTGTCACCTGATCGAACGTCTCCATGTCCATGAAGACGAAGCCCGATTTGTCTTGATACAGAAACTGGTGCGGTTTCGTCTTGACTTCCGGTTGGTCGAACTGGTCGGCCTCATCAAACCCCTTCTCGACGACGCGGCCGGTGTTCATGTTTCTCAGCTTCGTCACGAGCACGGGCTTGCGCTGGGCCGTCTTGTGAATGTGGTAATCCTCGACGGTCCAGTTGGCACCCTCGAACCGAATGACGACGCCCTTCTTGAATTGCCCCGCGTTGATCATGGCGTTCGCTTCCTTGTGCAGTGGCGCTGTCGTTGTACACTGCGGATTGTACCAGTCGCTGCTGGGACGGGGGAGCAAGGATTTGTCGGCGAGTAGGCTGGGGGGTGTGCGACGCACTTTGCGCAGACGTGCGCCCGTAGGCTGGGTGCGGCACCCAGCCTACCCGCTACCTGCGTTGTCCAGCGGGCGACGGCGGGCCTGTTCTGTTACACTGTCGCGGCCCCGTTGGCCCCACGAACTCCACGCCGCGTGTCAACCTGCTTGACTTGAAACGCGAGACGAAAGCGCCCGTAGGCTGGGTGCGGCACCCAGCCTACCCGCTACTGGGTGCGGCACTCAGCCTACCCGCCTGCGATTGTCCAGCGGGCAACGGCGGGCCTCTTCTGTTACACTGTTGCGGCCCCGTTTGCCCCACGGACTACACGCCGCGTGTCAACCTGCCTGAACTGAAACACGAGACGAAACATGAATCACGAACTTGAACTTGCGTCGGCCCTCCCTGCCGAGGCCGCAGCCCGGCGCGAAGCCACCGGTCGCTGGCTGGCGCTCGCCGCCGCCCTGTTGGGCTGGATGTTCGATGGGGCCGAGATGGGCGTCTTCTCGCTGGTCGGCCGGCCGGCGGTGAAGGACCTGCTGCGCGGCGCCGACGAGGGCCAGGTCGGCCTGTGGTTCAACGTGATCATGGCCGGGTTCCTGGTCGGTGCGGCGACCGGCGGAGTCGTGTTCGGTTGGCTGGGCGACCGGATCGGCCGCGTGCGGGCGATGACGCTGAGCGTGCTGGTCTACGCCGTGTTCACCGGGCTGTGCGGCGTCGCGGCCACCGCGTGGCAGGTCGGCGTGCTGCGGTTCATTGCCGCGCTCGGCATGGGCGGCGAGTGGTCGCTGGGCGTGGCTCTGGTGATGGAGGTGTGGCCGAACCGGTCGCGTGCGTTCATGGCGGGCCTGATCGGCGCAGCGGCCAACGTAGGTTATTTGGGCGTCGGCGTGGTCGGACTTGGGCTGATTGAAGTCCTGTCGAGCTTCGAGGTCTGGCTGCGCGGCACGGGGCTGCGCGATGAGTGGGTCGCGTCGCTCGTCGCCAACAGCGGCTGGCGACTAATGATGCTGCTCGGCACGCTCCCGGCACTGCTGACATTTTTCATTCGCATCTTCGTGCCGGAGTCCGAAAAGTGGCAACACGAACAACGGCGCGGCGTCACGTCGAGTTGGGCGACTCGCGACCTGACCGCCGTGCTCGTGGGCGTGGCCGGCCCCGCGCTGATCGTCTATGCCTGGGCCTGGGACGGCCCGGCGTGGCTGCCGCATTCGCTCGGTGTGCGACTCGCGGCGACGCTTGTCGGCCTCGTCATCGCCACGGCGGGCTACACCTACCCGGTGATCCGGTTCTTCCAGCGCCAGGCCCAAACTGAGCCGGGCATCGAGGCGGGCCCGACGCTGCGCCGCATGCTGCTGGGCGCGTGCCTGAGCGGCGTCGCGCTGTTGGGCACGTGGGGTTCGACGCAGCAGGCCCCGTCGTGGGCCGACAAGATGACCGAGGCGGAATTCAACGCACACCAGAGCCGCGTCGCCAAGACACAGGGTCCCGACGCCGCGGCCAAGCTGGTCCGGCCAAAGCTCAAGGCCAAAGAGTACACACTGATCTGGCTTTCGATCGGCGCGATCATCGGTACGATCGGGGCCGCTCTGGCCGGCGATTGGTTGGGCCGTCGACCGGCGTATTTCGTGTTATGTCTCGCGTCCCTCGGAACGACGTGGCTGCTGTTCCTGACCAATGATAGTTACGGACCGAAGTTCCTGATCATGGCGTTCATTGCGGGCGTGTTCACGGCGTCGTTTTACGGCTGGCTGCCACTGTACCTGCCCGAGCTGTTTCGCACGAGCGTTCGCGCGACCGGCCAGGGTTTCGGGTTCAACTTCGGCCGCATCCTGGCGGCGATCGGCGTGCTGCAGGTCGGCAACCTGCTGAAGGTGCTCGACACCGACGTCAAACTCGGTCCGCTCACCATCGCGCATGGACACCCGCTCGCCTGCTCGGCGATCTGCCTCGTCTACCTGCTCGGCATGGTGCTGATCTGGTTCTGCCCAGAAACGAAAGGTAAGCCGCTGCCGGAGTAGAGTCTTACTCGTCAACATGCGCGCGCCGTGCGCGCATATTCGTGGCCGACGCTGCCAGCGTCGGCACCGGACGCTGGCAGTGTCCGCCACGTTGGGTTGCGGGCGCAGCCAGCGTTAGGGTACGAAAGTTGAGAGTTTGAGCATGGACGAGTCTTTTCCAAGCAGTGTTATGTACGTCATGACGCCGTCCTTGACTGCCTTCCAGTTATGGGCGTTTCCACATGTCATTCTGATCCTGTTCCCCGTGCTGATCCTTCTGTGTCGCCTACGTCGTTGGCGATTCACGACTCGCGACCTACTCTTGTTCGTTCTCGTGTGCGCTCTGGTGTTCGGTATCACCGGCAGAGGAGTGGCCCAGGGCTGGCGTGCCCTGGGCGGCAGTAAGCTCGTGCTCTGGTGGTTCGATCACTCCGCACTGACGGGGTTTGGTGCATTGATCGTGTCCGCACTGGCTACAGCGTTGTGCTGGCGTTGCTCCGCCTGGTCGGCCGGTCAGTCCATCAAGGAGAGGAAGTAACGTGACCTCAGAAACGCGGCGTGAGTTCATGGACGGCGTCGGCCGAAACGTGCTGGCCGCGTGTGTCGCGATCGAGTGCCTCGGCGCGCGGACTCGGGCGGCCGCGGCGCCGCCAGAGATGCTCGCCATCGACACGCACACGGAGAGTTTCTTCTGGCGCAACGCACAGGCCGCCTACAAGTGGCGGCCTCGAACGACCACGTGACATCACTGTTGTGAGGCCGCCATGAATCGAATCGCATCCTGGCTTGTACTGCTTTCCTTCCTGACGGTAGAGACCGTGCCCGCTCAGGAGCCGGCCGCGTGGCATGCGACCGGCACGCGCGGAGCGGTGGCGGCCGGCGGCCAAGGCGCCGTCGATGCCGGCATCCGCGTGCTCAGGGAGGGCGGCAACGCGGCCGATGCGGCGGCTGCGACAATCCTCGCACTGGCGGTCACTGACGCCACGGCGTTCTGTTTTGGCGGCGAGGCGCCGATCCTGGTGTACGACGCGAAACGCAACGCCGTCGAGGTCGTCGCGGGGCAAGGCGCCGCACTTCGCCTGGCGACGCGCGATCATTTTGCACAAATGGAAGGCGGCATCCCCGCTCGCGGCGTCGAGCCGGCTGCCGTGCCCGCGACGCTCGACGCTGTCGTCGTGCTGCTCGATCGGTTCGGAACGAAGACGTTCTCCGAGGTAGCGGGGCCGATGCTGGAGTTGCTCGATCGCGGCGACAAGGACTGGCACCCGGACCTGGCGCGAACGATTCGCCGGCTCATCGACGCCGAGAAGGCGGCGATAGGCGATCGGCGGCGCGGCCTGCGGCTCGTGGCCGACTATTTCTACCGTGGGCCGATCGCCCAGGAAATCGACGCCTGGTGCCGCGAAAACGGCGGACTGATCCGCTACGTGCGAATACGACAAGAATTGGGGCGGTGAGAACCCGGTCCCGGACAGCTCCGGGCTCGGCGAGTAGGCTGGGTGCGGCACCCAGCCTACGGAAGACCCATTCAGAAGTAGGCTGGGTGCGGCACCCAGCCTACGGAAGACCCATTCAGAAGTAGGCTGGGTGCGGCACCCAGCCTACTCTCATTCAGAAGTGCAAGGACAAGATGAATGGCAAATCGTTGTGGAGTGACTGCTAAGAAGTCATCGGCGACGAGCAAAGTAATGGCGCAGATTCCCCTGCGCACGGCTGTTTGTTAGGATTACGCCCGATCGGAAAGTCTCGCGGAAGACCCACGAAGCCAATACGCAAGGAGTTACGATTCGATGAAAGTGCAAGACTGCGTTAACCTGAACCCGACGCGGATTCGCGCGGGCGCCACGATTCTGCAAGCGGCCGAGGTGCTCAGCACGTCGCAGGCGAGCGACTTGATGGTGGTCGACGACGACAACAACTTCGTGGGCGTTCTGTCCGAAGGCGATCTGATCCGAGCGGCACTGCCTCGTTTCGAGGAGGTGTTGGCCCAGGGCGAGGGGCTGTCGGCTGCTCGGGCGATCTTCGAGGAAAAGGGGAGCAACCTGGCGTCGAAGCCGATCGCGCCGCACGTGATCAAGAACCCGATCACCGTCGCACCGGGCGACGATGTGCTGGTCGCGGCGACCACGAGATGATCCACAAGCAGATTCGGCGGCTGCCGGTGGTCCAGGGCGGCAAGCTGGTCGGCACGATCGCTCGGGCCGACGTGTGTCTGGGAGTGCTGCGGACGAGTTGATCGCTCGGAGTGTCGGCGTTGATTTCGAGGCGGCCTGCCGTCACAATGCCGCCTCGTTTGCTCGGTGACTGTGCCTTGGTCGATACCGTCGGAGTACGAATGAACGTCAAACGACTCACGCTCGAAGAGATCGACGACCTGAAGCGACGCTGGACTGAGAAGTATGTCGAGGTGGACGCGAGCCGGCCGGAGCTGAAACGGTTCGCCGGTCGGGCCGGCCGTGTGATCACGGTGAACATGAGCGGCAAGGCGTTGGTGCAGTTCGACGATGCGGAAGGTTGCGGCTGGGGGCGCTACGACATCGGCCTGCCGTTCCTGACGCAGGTTGCCGCGCCCGCGCCGGCGGCGAAGAAGCACGAGGCGGCCGAGAAGCCAAAGGCGGAGGCTGCGGCGTCGAGCGGCGCCCCGACCGCGAAGAAGTCGCCCATCGAACTCATGAAGGAGAAGGCCGCAGCCAAGAAGGCCGCCGAAGCGGGCGCGCCCGCCGAGACGCTGCCGGCCGGGCCGGTCAAGAAATCACCCATCGAGTTGATGCGCGAAAAGGCCGCGGCAAAGGCGGCGAGTGAAGGCGCGCCGGCCGCCGAACCGGCGACGACGCCGACGGCCAAGAAGTCGCCGATCGAGTTGATGCGAGAGAAAGCTGCGGCGAAGGTGGCAGGTAGCGGCACGCCCGCCGCCGCTGAACCGGCGACCGCGCCGACCGCCAAGAAATCTCCGATCGAACTGATGCGCGAGAAAGCTGCGGCTAAGAAGGCCGCCGAGGCCGGTTCCACCGAACCCGCAGGGACCTCAGCCAGCCCACCCGATGCCTCCTCGTCGCCACCGGCTGCGACACAAAAGGAAGGTGGACTCTCCAAGATCGAGATGATCCGACAAGCGGCAGCCAAGAAAAAGGCCGAGGAGCAGGGCAAGGCCTGAAAATCGGTTCATTGTCGTGGGCGGCCTGCCAACATCACTGGGAACGGGCTGCCTGTTTTCGGGCGAGCGCACGCGGGCCGCGTGCGGCACACTCAGAGCCCCATCGTGGGGGCCTGCGTCAGATACATCACGCGGGGCACGCCGGCCCGAAGCAGCGACTGGAGATCGATCTCGATCTTCGAACTGCGGCCGGTCGCGCTGCCCAGCAAGAGTTCCAGGAAGTCGAGCGGCCGTTTGTATTCGATCACCTGTGCATCGCTAATCTTGGCCAAGCTCTTGGCGGCGTCGATCGCGTCCTCGATATAGCCGATCTCATCCACCAGCCCGCTCGCCTTGGCCTCGCGCGATGTGTAGACGTCGCCGGTGGCGAGTTTCTTCACTTCGTCCGCCGTCATGCCTCGCCCCTCGCTGACGACCTCGATGAACCGCTCGAAGGCGTCGTCGATCACCACCTGCCAACGTTCGCGCTCGGCCGGCGTCATCTCGCGAAACGGCGATCCGGCGTCTTTGAACGGGCCGGTCTTGATCACTTCCATACGGACCTTGAAGTCCTCCATCAGCCCGGCCACGTTCGGGAAGCTGGCGATGACGCCGATCGAGCCGGTCATCGTGGTTCGTTCGGCGAAGATGCGGTTCGCGGGGGCCGAGACGTAGTAACCGCCCGATGCGGCCAGCCCCTGCATCGACACGACGATCGGTTTCGTCTCGCCCGGCCCGCGGCAAACCTGTTGCACCTTGCGGTGAATGTGGTCGCTCGAGAAGATCGTGCCGCCCGGCGAATCGACCTTGAGCACAATCGCCTTCACCGCGTCGTCCTCTTCGGCGGCCTTGAGCTGCCGAATCACATGACGTTCGGTGACGTCCATGATCATGTCTTCGACCGAGACGATCGCGACCTTGTTCGGCGAGTTCTCATCGCCGCTGTGAAACTCCTCTTCGAGCCAAACGTCGGTCGTGGCGATGGACACGCTGCTGGCCAGCAGGTAGAGGCCGCCGACCAGCAGAACCGCGAACACGCCGAGCACGGCGAACAGGATCATCAGCCCGCGCAGCAGTCCGCTGCCTCGCCGTGGCGGGGGCGCGGCGGCGTAGGTCGGGTGAGCGGGCGATAGCACTTGAGGCTGAGCGTACACTGGGTTGTTGGGCTCGTTCATGGTCATTCCTTGCAAAGCATCACAGGAGCGAGAACCGATTCCGCTTCGACGGGTTCATTCTACTCGCGACCCTCGATCGAGACGTAGAGCAAGCGGTTCGATGTATTACTGGCCGCCGTCGCGCGGTTCGGGCGTTGCGGTCACGACGGGCGTCCCGTAGGGCACGGGCGGGTCGTGCGGTCGCGCTGGTTCGATCGCGAAGATCAGCCATCGCCCTCGCTCGCGGCGCAGCCGGTACGCCTGAAGTTCCCATGGTCGTTTTTCGTAGACGCGGTCTACCAGCACATAGACCTCGTCCGGGCCGCGCGACTCGGTCTTGAGCAGGGCCTGGCCCTTGATTTCGGCGGCGGCCCGCCGCAGTTCGGCGCCGAACTCGCCACCGCGCCGAGACTCGACGTCGCGTCGCGCGGCGTCGCGCGGCTCGCCCGTCAGGCACGCGAGGTATGCAGCCACGTCGCCCTGCTGCATCGCCTGCAGCAGTTGGTCAAGCACGGCCTCGGGAGCGTCGGTCGACCCCGGCGCACGCATGATCGCCAGCGGCGCGATCGCACCGATCAGCACCGCCGTCGCCGCTCCCGCCACCAACTTGGTCCTGCCAACCATTCGCAGTCCCTCAATCTCACTGCCGCCGCGACTTGGCGAGCCGCAGCGCCGCACGAGCCTCGCGCTCGGCCAACTCCGCTCGCACCCGCCACGCTTCGAGCTGCGCCACGTACTGTCGCATCCAGGGCGTCAGATTCACGGAATCGACGTACAGAGCCAATTCGGCGTTCGACTCCTTGAGGCGTCGGGCGCACAAGATGCCGAGTCCGTGGAACCCCGGAAGTTGCACCAGGTCGATCGGTTCGCTCGCTTCGCGCACGAAATCCTCGACCGCCGTGAGCACGCCGTTGCGCGGCCCGTGTTCGATCGTCGCGTTGCACAGGCCCGGATTGAATCCGCCCCGTTCGACAAGCTGCGTGGAATCCGGCCGCATGCCCTTCTTCTGATACGGATTGCGGTGCTCGGCCGGTATCGACGTCGGGTCGTAGTACAGGTCGCGTCGACCGTAGGGCCAGCCGATGTCGTGACAGAAGACGAGCGGAAACGGCCGACCGGCCGCGGTGCTCGACCGCTCGATCAGCTTCAGTTCATGATAGACCGAGTACCAGTTGTGATCTCCGTCGACCAGCGCGGCGTCGACGCTTTCGATTTGCGGCAGCGCGTCGAGGCTCTTGGCCCGATGCACGATCAATCGCCCGCCGAACTCCGTCTGCCAGCCGGCGACGTCGAACTTGGGCGCGGGATCGATCGCGTGCAGAACTGCGCCCAAGCGGCGGCACAATTCCGCGAGCCGCCGCGTGCTCTTGCCCTCCTCCGAACCGATCTCGACCACGCACGTCGGCCGCAGTCGAACGAGCAGCGGTTCGATGATCGTTTCCCAATACGGGTACATGAGCCTCCCAATCGCTCGCAGTTTACGGCTGATCGCGCATGATGGTCAGGTCGACGTCCTGGCCGCGGTCGATGATCAGCTTCGCGCGAAAGCGGGGCACGATCTCGGCGATGGTTTCGAGGTACATGCGCGCGGCGGCGACCGCCGGCGCCTTGCGATACTCGTAGAGCAAGGCGACGAACCGTTCGGCCTCGCTGCGCGCCAGGTCGACGGCCCGCGCGTGCTCGGCCCGCGCGCGGTCGGTCCGCTGTTGCGACTCGCTGCGGGCCTGGGCCAGCTTCTCGTTCGCGTAGGTCTTGGCCTCCAGCACCAGTCGCTCGCGATCGCTGCGGGCCGACGCGGCGCGAGTGAATGCGTCGACGACCTGCGGCGGCGGCGAGAGTTCCGTAAGGCTGACCGAGCGGACCTCGACGCCCATCTCATACCGCCTCAGATTCTGCTCCAGCGTGTCCTTGATCAAAATCGCCAGTGCATCCTTGCCGCTGGTCAGCACCGAGTCGATGGACTTGCCCGCCAGCGTCGTCGACGCCGCCGACTCGGCCGCGCGCGTAATGACCTCGGCCGGATCGGCCAGCGAGAAGAGGTATCGCGTCGGGTCGGTGATGGTGTACTGCACCGTTGCTTCGACGATCACCAGGTTCTGGTCGCCCGTCAGGAACTGGGCCAGCGACGGCGCGAGCGACGGACCGATCGCGCGATCGGTCGCGCGGTCGCCGATCTTCACGGTCTTGGTCTCGCTCGGCTTCACCAGATCGACGCGATCGAGGCCCCAGGGCAGCCCGATGTGCAGGCCCGGTTCGGCATGCTCGTCGATGACCGCGCCGAAGCGGCGCACGACCGCTCGCTCGTCCGTGCCGACTGTGTAGATGCCGGTCGCAAGGTAGGCGATCGCACCGGCGATCACTGCCGCGACGAACCATTTCATGGCTTGCCCTCCGTGTTGCCGCCGCCGGGCGGGCCGCTGCTTGCCGGGCCGGCGCCGTTGGCGGCCGGCGCGGACTGTTTGGCCGGCGGCTTGGTCGAGGTCGCGGCGGGATGGCCGTCGGTCAGGAGTCGCAGCAGGTTCGATTCGGACGAGAGCACGATGGTGGTCTTTTCGTTCAGGATCGCGCGATAGGTTTCGAGCGTCTTCAGGAACTGGTAGAACTCGGGGTCCTGACTGTGCGCGGCGTTGGCGATGCGCATGGCCTGGGCCTCGCCCTCGCCGCGGATGCGTTCGGCGTCGGCGGCCGCCTTGGCCAGTATCTCGGCGCGCTCGGTGTCGGCAAGGCTGCGTATCTTGTCGGCCTCACTCTTGCCCTCGTCGCGATACTTCTTGGCGACGCCCTGGCGCTCGGCCCGAATCATCTCGAAGATCGCCGGCTTCACCGCTTCGGGATGATTGAACCGCTTGATCCGCACGTCCACGATCTCGATGCCGAACTGATCGAGTGCATCGCGGCGAATCTGCTCGGTCAGCTCGCGCATCAGCCGATCAAGCCCGATGTCCTTGGGGTCAAGGCTGACGAACTCAGCGAGACTCATTTCTCCGACCCGGGCCTTGAGCATCGAGTCGATGCGTTCGCGCAGCCGGTCTTGAGCGGCCGGGATGCTGCCGACCGAGAGCACGAAACGCAACACGCCCTTTTTGAAATCGGCGTTGGCCTTCGCGGTCGGGATGCGCCAGCAGACGTACCAATCGACCGAGAGCGGCGGGCCGCCGAGACTGGCTCGCGACCGTGCGTCGCCCGCCGCCTGGCCGATCTGCGGCCGATCGCGCGTGAGCATGGTGCTGCCGGGCGGGCTGTACATTTGCAGCCGCCGATCCAGCCGCCGCACGCTCTGATACGGCAGCTTGAAACCCAACCCCGGCTCGACGCACAACCGGACCGGCCTGCCGAATTCCAGGACGTAGACATACTCGGTCTGGTCCACAAAGAAACACGCCGACCAAGCGACGAGGCCGACGAGACCCGCCGTCACGCATGTCACAACCGCCCGCTTGATCGAGCCGCCTCGGCCGGGGCCGTGCACGTGGGAGTGGTCGTGGTGATGGTGGTCGTGACCGCCGTCGTGCGAATGGCTATGTGCATGGTCGTGATCGTGATCGTGGTCATGATCGTGATGGCCGTGACCATGGTCGTGTGCGTGGCTGTGCGGGTGGCTGTGTCCGTGCGAATGGCCATGATTGTGGTCATGGTTGTGGCTGTGCCCATGAGATTCGCTCGGGGCGTGCGAGTGATCGTGCTCGTGCTTGTCGGATTCGTTGTGCATGCGATTCTCAGTAGGCGCGTTGAACTACTGATCCAGTTCCATCGGCGGCGTCGCGACCGGTGCGGCGGCGGCGGGGAGCCGGATGTTGAACTTATCGGGGTCGGCCAGGAAGAGCTGCCGGCGACCGGCGGCGGCCGGATCGAGCACCAGCTTGTCCTTGTCGGCGAGTGTGGCCTCGATCGCGTTCAGGTAGAGCCGCAGGCTGGAGATCGCCGGCCAATCGGCGTAGGCGGCGCGTCGCATCGAAAACGCCGCCGCATCGCCCTCGGCCCGGTACGTCTGATCGGCCGCCCGCGCCTTGGCCGCGGCCAGTTCGCTCGACGCCTCGCCGCTCAGGTCCGGTTTCAGTTCGGCCCAGACCGCGTCCGTCACCTGGCCATCGTGCCGCGCGAGTCGTTCGGCGGCGGCGGCGCCGGCGACCGTGATGATTTGCTGCTGAAAGTAAGCGTCGGCCTCCTTCTGCATGCGCTCACGGTCCTTGAACGCGCTCGAAACGTCGTGGAAGGCGTCGACGACTTGCAGCGGCGGGTGCACATCCTGCAGCGCGACGGCACGGACGTCGACGCCGAGTCGGTAGTCATCGGTGCGTTGTTGCAGTAGCGACCGGGCCTCGCGCTCGATCTCGGCGCGCTCAGCGGTCAGGATATTCCAGAACGCTCGCCGCGCGGCCAGTTCGCGCAGCACGCCCTCGGCCAGCGACTTGACGACCGAGTCGGGATCGCGCACCTCGAAGAGATATCGCACGATGTCGGCGTCGCCGCGCCGCACGCTGAACTGCACCACTGCGTTCAGCTCGAGCAGGTTCTCGTCGCCCGTGAAGAGCAGCGACTCGTCCTCGACCCGTTCGATCAGTCCCTCGCGATGCGTGCTGGTCCACTCGATCGGCCGCGCCCCTTGGAACGACTCGTCGGTCCGCGTGCGAAACCCCAGTTCGGCCACGCGCACGCGGTCGGGCGCGAATCGCTCGACCGTCTCCCACGGCCGCGGCAGCCGGAAGTGCAGGCCCGGCTCGAGCGCGGCGATGAACCCGCCGCAACGTTTCACGACGCCGACCTCGTCGAGGTCCACTACCGTGACGCCCATCGCCCAGTAGCCGATCACGGCCGCAACCGCCGCCCACGTCGCGGCCGCTCGCGGTTTGCGCACGGCCCAACGGACGGGCTGTAGCAGCGGATCGAGCGCGGCGCCTGCGCGGCGGGCCAGTTCGCACGCCTGCGATTCGAACCGACCGGCCGCCGATCGTTCCCAGCGCTCGAACCAGAGCAGGCGCATCGCATTGACCAGCACGAGAAACGAACCGATCTGGTGGTAGATCGCCGCGCCGACCGGGCCCAGCCGTTCCGCCGCAGCGAGCACGATCGCGACGCCGTTGACGACGAACGCGAACAGCACGATGTTCTGCCGAATCACCCGCACGGTCGCGCGGCTGAGCCGCACCAGGCCGGGCAGCGGGGCGAGCGGGTCGCCCATCAGGACCAAATCGCCCGCCTCGGCCGCGATGTCGCTGCCCACGCCGCCGAGCGCCAGCCCGACGTCGGCCGATGCCAGCGCGGGAGCGTCGTTCACGCCGTCGCCGATCATGGCGATGGGAACGCGAGAGGATAGAGGATAGAGGATGGAGGATGGAGGATGGAGGATGGAGGATTGCGCAGAAGCGGTCGGAGTGTCGTTGCGCGATCCTCGATCCTCTATCCTCGATCCTCTACCATCAACCCTCCTCTTGATCCACTCGGCCTTCTCTTGCGGCAGCAACTCGGCGTGGAACTCGTCGATGCCGACGGCGCAAGCGACGGCCTCGGCGGCCGGCCGGCGGTCGCCCGTGAGTAGGACGATCTCATCGATGCCGAGGTGTCGCAGCTCGCCAAGCACGTCGACGGCACCGGCCCGGATCGTGTCGCGCGCGCCGACGAGGCCGATGACGCGGCCGTCGAGCGCGACGGCGAGCGGCGTCTGGCCGGCCGCGTCGAGTCGCGCGAAGGCCGCGGTAACCTCGTCATCCAGCGTGACGCCCTGCTGCTCAAGCAACCGTCGGTTGCCGACGCAAATCAGAGATTGCTGATTGCTGATCGCCGATTGCTGATCGCTGACGGTTGACGTCTGACCGCTCGTCCGCGCGACAACTCCTGCGCCGGGGTGGGCCGTGAACTCATCGACGGAGGGCAGCACGAGTGCGCGTTTGGCGGCCTCGGCGACGATCAAACGACCCAACAGATGTTCGCTACGCGACTCGGCAGCCGCGGCGATCGCGAGCACTTCGTCGGCCGAGCGCTCGGCGAGCGGGATGACGTCGCCGAGTTGCAGCTTGCCTTCGGTCAATGTGCCGGTCTTGTCAAAGGCGATCGCGCGGACGTGGGCAAGGCGCTCGAGTGCGGCACCGCCCTTGATCAGGACGCCGCGCCGGGCCAGCCACGCCAACGCGGCCATGATTGCGGCGGGGGTCGCCAGAATCAGCGCGCACGGGCACGCGACGACCAGCACCGCGAGCGTCGGCATCCAATCGGCGCTCGTCAGGTCCGACCAAGGAGTACCCCAGGTCGTGTAGACCATCGTGCCGGCGGCACTCGCGAGCACGACCGGCAGGAACACGCGGGCGAGCCGGTCGGCGATGCGTTCGATCGGCGCCTTGTTCTCTTGCGCCTCGGCGACCAGCTCGATCACCTGAGCGAGCGTTGTGTCCTCGCCGACCTTGTCGGCCCGCACTTCGAGCGCGCCGAACTGGTTCAGCGTGCCGGCGAAGACCATATCGCCCGCGGCCTTGTCCACCGGCACACTCTCGCCAGTAAGCGTGCTCTGGTCCACGGCCGACTGGCCGCCGAGCACCGAGCCGTCGATCGGGACTCGTTCGCCGGGCCGCACCACCACGCGCTCGCCGACGTTCAGTTCCGTGATGGCCACGTCGACCTCGTGGCCGTCGCGCAGCACGTGGGCCACGCGCGGTTGCAGTTCCAGGATGCGGCTCATCTCGCGATGCGTGCGGGCGAACGTGATCGCTTCGAGCGATTCGCCGACCATCGCGATGAAGACGACTTCGGCGCCGACCCAGTACTCGCCCAGGATCAGCGACGCGAGCAGCGCGATGGCCAGCGCGAGGTCCGCTCCCACGTTGCCATCGAACAGCGCAAGCAGCGCCCCGTAGACGATCCGCGCCCCGCCGATCACGGCCGCGGCGAACGCGAGGTCGAGCCAGCCGAACGGCCGATCTGGCCCGGTGTAACCGAACGCCGCGAGAACGAGGTGTGCGCCGATCAGCACGCCGAGCAGGATCGTCAGCGCGTACAGTCCCCGAAACGACGGCAGTCGCAGTGCGTCTTCCGGGTCTATCTTGTGCTGCATGTGCATCGGACGGGTACCCACAGCGGCAGTTCCAAGCTAGGGGCGACCGTGGGTGAAGTCAAGCTGAAGAAAAGGTTCTTCCGGGTCTGGAGTGGCTGATTGATCGCGGTTGGTGTGTGCGGAGGAGGTTTTCTGAGGCATGGGAGAAGGTGTTCAAAGTGCCCCAGAGAAGAAGTCTCCTCTGGGGCCGGCGCTTTGAC
>Ga0185317_100151_pt1 | contig 23994 bp, 17 predicted proteins | sample DevilsHole_FD_128020 | JGI IMG/M metagenome (GOLD analysis project Ga0185317, IMG submission 128020) | Groundwater microbial communities from Devils Hole, Nevada to study Microbial Dark Matter (Phase II) - Devils Hole (SPADES assembly)... | ecosystem: Environmental > Aquatic > Deep subsurface >...
GGACAGTAGCCCGACGCGCCAGCGAGGGAGCACATGGCGAAATCACAAGAAATCAGGCCCGGTCCCTCGCTGGCGCGTCGGGCTACTGTCCCTGCGGACTCCCAGAATCACGCAAAGCCATTTAGTCGAGCAGGCTCACCTGGGGATCGCCCAATCGCACTTCGCCGATCGGCCAACAGTCGATGCCCTTGCGAGCGAGTTGGTGGATGATGTGATCGCCGTAGTACGGGCCGACCACCAGCGCCATGCCGATGCCCATGTTGAACACGCGGTACATCTCGGCCTCGTCGATGCCGCCGAGCGATTGGAGCCACGCGAAGACCGGCGGCACGGGCCATGAGCCTTTGCGAATCACCACCTCGCAACCGGCGGGCAGGATACGCGGGACGTTCTCCACCAGGCCGCCGCCGGTGATGTGCGCGATGCCGCGGATCGCCCGCTTCACGCGGTAATGGGCCAGCACTTCTTTGATCGCGGCGACATAGATGCGAGTCGGTTCGAGCAACGCCTCGCCCGCCGTGCAACCCAGTTCGGCGATGTGACTGTCGACCCGCAGCCCTGCTGCCTCGAACACGACCTTGCGCGCGAGGCTGTATCCGTTCGAGTGCAGCCCGCTGGACGCAAGCCCGAGCACCAGGTCGCCGGGTCGCGTCGCCTCGCCGTCCACGATCTTGAACCGCTCGACCACGCCGACGCAAAAGCCGGCCATGTCGTATTCGCCGCTCTGGTAGAAGTCGGGCATGATCGCCGTCTCACCGCCGATGAGGGCGCACTCGGCCTGCCGGCACCCCTCGGCCACGCCACTGACCAACTGGCGCGTAAGCGCCGGGTTATCGCGCGACATCGCCAGGTAGTCCAGAAAAAAAAGCGGCTCGGCGCCCATGCACAAACAGTCGTTCACGGACATGGCCACCAGATCGATGCCGACCGTGTCGTGCTTGCCCATCGCGATCGCGACCTTCAGCTTCGTCCCCACGCCGTCGGTCGACGACACGAGCACCGGGTGCCGGTAGTTCCGCGCGAACAGTCGGTCGGCGAAGTCCAAACTGAACAGCCCGGCGAATCCGCCCTCGCGTTCGATCACCCGCGGCGTGAACGTTCGTCGCATCAGCGGCGGAAGCTGATCCATCGTCTGGTTGTACAGGTCCAGGTCGAGTCCGGCGTCTTTGTAGCTGAGTTTCTTGGGCATCGTGCAAGCTCGTGCGTGTCACTGACACTGATTGAGACGCGATTGTAGGCGAGTTGCAAGGCGAGGCAAGGAGTTCCGAAACTCTCCTACAGGTCAAACTCCTTTCCACCGACGATCATCTTGCCCGAGTGTTCGGTTCGCCATTTGTTAGAGATACCCATCTGGTATTTGATGGTCTGTGTGGGCGAGACGCCGAAGATACCGTGAATCTGTTCGCCCGTGGCCAGCACCAGCCCGGAGACTTCAAACTGAGGCGGCGGTGCCAGCGCGATCAGGTATCGAATGTCGCAAATGCGCGCCCGAGTGTTTTCGTTCCAGCGAGCGTCGACAACTGTCTTCGATCCGGGATGGTGATGGCCGAAGTCGATTGTGACCGATTTTCCCGTGTGGTGTTTCACTTCCAACAACTGGTGCCTTAGATCAGGGAAAAAACCGGATCCGGGCGGGTAGTGGTAGCCGAGTAGTTTGGCAACCTCGAATTCGAACCAGTGGCCTTTGGGCCGGACTTCAAGGATGCGATTGGTGTCGTCGCGGGGTGCCGCCAAGCCCATGAGCGGCTTGAGCAAGATCGCGACCTCCTGCATCGTGAAAAGTAGTCGCGGCTCAGCAGGCGCGTTGACAAGTGGGTCCCCGTCTTCGAGGTCCATCGCATGAATGCGCTGCCGCTTGGACATTGAGGCTGCCTGCAACCTATCGCGTGCCTTGCTCATGGTCGTCGTTCGTTCACCGGTTGCGCAATTCCAACGGTTGTGCGTCGAAGGCTGCCGCAACGAGCCTGTTGACCGTTTCCTCAAAGCGGCTCTGTTTCTTGGGATCCGCACATTGTTCGCCGACGAATGTCCGAACGAGCCGCACTAGTTCAGAGCCGGCCGAACTGGCTGGATCGGGAAGCGGGTACTGCGCGACGTGCTGAGTTAGATAGCGCCGCCGTCCGGAGTACAGTCGGTTATTGAACGCTAGATCGTGATAGGCGGCCATGACCCGCGAATTGGCGACGGCCAGAATGAGATAGAGCAAATCTGCGGGCTGACCCGGCCGGAGCGTGATCCAGTACGAGTCACCATTCACGATCCAGCCGGACTTGTCCAAATAGAAGCGCGGTTCCGGGCTGATGTCGGGGCAAACGATTCTCGGTGTGCTCCAGACGTTCGGATCCTGTGGCACCCAGATTTCATACCACCTTCGCCCGGCTTGGATGACATATTCGCGCGCTTCGAGTTCGTGACGGTGGCTCTCCAAGTATCGCTTCGCGCGGGGAAAACGGCGAAGGTCAACCGGCTGCCGCTGGCCGCTCACCACCTCGTGCGGGTAGAGAACCGTGTACCTTGGCGGCTGCGTGGAGTCGGCGAACCAGCGGCGGGCGTCTTCATGCGTTCGCAATGGGTGCAGGAGTTCAGGTTCCGGATGCAGATTCGCCGGGAGCGATTCCCAGTCGGATCGGATGAAAACTCGGTCGGCGGTCGTCTTGACTCCGACGCGAACCGCGGCGAAGTCCTGAATGACGCCGACGGCCTTTTGCTTGATTCCCTGCATCCAGCCCGAATCGCGGTCCGTCAGCATGTTCCACGGCTGTTTCCCGCTGGGCGGAACTCGACACTGGCCAACCGAGACGTCGAAGACGCCGGTTGGAACTCGAAATGTCCCGTTCGTTTCAGCGTCAAGCAATTCGAACACTGATTCTCTCCGTTCGTGACAGACCGATTCATCTGCCTGGTCGGAGCTGTAGACTCTCACGAATCGTGTAAGGGGAACGCGCGACGGGCGGGCACCCGCCAAACGGCGGCCAATGAAGATCGCCGGTAGCACCGCGGCCTCGAACAACTTCGTATCGCCCAAGTCGATGATCTCCAGCGCGTCATACTGTCCAGACAGGTAGCCTCGGACCGCGGCGCCGGCCTGCGTGCATAGGAATCGGTTGGACGTGATGACGCCGATCACTCCGCCGGCAGCCAACGACTCGGTCGCCGCGATTAGAAACGGATGATATAGATCAACGCGGCCCGTCAGACCAAACGACGCTGCCAGTTCCTGGGCCTTCTTCGCGCCCACGACTTGCGTGCGAACATAGGGCGGATTCGCGATCACGACGTCGAACGGCTCTTGGAGCAACAGTGGCACTTCCGCCCGGGTCCAAAGCCCAGGCGGCTCCCTACGAGCGGCTGCCGACTCCAGGAAATCGCCGTGCAACACATCGACGGAATCGACTTGGCACGCGGCCAGCCGAAGCCTGGCCTCCTGACACGTCGCACCGTCGGTTTCAACTCCGACGAGTTCCAGCCGGTGCCGTATTCCTTCTGCCTGCTGCGCCAACGCTGCAAGGAGTTCGCCGTCGCCGCAGGCGGGGTCGAGAACGCGTAGAGTTTCCGGGTGTCCAGTTCCCAGGTGACCGATCAACCGTGCCGCCAGAAAGCGCGCGAGCTCCGGCGGAGTGAAATGCGCTCCGCGTTGCTTGCGAGTACTGACGCGGGCAGTCTTCATCTCGTCGATCCACTCCGTCGAAAGTGCTTGTCCGCAAAGTCCATGAACCGCTGCCAGTCGTATTCGGTCACGTCGTGCTTGCCGGTCCGGATGTGGTAGCCGATGCGACCCATCACCGGCTGATCGACGGCCGGCATTTCCTTGGCGGGCAGACCTTCGGTTCCGACCAGGCGATAAACCGGGTCGGCGTGTTTCGCCGCCAGGAACTCGCCGCGCGGGTCGGCCCATTGGTCCTCGACGGCGCTGGCGACGTACACCGGCCGCGGCGCGATCGCGGCGATCAGCATGTGCTGGTCCACGGGCAAGGCCGCTTCGTTGTCGCTGTACTTCTTGAAGTTGCCGCAGAACCAGTGCGGGAACGATGTGTTCAGTCGCTTCACCGTCTCGCCGAAGATGCGTTTCGACAGTGCCGCGCCGCCCGCTCCCGAGTTGTTCGAGATCACGATCGCAAACCGCTCGTCGGCCGCGCCGGCCCAGAGCGACGTCTTGCCCAGCCGCGAGTGGCCGTGTACGAACACGCGACGTGCGTCGATCGCCGGGTCGGTTTCCAGGTAATCGAGCGCACGGCTCAGGCCCCAGGCCCACGCGGCGATCGTGCCCCATTCGTCCGCCACCGGCTCGGCCTGATCCGGCTTGTAAAACGCGGCGTGCACGCCATTCTTGAAGCCGTCGTGAAAGTCCGGATCGATGTCGCCGCAGTAGATTGTCGCGGTGCCGTAGCCGCGCTCGATCACCTTTTCAACCTGCCAGCGACTGGCGCTGGTGCCGCGCGATCGCTCGGTCGCGCGGTGATCGACGATGAACGCCGCTTTGTCGTCGGGCATCCACGCCGTCGACAGCGTGATTCCCGGGTCGGAGTGAATCGTGTGGTTGCCGCGGAAGTTCAGCCCCAGAAACGTCTGCACTGGCCCCTTCGCGGCGGCCGGCGTGTAGATCAGTATGTCCATCTTCGGACCGTCGGACTTGCCGGTGAAGTAGACGGCGACCTCCTTGCGAACCGCTTTGCCGCCGAGCGCCTGCGAATCGATCGACTTGGTTTCGAATCGCATCGACGCGGGTCGGCCGGGGCTGCGGCCGTACACCTCGCGAGCAAACGTGTCGATGATCTCCGGTCGTCGACGCTTGAACCAAGTGTCGGCGTCGTCGACCGTCTGGCCGCTCGCCTGCACCAGTGGGTTAGGCAGCGTGTACGCCGGCACCTTAGCCTCGTCGTAGTTTGTCTCGCCTTGTTGGCCACGGGCGAGCGTTGCCAATACGGCGAACAACGCAAGCGGCGTGCAGCGGATGACAACTCGCATGGTATGGCCCTCGCGGTCCGTGTGAGTCGCAGCAGCGGCAAGTGTTGTAACCTCCACGATTCGGCTGTGCAATTCGTGCGAAGTGACTGACTCGCCTTTCGTCTTCACCTTGTCGCGTTTTCTGGGTTTCGGCAAGATGCCGCTCTCATTTCGGCCGGGTTGTTCACGGGGGCAGAGATGTACTGGACCAGTCCGCTGGTTGCCCGGGCGGTGACGCTCGGTTTGGTCGATCCGCGACGGCTGGGGCGGCTGGCCCGCCGCGTGCAGCGACTCGCTCCGGACGCCGCGTCGAGCGACGTCATCTGGGCCGACGAGTTGGCGCGTACCCGGTCGATCACTCGCTATCAGGCACGAGCACTTCTGCAATCCGCCCAGGCGCACTCGGCTGTTGGGCATGCTTTCCAGCCTGCCAGTACCGGATTGGAAATGGCGGCTGGCTTGAAAGCCTGCCCCACGGCGAACGCCGACGCATCGTCGTGCGACGACCTTCCCCTGCAGATTGGCCCGTACGTCGTGTTTGACTGCGTGGGTCGCAGCGATCTGGGTGCGACGTATCGTTGCCGGCTGCCGGGTGGGCGCGAAGAGGCCGCGGTCAAGTTGCTGCACGCCGGTTGGGTGCGGGACCTGTCGCCGCGCGAGCGGATCGCCTCAGAAATCTCGGCCTGGGCGGCTCTCGGCGACGTGCGCGCCAAGAGCGGCGAGGTGCTCGACGTCGCAGGCGGGTCGCTCGCGATCGTAAGTCGATGGGCGCATGGGCGCGCTCTATCCGCGATCTTGGGCGCCGGCCGGCGGCCAGCGCTCGACGAAGCCGTTCGTATCGTCGCCGACCTGATCCGTGTGCTCGCCGCCGCCGACGCTCGCGGTCTGGTTCATGGCGACCTCAAGTTCACGAACCTGATCGTGGACGCGCGAGGCGGATTGGTCGTCGCCGATGGCGGCGTACGCCGATCGATTGCCCAGGCCGCCGGCACCGCCGCACGCAACTTGCCGCCCGATCGCTACGACTACACCGCCCCGGAGATCGGCCTGGACGCGCGCGAACCCGACGCGGCGAGCGACATTTACGCGGTCGGCTGTCTGCTCTATCACTTGGTCACGGGTCGGCCTCCATTCCGGGGCGGCGACGCGCAGCGCAAGTGTGCCGCGCACCGGGCCGGTCATCTGATTGAACCGCGCCGGCTCGGCATCGAAGTAGAGCCTTCGACTCGTCTGCTGCTCGAAGCTACGTTGCAGGCCGACCGCTCGCGTCGTGCTGCGTCGTACAACGACTTGCTCGGCCTGCTCGTGCCGCTGCGGCAGCGGGCCGCGCGCTGGCCGGGTCGAGCGTTTCGATTGAGCGGTCTTGGCCCGAGCGAATCGGGGTTCGTCATGCGAGCCGCCTCAATGAGCACCGGGCCGCTCGGAACAGCGCGTCGCAGGTGGCGCACTCTGCTCGGCGTCGCGGCGGCGTCGGTCGTGCTGGCGACGTTGATGGCGGGGACCGAGCGTCTGGCGCCGCTGCTGTTTGTTCCACCGTCGCCTCGCACGGCGCCCGTGGGGCGGGCTTCCACCCCGCCCGCCAGTTCTCTGTCCGACATGGGCAGGCTGGAAGCCCGCCCCACGGCTGACGATGAAGTCGTCACGTCAATCTGGAGCGCGAGCGACGAATTGCGGCGGGCGTACGATGCCGCGGCGCCGCACGGAACGATTACGCTCCAGTCGCCCGGCCCGTTCCTGCTCGACGCCATCGAGATTCGCAAGCCGATCACGCTGCGCGGCGGCGACGGCGTCCGACCGCTGTTCTTAGGCGGGCCGGGTGCGGCGCTCCGAGTCGCGGCAGATGGCGTGTGCCTGGAGAATCTGCACTTTGTCCGAGTCGCTTCGTCGGTCCCTGGGCAAACGCGACACGACTCAACCGCCCTGGTCGAAATCGACGGCGACAACAACTCGATCGTCGCCTGTTCCTGGCACGTGCTCGACGCCGACGGGGTGCCGGAAAAGGAGCCGGAAAAGGGGACAGGTCCAATTTGTGCGAAGCACCCTCCGGGCCGTTCCGGCAAATTGGACCTGTCCCCTTTTCCGGCACCCCCGTTTTCCGGCGTCGCGGCGATTCGGTGGAGTCGAACATCGCGTCGCGACGCCACTACGAGCCTGCTCGAACTAAAGCACGCGACGTTATCGGGCGTCGATGCCGGCGTCGCGCCGGTGGGCGACGGCGCGATGCGTTTGGTATTCGAGAACTGCGTGTACCGCGGCTCGGGCGCGCTCGTCCGCTCGGCCAGCTCGGCGGGTGCGGCGTTCGAGTCGATCGAGCTTCACTTCACTCGCGTGACGGTCGGCGGCGCGGGGTTGGTTCGTCATCAGTTTCCTCACCCGCTCGACGACGCGCTGCCGCTGCGCATCGTCGCCGAACACTGCCTTATTGTTCCGAACGACCGCGATCAGCCAATCCTGGCGGTTCAGTACGCTGCGCAGCCGGTGATGCTGATACCGAAGGTGTCGTGGTCGGGCCTGAGCACAATCTGCCCGGCCGACGCCACCACGCTCCAAGTCGATCGCGGGCCCGACGCGAGTCCTTGGCGAGCCGCCGACGTCGCCGCCTGGAACGCCTACTGGGGCAGTCATCCGACGGGCCTGGTCGGCGCGCCGCTCGACTTTGGCGGCGCGAGCCATGACCTCTCACTGCCGGCGGGGTTGCCCACACACTCCGCCGCTGTCGGCGCCGACCACACCCAGCTCGCCCTGCCGCCGCGTGTCGCCCTCGAGCAACTGCCTTTGCTCATGAAACGACTGTAGCCGCGACAGGGGCACAGTGTTTTTCTCGCGCCCCAGTTTGGGGTGGCCGGTGTATTTATAGGTAGAGGACACGTCGAAGGGGCCGCAAGGGGCGCGACGGCAAGACAGGGAGCCGTTGCACCAGCGAACCGTATCTCGGCTCATTTCCGCCGACCCAATTCTTCATCAACGGGGGATGCCATGCGCGCTTTGAACGGCCTGCTGCGTCGCCTGACCGGTCATCGAGACTCGTGGAGCAACACCTCGCTCAAGTCACAACAGGTCCGGAAGGTCGTGCGGCCGAAACGAACTTCGTTCGAGGCGCTGGAGGAGCGGTACCTGCTCAGCGACTGCGTTGCGCCCAGCGCCGATTCGCTTGACCAGACGGCCGTCGACGCCTACAACGCCTGCCTGGCCGCAGAGACGAACGCCACGCCGACGCCCATCGAGGATGTGGCAATAACGGCGGCCACGGGCGATACACTGGCCGGCAACGTCGCTGACGGCGAGGCCAACACCGGCGTTTTGACCACCGAGACGACGACGTTCGCCATGGGAGGCTCCGTGCCGGAGGCCGGCTTCATCGTGTTTGCCGACGACACGGGCGACGACCTAGGGGCCGACGCACAGTCGCTGGCGGTCACTGGCTTCAGCATCGACTCGGCGGGCACGCTGCGCGTCGACCGGCCGGTGTACGCCACCGCCACCGAGTCCACCGCGGGCAGTGAATCGGCCGGCGGCGATACAAGCGGCATGACGAGCACAGACATGTCCACGCTATCGACCAGTACGACCACCGACGGCGGATCGACCGACCCTGCGGCGGCCACGGCGGACGGGGCCGCCACGGCGCCGCCCACGAGCACCACTCCCGCACCCACGCCGCCCACCAGTTTCACGATCGACATCAGCAACTGCACCAGCGGCAGCCGTCACGAAACGACCACCGCGGACGACGGCAGCACCACCGTGACCGACGAGAGTTGGTCGTACTGCTACAGCTTCCACGCCACCTACGACTACGCATCGGGCAGCATCACGGTCGATGCCACGACGAACAGCTCGCACGACCTCACGATCACCTACACCGGATCGAGTCGCACGTACACGTCGATTACCGGGTCGGATTACGACTTTGAGTTGCACGTGTCGGGCAACATTTCGGGCGGCTCGTTCGCTGGGACGTTCAGCCTCGACGTGAGCGCGTCGAACAACTCGGAGTGGCACGAGACTGAGACGCTGAGCGGCGGCACGAGCGGCGTCTACATGCTCGACGCCACGTCGAACTCGGACTTTACTCTGTACCTGGCGCGGACGGCGTCGGGCCGAGATTTCGAGTTGACGGGGGGCTATGACTTCACCTGGAACGAGTCGCTGGTGCTCAGCGGCGACGTGTCGGGTGCCTACACGCTCGACGTGACCGATGACGCCAGCGTAAGCATCGACGCGCATTGGGGCGGCAGTTCGGGCGACACGCTGGACATCCTGGCGTCGGCCAGTTTCACCTGGAACGAAAGCGCCAACTTCAGCGACGCGGGCGGCGTCTGGAGCTTTTCGCTGAACGAGAGCGCGTCGGCCAGTCTCGTTGTGATCTCGACGAGCGGAACCGGCAGCGACTTGTTGATGGTCTCGGAATCCGCGTCATACTCCGTGACCCTGCACGACCACGCCACGTTCAGCGGCGACGTGTCGGGCAACTACACGGTCGACGTTTCACTCTCGGGGAACTACTCGTTCAGCGTCATCGACTTCGGGGTCTTCAGCCTGAGTGCTTCGGCATCGGGAAGCTACTCGGTGTTTGTGGATGCGCACGTGACGGACGCGACCGGCTCAGACAACCTGACGTTGAACGCCAGTGGATCGGCCAGTTTCAGTCTGACGATGGGCGGCACAAGCGGCAGCGGCGGCTCGGGGTCGTTCTCGCTCAGTGACAATTCCAGCGGCACGTATGCGCTGCACATGGACGGGAGCTTCGCGGACGGGAGCGTGTCGGGCAGCTTCACGGCCGATGCGAGCGGCTCGTCTTCACACAACTACACGGAATCGGGCAGTTATTCATCGGCGGGCGTTTCCGCAACCTATTCCGAGAACACGACGCGCTCGAGCAGCACCTCGTTTCACGGCACGGTGAGTGATGGCACCTGCACGCTGACGGTGGACGAATCGAGTACCGCAAGCTTCACCTATTCGGGAAGCGGCAATCTGGACGGAACCGGCGTGACGATCAGTCAGACCGACACATCAACATCGAGCTACTCCGAGACGCTGACGTGTGCGAGTACCGCTAGTGCTAACAGTTGTTCGGGAGACCCGGCGGACTCCTCATGTTCGACCTCGGCTGCGGCACAGGACACAATTGGCCCGTGGAAGCCGAGTTGGTGGGAGAAGGTGAAAGGCGGGTGGTACGAAGCCAAGGCGTTCGTCCTTGGCGTGGGAGACAGGAACGAGGGATACGCGATGCTGAAGGCCAGGGCGCAGGCTCGCGCCAAGGGTTACGCTCCCCAGTTGCAGGCCGACAGGACGAATACTTTCATCCTGACAATTGTTACCGTGGCCGTTCCGATGATTGGCATCGCTGGTCTTGCTGGCGCAGGTGCCTCGGTAGGAGCCGCGGGTACCGGTGCCGCAGTGGAGGCATTTGGCGGAACGGCAGCGTTCGGAAGGGCCATTGGTTGGGGTATTGGTGCCCGTGCGGCCGCCGCAAGAGCGAGCAGTATCACCCTCGCAGAGATTCGAGCTGCGGGTATTACGCTGCCCATCGCAATTCACTGGAGGAATTTCTACCAAGCTGCTGTTGACGCTGGAAGAGGAGGAGCGACTGCAGTCGAACGACTTCGGCTGATGGAGCGCGTGATTGAACTACTGGGAGGCTAGGATGGATATCAAGCGAGATCATCGATCGGTTGTAGAGTTGACGAACTGCACAACTCAACCGCTCCGAGTCTGGATCGAACCTTGGGCGGAAGACCTGATTCTCGGTTCAAACCAAACGTGGCACGTTGTCTGCGACTCTCCCAAACCGGAACCAATCCCCATCGAAATACACACTGATTGTGTCGTGGTTCACGGTCTCAGCCAGTCGCTGGTTCGAGTCCTTTGTGACGGAGAACTTGTGTGGGAATGCTACCTGCCGTCGCCCTAGGGCCCGTTATCGGCGGTTTCCTGGGACTACTCGGGGCTAGTCTTGTTGTGGCAGTGGACCCATTCTCGCAATGGTGGAGCAAGAGAGCGCGTGAATCGGAGGATAGCGATGCTTCGAGGAAGTAGGCTGTCAACGATCCTGCTGACCACTTTCGTCATGGCGGGATGCGCCACAGTCTTCTTACAGAATCGCAAGGCGGCGCTCACTGATGCGGAAACCCAAGCCTCCCTTGGGATTCTCGCCGAGTTTCACGTGGATTACGTCCAAGACCCAATCCGCTATCAGGCGGAACTGGGTCGCCTAGCAAAAGAGCATGCACAGATGCTAGTCATCGACAGATTCCTCGCGGACGTGGAAGCAGCCGTGGCCACGCAGCACGAAAGGAGAAATGCTCCGCCGTCGCAGTGAGCAGAATGGTGGGCAAGGTTGGGGAGGGTTGGGGAGGCCATTTCGCTCCCCCGCGACACGGGGTCCATGGAATCCAGTCATTCGCCGAGCAGCGTCCGGAGCCGACGGCGGACTTTGTGCCAGCGGTGCTTCAAGGCGTCCGGTGATAAGAGCGCCAGCGACGCCAAGCTGGCGTCGGCCGCCACGCTTCGCGAGCGAGAGAAAGAGCTGGCCGACGAGCGGGCCGCGCTTGAAACGCACAGGCACCTGGAGTCGAACAAGCGCGAAGAGTGGCTGAGGAGCGAGGCCAAGGAGGATCGCGCGCACGAAGACCAGTTCCGCAAGGAGGTCGCCGCCGCGCACGAGGACCCCGACACCTACGCGCCCGGCCAAGTCGAATCGGTCGACCCCGTGACGCAGGTTTCTATCAGCGTCATTGGCGAAGGGCTAATTCAGCTTCGCGGTCCGATCCGCGGCATCAACAAGATTCGCACCATGATCCACCAGATCGACACGCCGGTCGGCCAGGTGAAGGTGGGTATCTTCACCGTGCAAGTCAACGGCGAGCGGGGCGAACGCATGGAACGGGTCGCTCAGCGCATCGAGGGGCACATCGACCTGTCTCGGTTCCTCACCTCGCAGTCCATGATGCTGTTGCGTCGCGCGGTGCAAGAAGTCGCGAGCCAGGTCGCGCGCGAGGCCGAGTACGGCGGGCACTACCAACTCGATCGCGACCGCAAGTACCTCTACGCCTTCTTCGGCCGCGACTTTGTGGACGAACTGTACGCGATGGACTCGGAGTTTCTGCGCAGCGGCAACAAGCTGCTTGCGCTGCACTCGATGGACACCGTCAGCCGCTCGAGCGCGCTGTTCATCATGGCCCTGGCCAAAAACGACGTGCGGCAACGCGTCTTGAACCGATTCATCGAGCTGGTGCGGTGCGAGATGCCACAGGCCGAGTACGACTTCCGCAAGGCGAGCAAGATCATGCCGCACCACATGAACTCGCTGCGCGAGATATCGCGGCACGTTTGCGAGGTCTACCACTTCCGCTCGCTGCGCGGCATGTACGACGTACCGCTCGACGACGACCTCATGACCCCGATGCAGCGCGAGTTCGTTCGGCTGGCCCAGATATTCAAGTCGCAGATGGTCGCCGAAGCCGAACTGAAACAGCGAGTCATCGAGCGGGCCTTGATCGAAGACCGAGCCAACGAAGAGCAGGAGCGGTTCGACGCACTGATCCCGGTGCGCAAGCGGGCCATCGCCAACCTGCGAGAGAGCCACACTCGGTTGTTAGACTCAGGCAACAGGGCCGAAACCGCCCTGGCGGAACTTCAGGCGGCTATCGATTGGCTCACGGCGGCAACGGGGAGTGGAAAGAACGTGACACACGCCGTCTTGCTGGGGCAGGTCGTGCTGAATCCAAACAAGAAGGTTGGCCCCGAGGGGCCGCCGTCGGTCCCACAGGAACCCGCTCACGCAATGATCGAGCAGAAGTACTCCGGCATTCGGCAGCAGTTGCTCGACGATAAGAACAAGGGCAAGGACCTGCGACTCGATCTGGACGGCGGCGTGCAGTTTCTGGGGAAAGGCGGCGATGAGAATGCCGACACCTGGACGCTGGTGATTCCGGGGCTTGCCAAGGACATCGATCTGATGCGGCAGGCGTTCGACAGAATCCAGGCGCTGGCAGTGTTGCCTGAATCGGAGGTCGTATCCGAGGGCGTGAGGCTGGCCCGCGAGTTGAGTGCGTCTCCCCGCCTGCGACTGAACCAGATCAAGAGAGCGGACGTGGCGAAGCATGAAGAGATCCGGCGCCTCATGATAGGCTACACAGACGAGGGCCGGCGGGTGGTGGGGGCGTTGGAGTTGTTTGAATCGGCGCTGGCCCATCTCGAGGCCGTCCGCGCCGCGGCCATTGCGCTGAAACGGGCTGTAGAGGCGTTGACGCCCACTTGGACTGAAGTCGAGGATTCGTACCAGCGCCTGCTCGCAGCATTGCCCGACGTTCCGGGCGAAATGCGCAGCCGGATTCGCCGCGCGGCCGATGAAACATATCGCGCCGCAAGCGAAACCCAACAGGCCAAGACGAGCATCGAACGCGCGGAAGCAGCGATCAAGGCGTTCCGCCAGCGGCTCGACCACCGCAAGCTGCTCGATCATCTGATCGACGAGCACGAGGACAAGTACATCGAGCTGCTCGAAGGGACGCGGGCGCACATCGCGGCCGTGGACAATCATCTGAAGCGGCTGGCCATCGCACTCGAAGACGATTTCAAGGTGCAGTTCTACGACCCGGCGTTCTCCGAGGTGCGCAAGGCGGCTTGGGAGTGGGACGTGAATCTGGGCCAGGTGGAACGCACGACCATCCTGACCAACAACCGCGCGTTCGCGAAGGTCACGCCCCAGGCGACAATGGAGTTCGACCTGCCGAAGCGCGACATTCTGATTCAAGAGGCGATGAAGGGGGCCAAGGCAATGGTCGAGGATTTCGGCGGCCTGCTGCAGGACCCGACGTTCCTGGCCGCGACGCAGCTCATGAGCGGCTCGCCGACTGCATCGGTCGGTTGACGTGCTTTGCGCCACCACCTCCAAACGAATGAAACTCTACAAGCTGCAAGACCGCGTCGCTGACGAGTTGCCGGGCGACGATCGCGACACGGTGCGGACCTTGGCCGACGATCTGGCGCGCTACGAGCCAACCAATTTCGACTACAACCGCGATTCGGGCTTCGTCAAGTTCCTGGGCGAATGCCGCTAGTCCGCGGGGAGCCGTGTGCTAGCGATCGCAGGCAACTATTGAAACTTGGTGCCGCCCAATTCCTCTTCTTCGGGTCCTTCCTTGCGTTCGATGCTCTTGAGTTTTACCTTGCGCAGCGGGCGAGCGACTGCTTTGTTGTGGCGACGTACTGACTGCAGTGTGCTCTGGACGTGCGAATCGCCGCTAACTCGCTCGAACTCGCCGGTCCACTTGGTGAAGCGCGGGCCCTGCTCGGCGTGCAAGAAGGAGTCGTTCGGTCGAAACAACACCCAGAACACCCAATCCACACTGCCGCTGTGCTTGAACTTCGCGCGGACCAACGACAGCGCGTCGAGATCGGACTTGGCCTTGAGCGGCTCGCCCTTCATGGTCGTGCCGTCCTTCGACTGCTCACGCCATACAAGCGCGTAACTCTTGCCACCACCAAACAAGCTCTTTAGGCCAGCCAGAAGCGACATGGAACAGGTCCCTCACGTTTTCGGGGAACTGCCCGTTTCTGTTCGGTGGCAGCATACCAGGAATCCTGCGGCTGTCCACAGGACGCCGCCGTGACGGTCGGCCGCAGATGGGCGGCGACCGTCACTTCGCTGCGGCTGTAGCGCCCGTATCCGGCGCCAACTTCAGCAGAATGCTCCGGGCCGCGTGTTCGGTGTTCTTGCCCTCGCGGCGGGCGAGCACCACGAACGGGTGCGAGGTTGGCTCGGCCCACGGTTCGCTGTAGAGCACGATCGTGCGCTGTGTCTCGCGCTCGGTGATCAAGATGCCGTTCAGGCCGATGTCGAGCACGCGCGTGCCGTGCGGCAGTCCACGGACCTCGATCGGCACGCGGCCCTTGAAGTCGTTGCGGCGCTCGATCTTCACGGTCAGCCTGGCCTGGCGGCCCGGCTGGATCGTCACCTCGGTCTGCTCAACCGTGGTGACGATGTCGCCCGGCTCCACCGCGCTCGGCAACTCGCCGGCGACCTCGTGGCTGACCTCCTTGCCGTCGATCGTCGCTTTGGCCACGAGCTTCAGTCGAGGGGCGTCCTTTGGCGGCGACGCAGCCGATGGCTCGGCGTATAGCGCCAACGCCGTGCTCAGCTCGCCAGCCGGAATCGTGGTCGCCGGGGCAGTGAAGCCAGCCGGCAGGTTTTCGAGTGCGACGGCGATCACACCGTCGAACCCATCGAACCGATCGCACGACACCGACACCGGCGTCGCGCCACCCTTCCACACCTGCGGCGAACCAGGGCTAAACGACACGGCGAAGTCCGGCCGCGGCGGACGCACGTTCAGTCGATACGCGTAACCGAAGCCGCCGTGTCCGCGCACGTCGCGAATCCGTACCAAGTATTCGCCGTCGGCCGGCGGATCGAAGAACACGCGCGAGTCCTTGTCGTACAGCGGGCCGCCGTCGTCGTTCTGGTAGAGCATCGTGAAGATCGGCATGCCATTCGGCGGGAACTGCGTGAACGGCGGGTGAATGCCGACCTTGTAGATCGGCGTTCCCGCGCTCACCTGGGTCGGCGTCGTGCCGAGATAGCCGACCCGCTGACCACGCACATCGAAGAACCGGCAGTCGTCGTCCGGGTTCTTGGGCAGCGCCTGGATGCGCAGGAGCTGGTCGCCGATCATCACGTAATCGTTCACTGCCAGTTCGCTCCACGATTCGATGCGGATGCCGACGCCGGCCGAATCGTGATCGCGAAAGACAGTGTAAGTTTGCGCCAAGCACCGCAGCGTCGCCTGGGGCACCGGCCGGCCGGCCGAGTCGAGCACCTCGACGAACGAATCGAGCGGCGAACCGAGCCGCCGTGCGTTCACGTCCAGGATCAGCCGCTCCCCTTTCTTCGCCGAAAAGCGGAACACGTCGACGTCGCCGGGCCGCTCGATGCGTCCGTTGATCGTCACGGGCGTCGCCGCCGCGTTCGCGCCGGCCGGCTCATCGTTGGCCCCCTGCTCGGTTACCTCGGCAAACTCGCCGACGACTAGGCTCTTCGAGTTGAGTGGCGAGCCAACAGCGCCGGCCGGCTGGTCCGCCAGTTTCACCGCCGCTTCGACGCGCGAACCTAGCTCGGCGGTCTCGGCCGCCCTTACCTTCACCGTCTTGACGCCGCCCAGGTTCACGCCGCGCACCTCGACGTCGATCTCCGACCCGCGGGCCAGCCCGAGCGGGAACACGTCGGTGATCACCGGCATGTCGCCCACGTTCAACCGATAGAACATCTCGCCCGATCCGCGATAGTCGATGTCGCGCACGCGCAGCGCGTACGACCCCGCCTCGTCGAACGTGTGGGCCAGCAGCCCGCCGCGCACCTCCGCGAGCAGCGTCCCGTTCGGTCCCCAGAGCGTGAGCGCCGGTTCGAGTTTGGACCCGATCGCACTTGCGACGACTTCAAACGCCAGTTGCTGACCCGGCTGAGCGTCGAACCGAAAGACGTCGCCGTCGCCCGCGCGGTCGATCGTGCCGGTTATCGTCGCGGGCACGGCGACTGGCTGCGCGGCCGCCTGCGATTCGTTCGGACCGCTCTCGGCCAGTTCAGGAAACGCTGTGACGGCGAACGGCAACTCCGCCGTGTTGCCCTGCGGTGCATGAACGGCGACTCTCAGCACGCCGGCCGGCACGTCGGCGGGAATGGTCACTTCGGCGCGGGCGCGGTTGGCGCCCTTCGCCGTCTCGTCGTCGGAGATCAGCTTCGCGGCGATCGAGCTGGCCGCGGGCGATCCGGAGAACACGACGGCCGTCGCGCCATTCAGGTTCTTGCCGTCGAGCACGAGTCGAACAGTCGTGCCGCGTCGGCCGCCGCGCGGACTGAGCGACGCGAGCGACGCCGGTTCGGGCTTGGGCGCGGGTGTGGCGGCGGCGACCGCGATCGGGTCGCGCAGCTTCTGGCCGCTCGATGCGTCGAACAAGTTCACCACGCCGTCATAGCGACCTACGGCCAACCGCTTGCCGTCAGCGCTGACGGCCAGTGCGAGCGGCGTTTCGGGCAGCTTCTCGAAGTGCTGCCGCTCGACCATCTGCGCCGCATCCCACGCCTTCACGGTCCGGTCTTCACTGAGCGAATAGAGCGTCTTCGAGTCGGCGGCGTAGACGAGTCGCGAGATCGCGGCGTCGTGGGCGAACGTCGAGTGCACCAGCTTGCCGCCCGCGTCCGACGCCTCCCAAACGCGGATGCTCTTGTCGACGCCCGCGCCGGCCAGGTACTTGCCGTCGCCGCTCCAGGCGAGTGCGTAGATCCAGTCGGTCGGCTCGCTGAGCGTGTACAGACGCCGACCGCTGACGACCTCCCACACCTTCACGGCCCGGTCGGCCGCGCCCGATGCGAGCAGTTTCGCGTCGGGACTGAACGCGACGCCGTACACTGCGTCGCTGTGATCGCGCAGCGTCGACACCTCGCCGCCCGACTCGGCGTTCCAGAGTTTGACCGTTCGGTCGTAGCTGCACGTGGCGAGCAGCTTGCCGTCGCCGCCGAAGTCCATGGCGTGAACGAGATCGGCGTGCGCGGCGATCGACTTGTACGGTTTCAAGTCGGCGGGGATCGGCAGCGGGGTCGGCACGTTGTACAGGTGCACCTCGCCGTGCTGGCCGGACGCCCCTGCCGCCACGGCCAATCGCCCGCCGTCGCGGCTCATTGCCAGCGCCGTCACCGGATCGGCCGCCGCGGTCAACTTGCCGAAGAACGTGCCGTCGGCCGGATTCAGCAGCACGACTTCCTTGTACGCGGCGACGGCCACGAACCGCCCGTCGGGGCTGAACACGGCCGCCGCGATTCTCGGCGGCGCGGCAGCGCGCGGCTTGATCGCCGGCAGCGCGGGCCTGGCTGCTGTCGCCTCGGCGCCGGCGGCGTCGTTCTTGGCCCCGGCCGCGACCCACGCGCGCACGAGTGCAATCTCTTCCGGCTTCGGCTGCGCCGCCGGCTTGGGCGGCATCTTCGGCTTGGCTTTGCCTTCGATCGCCAGCACCAACCGGCTCTCGTCCGGCTTGCCCGGCACAATCTCAACGCCCAAGTCGCCACCCTTCGTCAATGTCTCAAACGACTCCACAACCAGCCCACCCTCCGCTTCATCGTCGTTGTGGCACTCGGCGCAGTACTTGGCCAGAAACGGTTTGATCTGCTTCGAGAAACTCGGCCCATCGTCGGCCACGACGACTCCCGCGACCAGTAACGCGGCGAGGAGCGTTCCCATAGAGGTGTTCATAGTGTGCTCACATTCCTCGACGCCGATCATCAATGATTGAACAGAAACTCGCGGTCGGTCATCACGGCCCAGAACAGGTCCTGCAGCGTCTGGCGACGCGAGTCTAGCGACGTCTTTTCGTCGGCGGCCGGCGCCGTTGCGGACTCGGCGAGCACGGCGCGGAGTTTCTGGTGCTCGGCGTCGGACGGCCGGCGGGCGAGCGCGAGCAGGAATACGCGGTTGATCGCGTCGTCGTCGGAGATCTTGTCCGTCAGCCATTGCTCGACGCGCGAGTTGGCCGCGCGCAGCTTGTCGTTCAGCGTGTTGCCGTTGTTCAGGTGCAGGGCCTGCGTGACGCTCGAATCGGCCTGGCGCTCGCACGAACAGGTCTGCGAGCGGTCGGGTCGGCCAAAGGCGTCGAGGAACCGCGACGCCACCAGTGCGTCGGGTATCTCGATCGCACGCGTGCCGAGCGGGTAGCTCGACGTGCCCGACTCGGCGTCGCCGGCGTTGCTGCGCAGCAGGTTGAACGGAGTCGGCACGCCGGTCACTTGCGAGTAGGCGTCGAGGATCACCTCGGCCGACAGGCGCCGCAGCAGGTATCGCGAGTAGTAGCGATCGTCGGCCGCGTTTTCGGGCAGCGGGCTGCTGGACCGCTGGTACGTGGCCGAGTTCATGATGCTGCGCACCAGGTGTTTCACGTCGAACTTGTGCCGGGCGAAGTCCTTCGCCAGCGCGGCGAGCAGTTCTTCGTTCGATGCCGGGTTGGTCAGGCGCAGGTCGTCTTCGGGGTCGACCAAGCCGCGGCCCAGGAAGTTGGCCCAGACGCGGTTCACCAGCGCGCGGGCGAAGAACGGGTTGTCCGGCTGCGTCAGCCAATCGGCGAAAAACACGCGGCGATCGGCCGGCGAGTCGGCGGGCATGGGCGGTGCGTCGAGCGGCTGGGGCGGCATCGCGACGCCGCTGCGCGGGTGCGGCACGTCGCCGGCCGACGACGCGAACACCACCACGTCGCCGCTGCGCTCGCCGTTTTTCATGCGCACGCGGCTGAACAGATTGGCCAGACCGTAGTACTGATTCTGAGTCCACTTTTCGAGCGGATGGTTGTGGCACCGCGCACAGGTGATCGACATGCCCAACAGCGTCACCGAGGTCGTTTCGGTCAACTCGGTGATGTCCTTGTGCATCACGAAGTAGTTGGCCGCGCCGTTGTCGAGCGAGCTCCCGGCCGCCGTGATCAATTCGCGGGCGAACTGGTCCCACGGCTTGTTGTCGGCCACCGACTTGCGAATCCACTGGTAGAACGCCCACATCGCCGGCTCGGGCAACTTGCGCGTCGAGACGAGCAACAGGTCAGACCACTTGTAGGTCCAGTAGTCGACGAACTCGGGCCGTTCGAGGACCGCGTCGATCAGCTTGGCTCTCTTGTCGGGCGCCGTGTCGGCGACGAACTTGGCGACCTCGTCGGGCGTGGGCAGAATGCCGGCGGCGTCGAGCATCGCGCGGCGAATGAACTCGTTGTCGGAACACGTCGGCGACGGCGGCAGCCGCAGCGTCTCGAGCTTCTTGAGGTTCAGCTCGTCGATGAAGTTGTGGCGCGGCGATTCGGCGAACCGTTTGGGGTCGACGGCCCCCGGCATCGGCGAGGTGACGCGAGTGAAGGCGACCAGGTTCGAGTAGATCACGTTAATCGCCGCCTCGCCGTGGCCGGCGACGGAAACCAGGCCGGCTTCATCGACCCCGGCGACCAGGTCCTGGCTCGATGCGAACTTGACCCAGCGTGTCACGTCGCGCGTCTGGCCGTCGGAATAATGAGCCCGCACCAGCACCTGCTGCTTGTCGCCCGGTCTGAGCGTTACGTGGTCGGGGAGTACCTCGAGTCGCTGGACCGTTGGCTCGTTGGCGTCGGGACCTGGCGCGCCGGCGGCGATCCATTCTGAGAGCATTTGGAACTCCGGCGACGGCACGTCGACCTTCTTGCCGCCGCCGTGCCGCACCGTGGCGGTGGGCTTGAGCAGAAACAGGCTTTTTTCCGGCGCAGCCAAGTCGACTCGCCGACCGCCCGACTGGCGCGTGATCACGAAGTAATCGGCCGACGGATCGTAGCCGCGTAGCGAGAGCTTCAGCCCGCCCTTGCCGGCCAGCGCCCCATGACACGCACCCGAGTTGCAACCCGCCTTGGTCATGGCGGGAATCACATGATTGCCGAAGCTCCAGGTGAACGGCTCCTTGAACTTCGCGACCGTCACCTTAGCCGTAGCCGCTTTGCCGTCGACCGTGGCCGTGATCGTCGCCTCGCCGTCGCCCGCCGGCCGCACAACGCCGTGCGAGTCGACGGTGGCGACCGTCGGGTTCGATGAGTGGAAGGTCGCGCGATCTGTCACGTCGCCCAGAAACTGTCCGTCGGCCTGCAACTCAACAACTAACTTCTGAGTGGACTGTGGGCCGGACAACACCGTCTCTGCCGGCATGACCTTGGCGGCGGAGTCGGCCTTGGCGACGTGGACGACCCCCAGTGCGAACGAAAGGGTCAGCGACCATCTTGTGTCGAGGAGCTTCATGGGTGTTGTTCTCTCTACTGCGGCCGCTACTCGCCAAAAAGCTCCGTCAGGCTGAGGCGAAACCCAGGCAGCACGGTGCCGCCGTCGAGTTCGTCGCCTTCCCGTACGACTCGGCTCTGGTGCGACGATTCGAAGACCTGAATGCTGCGCTGTAGTGGATAAACGACCCACACGAGCTGCGCTCCCGCGCTGAAGTACTCCTGCACCTTTCCGAATATCTCCGCGGCGGCGTTCGTCGGGCTGACAACCTCAACCGCGAGGTTGGGCACAACGTCCAGGGTCGGCGGATCCTCAGTGGGAGCTGCCGGGAGCGGCCAACGCTCGCGAGCGACAAACGCCAGATCGGGCCGCCGCTGCGGCAAGTCAGGTCTCATGCGAAACAGGACCTCGACCACGGCATAGCCGAGCTTGCGGGGCCGAGAAAACGACTGCAAGTAGAACAACAGTTGCGTCGCGATCGTTCCCGCCCATGCGCCCATTGGTGGAGCCTCCACTCGTTGGCCGTTGACAATCTCGTAAAACTTGTCGCCGTCTCGGCTGCTCACGGGAACGTGAGATATCTCGGTCGATCCGTTAGGGACAATCGTCGCCATATTCGGCCCTCTCCTTGTTTAGAACAGTTCCTTGATCGGCTGCACGCTAAAGTCTACGAGCGGAATGGGCCGGTTTTGCGGGCCGGGCAGTTCGTGTCGCAGCGACAGACCGAGTCCCTGGTAGATGGTCGCCGCGACTTCGGACGGCGTGACCGGTCGCGTCTTGGGCGTGTAGCCAAGCTCGTCGGATTCGCCGATCACGCGACCGCCCTTGATCGGGCCGCCGCCCATCAACATCGTCCAGACGCCCGGGTGATGGTCGCGGCCGCCGGCCGGGTTGATCTTGGGCGTGCGGCCGAACTCGCCCATCGCCGTGACGATCGTGTTCGCCAGCAGGCCGCGCTGGTGCAGGTCGTCGAGCAACGAACTGAAGGCGTTGTCGAAGTTCGGCGCCACCTCGGTCGCCATCTGTGCGATGTCGGTGAACGGCTTCGATCCGTGAATGTCCCAGGTGACTTCGTCGAACACGGTCTCGAACATGTTCACCGTGACGAAGCGTACGCCGCGCTCGATGAGCCGCCGCGCGAGCAGGCAGCTCTGGCCGAACCGAGTGCGGCCATAGCGGTCGCGCATTTCCGTGGGCTCTTTGTCCAAGTCAAACGCCTCGCGCGCCGTCGCGCTCGACATCAGCTCATAGGCCAGGTTGAAATCGTCGTCGAGTTGTTTCGCTGCGGCGTTTTTCTCGAACGCGGCCAGTCCGCCGTCGATCGCCTCACGCAGTTTCTGGCGGCGGCCGGCCCGGACCGCGGTGATGTACTCAGGCGGCAACAGGTCGGGCACCTTGAAGTTCGCCGCGCTCGGGTCGGCGTTGAGCACGAACGGGTCGTTGGCCTTGCCGAGGTAGCCGGCGTTCTGGCCGTGCGGCATGTTGCCGCCCGTGCGGCCGATCGGCTTGGGTATCAAGACGTGGGCCGGCGCCTCGCCGCGCTGGCCCTTCAGATAACTCAGTACGCACCCGACGTGCGGGTGCTCGATGCCGCCAGAGAAGAGCCGGCCCGTCTGCATCATCTGGTGGCCGGTGTCGTGTACGGCCGTGGCCGTGTGATACACCGATCGAATCAGCGAGAACTTGTCGGCATGATCGGCGACCTTGGGGAATATTTCGGTGATCTGCATCCCCGGCGCGCTGGTGGCGATCGGTTGGAACGGCCCGCGGACTTCTTCGGGGGCGTTCGGTTTTGGGTCCCAGGTGTCGATGTGGCTTGGTCCGCCGACCAGGAACAGCATGATGCAGTTCACGTCCTTGTCGGCGGCGGCCCCGCGGGCTTGCAGTTCGAGCCATGTCGGCAGCGAGAGGCCAAGGCAAGCGAGCGACCCGGCGTGCAGGAAGTCGCGGCGCGTCAGGCCGTCGCAGAAGTGCGCGGGTCGTTGGGCGTCGATTCGGATCATGGCTTAGTCCTCTACCTAATCGTTGCGTGCGGATGGGCGATCAGCGTCACCGGCGTGCGTCCGCCCGATTCATGGCGGCTTTCGGGCCGCCCCATCGTAACCGACCAAACCACTGAAGTTCAACCGGCCGGCCGAGTCGGGAGACGGCGATACGGGGCGCTTGTCGGCCAGGGTCCTTGCAACTCGTTCGCGGCTTCAGTAGATTCCGCCGGGACGAGCGGCACGAGTTCAAGGCGTGAAGAACGATCTCAAGGAGTGAAGAGCGATCTCTATCATTTCGCTCAACTGACTGCGGTGAACTTTGGACGAAAGTTTGCGCCGACTCTTCCGTAGACTCAGTACTGCTCCACATTGAAAGGGGTTCGATTTCGTTTAACCCGCAGCCGCAGGCGAGGCACAACAAACGCCAGCCATGCCTCGCCTGCGGCTGCGGGTTAAACGACCGAGGCCGATTTCAGACCCTACTCAATGTGGCACAGTACTCAGTCTGTTCTGTTGGTGCTGCTCGCGAAACAGCACAGCGAGTCCAAGCAGAAGGAAGTGCGCTACCTCGACATCCACGAGCACGACCCGCTCGACGAAGCTCCATTTGCCGCCTGGGTGAAGCAAGCCAGCCCATTGGCCGGCGAACGAATGTGAACGTCCGGCGGTGCAGGAATGATCACATGCCGATCCACAACGACATCCGGGCTTACAACGCAGCTCAATCGGCCGGCGACAGGCGCATCTGCGACGCCCTCGCCAAGGCCATCGACCGAGACCTGCCGGACGCAGAAAACAAGATCTGGCACAGGCACCCGGTGTGGTTCCTGGATGGAAATCCGATTGTCGGCTACAGCAAGCTCAAAGACTGCATCCGCCTCCTGTTCTGGAGCGGCCAATCGTTCGATGAGCCTGGTCTCCAGGCCGAGGGCAGTTTCAAGGCCGCCGAAGCGCGCTACACATCTGAAGATCAGATCGCGGCCAGGGCTCTCAAGAGGTGGCTCAAAAAGGCGATCGAGATCCAGTGGGACTACAAGAACATCGTAAAGCGCAAGGGCAAACTCGAGCGATTGAAGTAGAGGCCGCGCTACCTCTACATTCACGACGGCGACCCGTTCGACGAAGTCCTATTCGCCACTTGGGTGAAGCAAGGTCGCTTGTTTGAGGACAAAATAGCCTTGCACGATTCTGGGACAGTAGCCCGACGCGCCAGCGAGGGAGCACATGGCGAAATCACAAGAAATCAGGCCCGGTCCCTCGCTGGCGCGTCGGGCTACTGTCCCTGCGGACTCCCAG